>Ga0105154_1000291_pt1 | contig 22536 bp, 18 predicted proteins | sample SSWtaG_FD_89672 | JGI IMG/M metagenome (GOLD analysis project Ga0105154, IMG submission 89672) | Hot spring microbial communities from Sandy's Spring West, USA to study Microbial Dark Matter (Phase II) - SSWsed_matched | ecosystem: Environmental > Aquatic > Thermal springs > Hot (42-90C) >... | reverse complement strand
GTCTTTTAGTGTTTTTATGTCTTCTGGTGCTACTCCTCTCTCCTTCATCTTCTTCCTATAGTAGTAGTTATTGCTATAAACTCTATGGACAACCTCCCTAAGCCTCTCAAGCTGAAGCCTCTCAATAACACCCCTAGAAGCGGTCTCTAAGCTAGGGTTATACACCCAGCTATCTGGCATAGCCATCACCAGGAGAAGAGAATTGTGAGACACTCTGCTGGTGCACGTACTTTACTTGCTGAATGTTTTTCTCTGCCCTTGCTCAGTTCAGCACCTCTGGCCTCGGTTATGCACGGGTTTAACTCCATTGGTGCATAGTTTCACCAGAAAGCCTTACACATGTTGAGGGGTATAAAAGTTTTTAGAGAGATGAAAATGTAAATGGTTTTGTATAGGCTACGCTAGGTCTATGTGGATTACTGCTCCTGGGTCTGGTTCTCCGAGTCTAAACGATACTATGGCGTTGCCATATCTGCTGAGATCCACTACGTTCTTTCCCATACTTATCTTCTCGACATCTCTTTGCGCTTGTTGTGGTGGTAAGCTGAAGTCGTATTCAAATACGTTTAGCGTATTGCTCTTAGAGCTTCTTATAACTAGCCTTGCTTCCCTGTACCCAGCTAGGGGTATCCCCCCGAACACCTTGTCCTCTACTTGTAAGCCAGTTACAGATATTCTCACTGGTGGGGGCTGGGAGTTCAGTATTGATGTAGGGACAGACATTATTGTTCTATAGCCAGCGTCTATTGGTTGTGCATCGTATCTACCGCTATTGGCCATGGTGTTGCAAGCGAGGAGAATCTCACCCCCCATAACCTCTATACCTGTTACCCTAGCTCCAAAAGCTCCAACAATTCTCGCTGTAGGAGGAGTTATGTATACGAGAAGACTTGGTGCAACAATGGTGTTAGTGACTGCAAATAACATCTTTTCAAACTCGTTTGTGGGTCTCACAATGTTCTCTGTAAATGCGTTAAAGGCTACTAGCACTCCTCCGCCAACGGGCTTAGCCATGGTTCTTCTAGCGTTATACCCAGACTTCACAAAGTCTAGTAGCCTAATGAACTTCACCTCCTCTATACTCTCATCAATGGGATTGCCTACAAACACACCCCCTCTGACAAAGAGGAAGAACCTGCCATAAGCTGAGGCAGCTACTCCTGTAAGAGGCCAGAGGACGTCGCTTCCATCAATAGACCTCCTTGCTGTGCTACTAAAGTAGGTGTACCTAATCCTTCCCTCAACGAGATCCAGGCACTGTATCCCGCTTGCTCCTTGAACCCAGCTCTCTAAGATATCAAAGCATGCGTGGTCATAGAGCTGAGCCCCCTTAAGAGCTGGTTTTGGGGAGAGCTGTTTATAGCTACCCCCCTTTCTATCGATTTGATAGAGCCCCAGGTTGATCATGCCGTCACCTCTAGCGAGTATAAGCCTATCACTAACCCCGTCGTACACTATTTCAGATACCTCCCCAACCCAGTCAGTTTCGCTGTGTAGGCTCTCTTTCCATAGCAATGTAATTGAGTCCTCAGCAATGCTATAGGCGTGCACATGGCTATACTTGTTCACAAACGATATGGTTGCCATGGACTCAGCCTCCCTACCCCTATAGATAACTGGTGCGTGAACCCAGCCTCCAAAGTATATGGTGTCATCAACAGCTTCAACAGCGTTATAAGTGTCTCCACCAGATGTTGGAAGAGGCCCAACTTGTTCAAATCTATATCTCCTCACGTGCTCCTCGTTGATGTGGATGAAGCTTGCTATAGCCTCAAAGGCGAGTGTATAGTACAGCACTCCTCTATGGTACTTTAAACCAAAGATCCCCCCACTGCCCCACTCAGGGCCGTATCTAGGGCTATAAAAGTACTCCAGTAGGTGTTTTTTCATGTGATTTAATATTTATTAACGAGCTTTTTTAAGTTTTATAGCTGTAAAAAGCTTAGGTATGTAACAATCCTTGGCGCATGCGTGGCGCTGTTAGGCTATGAGCTTTTAATACAAGTTACTGTAGTAATCAATAATACTGTTAGTACACGGGGGTGAGACAGGATTTCGAGAAAGGCTGTTGAAAAGTATAGAAATGCTGTCCTTGGGGGCCCTATAATACCAACTTTCCTACTAATAGGCTTCCCCCTGCTTGTTGTGAGGCTTGTTCAAGATGTCTATGGCATTGTGGACTCGTTTTGGCTTAGCAGGTATCATCAACTTGCTGTCGCAGTTCCGCGGCAGGTGTGGCCTTCGTACATGATTTTCACAGCATTTACCATGGCTTTTGCGTCTGCTAATATAGCGCTTCTATCTCAGTATGCAGGTGCAGCACTTTATAAAGAGTTCTCAGTTACTGCTTCAAAGCTCTTCTTAGTATCTACTTCAAGTGGGCTTCTCTTCGGTACTCTATTTTATGTGCTAGCCCCATATGTGTTCACACACCTTGTGGCAACCCCTCCAGAGATATATAGTGAGGTGCTCTCCTACGCTCGTGTAATGAGCGTAGACTTGGTACTTCTATCAGTAAACATGGCACTGGCAATAATTGTGCAAGCACTTGGTGATACTAGAACCCCTGCACTTTCTCAAGTTGTTGGAGGTATTGCAAATGTTTTTCTAGACCCTGTGTTCATAATGGGCTTTGGCATAGTGCCTGCAATTGGAGCTGCAGGGGCAGCTCTTGCAACTGTGTTGAGCAAGGTTATTAGCCTAGCAATACTGCTACTCATAGTTAAGAGGAGGTACGCGTGGTTAGAGCTCAGGGTAGGGCATGACATAGATAAGAAGTACCTCTTCACAACGCTCCCCATAGCCCTTCCACTGCTAGCAATGAACATATCAAACTCCCTCGCCTTCAACATGCAGAACAGACTTATTAACACCTTTGGGGGGCTCACCGCATCGGCATTCTCAATAGGCTTTATAGTGTTTGACCTTGCAAACACGAGCCTCTGGGGGTTAACAGAAGGCATTACGATAATGATTGGGCAAAACATTGGTGCAAGAAATTTTGAGAGAGCTAAGAGAGTTGCGAAGGCTACGTCCATGTTCTTATTCCTTGCTGTACTAGCAACAGCAACAATAGTATACCTGTTTAGAATCCCAATAGTATCCATATTTGTGACTGGGCAGGGCGTGACTCAAGAGGCTGTAGAGCAGCTACTATCTGAAGTAGATAACTTCCTCACGGTGACGATATGGACTCTCCCCTTCTTTGCCCTAACCTTCTCATCAATGTCCGTTGGTAGAGGCTCTGGGCACACATTAATACCCACAGTTATAAACATGTTTAGGCTCTGGGGCTTGAGGATATGCTTAGGCTATGCACTAGCTCTCGCAGTAGGCTTAGGCACAGTAGGAATCTACATAGCCTTTGCCATAAGCAACATTATTGGGGGTGTGGCATCCATTTCTTGGGTGCTCTGGGGGCGCTGGGCAAAACCAATAATTGGTGAGACCAGAAAGAGTTTTGCAGAAGTGAGAGAGGTGGAGACACCAACACCTATAACCATGTGTAGAAGTGCAAAGGGAAATGGAGGGGAAAAGTGCTTGCAAGAAGCCAAAGCAGTATAACTATATGTAGTGAGGGGCTCGGGAGCTTTGAGGAGGTCCACACACAATGTCTTCTCCTTTGCTCTTTGCCTTTGGGTGGCAAAGCTTTTGCTTGATGAACCAGTAGTGTTAGTAGTGCTCTTGGCACTCATAGCAACGCTTTTCACAAATTGGTTCATAGACTCAGTCGCAGGGCATAGAGGTCCTAGGAGAACTCCTTACACTCATTCTATTCTAGGTGCCTCAGTGATATCACTACTGCTCACACTAAGCATATACACTGTTACTGTACTGCTAAACCTTGCAATAGATGTGAATTTGCTTAAAAACATCTTCATGCTAGCCTTAGTATCTTCACTTTCGCACTTACTTCTAGATGCTTTTACAGCTGATGGCGTAGCCCTGCTATGGCCATTTAAAAAGAAGAGGGTTTCACTCACAAGCCTATACTACAATAACCCTTTGCTAAATGGTGTTGCCATAGGTGTAGGTATTGCACTCGTGCTTCTCTACATACTCTCACTACACAGTGGCTACCTAGCAAGTATTGTCACCAGCACTTTACGTAAACCTTCTTAAAGTGGTAGCTCTATAGAGGGCCTCAGCTCAGCAAGAGCGTCTAGGGTGTTTAAGGAACTCAGCTGAGGACTGGGTGTATGCATCTAAGCGTTGAGAGGTGGGGCTCCTCAGGGTAGTTGTTAAGCACTTGGGAAGCTGTACTAGTGTAGAAGCATAGCCTAGAGGAGTTCTCTAAATTCTGCTACCTGCATTTGCGTTGTGTACAGTTTGTAGAAAGCTCCTCTTTTTCTAAGCAACTCCTTGAACTCGCCCAATTCCTCAATAACCCCCTCCTCAACGACTATTACCTTATCGCATTCTCTAGCTGTTGACAGTCTATGGGCTATTATAATGCCTGTCCTACCAGCCATCAACCTCTTGATGGCTCTTCTAAGTAGCTCTTCTGTATATGGGTCTATGCTCGAGGTGGCCTCATCAAGTATGACAATGTCCGGGTCTCTAAGCATTGCCCTTGCAATGGCTATTAACTGTCTCTCACCCTGGGAAAGCCTCTTACCCGCTTCACCAACATCTGTGTGGTAGCCATTTGGCAGTCTCTCAATAAATTCATGTATACTCAGCTTCTTGCAAACATCAACGACCTCCTCATCACTAGCGCTAGGCTTTCCAACCCTTATGTTATCCATTATTGTCCCTGGGAACAGGTATGTTTCTTGAGGAACGTAGCTTATTCTCTTCCTTAAGCAACTCCTCCTTAAAGCCTTGATATCAATACCATCGATCGTGATCCTCCCTTGAGTAGGCTCGTAAAACCTTAGCAACAGGTTGGTGAGCGTTGTTTTTCCAGCTCCCGTGGGGCCAACAATAGCTACTACCTCACCTGGGCTCACCCTAAAGCTAACATTCTTCAGCACAGGCCTTCCCTTCACATACTCAAACCACACGTTCTCAAACACTATCTCTCCTCTGAGTCTCTCAACCTCTACACCTTCATCGAGTTCAACATCCTCTGAGTCCAGAACATCATAGATCCTCTCTAGCGATGCTAATGCTAGTTGAAGCCTGTCGTAAAGCCCAGCAATGTTATTTATAGGGCCTGTGAACCTAGCTACATACTGTGTAAAGGCTACTACAATACCCACACTAGTAGTCCCTGTGGTCACTAGATAGCCTCCGACAACAATAATTGAAACTGTTGAGAGAGTCGATATGAAGCCCACTGATGACCAAAACATTCCTCCTAGCAATGCTGCTTGAACAGCTCTTTTAGTTGTAGCTAGAGACTCTTTTGTGAAGTACTCAGCAAAGCTTTTCTCTCTGTTAAAGACCTTGATAGCCTCTATACCAAAGAAAGACTCCTCAACTATTGATGTTAGCACACCTATTCTCATCCTAACATCCCTATAGGTAGACCTCATCCTAGCCCCCAGGACCCTGATCACAACTACCATGGGGGATATGGAGGCTATGGAGATGAGGGTTAGCGCAGGGCTGATCATGATCATGACTGCTAGCGCACCGATGAGAGTCACCACGTCCCCAATAGTGTTGAGGAGACCCGACACAAACACATCTACAACTGTTGTAGTGTCGTTAATGATTCTAGACACTAAGTCGCCAACGTTCTTATCCTTATAAAAATCTATTCTGAGGTTGAGAAGCTTTGAAAACAGCTTAACTCGCTGAGAGTAAGCAACTAATTGCCCTAGAGCCTCTATTGCGTACCCCCTAATAGTCTGCAAAACCCATAGAGCTACTATCAATGCTATATAGAGCATTACTAGCTGTAGAAAGCCCTCTACATGCCCAGAGACAATGTGCTGATCAATAGCAACACCAATTACGTATGGCGGGAAGAGTGAGAGCACTGTACTGAGCACTATAGTTGTGATAGCTACTGCAACAAGCTTTCTAAACTGTAGAAGCTCCTTGGCAAACCTCCAGAAAGCTCCTCCCACCCACTGCTTCATCCTACCTCACCTTCATTACTAACCATAGACGTAAACATTCTGTAAAATAGTCCTCTCCTCTGCAGCAACTCGCTCACAGCCCCCTCTTCAGCTACACAACCACTGTCAAGAACCACAACCCTATCAGCTATTGCGGCTACAGTAGGTCTTTGCGTAGCTATTATAATAGTTCTGCCCTTAGAAATCTCAGTGAGATCCCTTAGCAACTCTTTCTCTGTCTCAGCGTCGAGATTTGATGTTGGGTCGTCTAGGAGGAGGATCTTGGGGTTGCGGACAAGTGCTCTGGCAATAGCTATTCTCTGCCTCTGGCCCCCTGAAAGCGTTAAGCCTCTTTCACCAACAACAGTGTTGTACTTGTCTGGTAGCGACTCTACGAAGCTGTCTATCTTGGCGGCCTTAGCCGCTCTTATGATGTCCTCCACAGTGGCATTGGGGTTGCCAAAGGCTATGTTCTCGGCTATTGTCCCGCTGAAGATGAACGGCTCTTGAGGGACGTAGGCAATGTGCTTTCTAAGGGACTCTGTGCAGACCCTCTCAATGTCAGTGTCATCAATTATCACCCTGCCACTGCTAACTCTATAGAGCTTAGGAATTATCTTGAGGAGTGCTGATTTTCCCGACCCTGGTTTACCAACTATGACAACCCTCTCCCCAGGCTTAATAACCAGGTTTAGATTCTTCAGTACAGGGCTGTTCTCAGTATAGCCAAAGCTAACATTCTCAAAAACTACCTCTCCACTAACATTGTTTAGCTCAACGCAGTTGTCGTCATCCTCCTCAACGCCACTCTCAATCAGCTCAAATATTCTCCTAGCCGACACACTCACTGTCTGTATATTGGCTATTATGAGGCCCAGCATGCTCAGAGGCCACATAAGCATGGCCATATAGGACATGAAAGCGACTAGGTCTCCAACAGATATTTCTCCACGTAGTGTTGCAAAGCCTCCATAGAGAAGTATTGTTGATGTCGCTAAGCCAAAGATGAGGGCATTTGCATTTGTGAGAACAGCTCTTCTCCTAGCCATAGACACGCCTATATCTAGAAGCCTACTGTTAGACTCCTCAAACTTTTTACTCTCCAGCTTTTCAAGGCCCAAGCCCTTAACAGTCTTAATCCCTGCGATATCCCCTGTAGCAATAGACGCCACATTACCTAGCTGTTGCCTAAACCTGTCTGCAACTGGTCTTAGAGCAGAGGCTGTGTATGCATTGACAATAACGGTAGCGGCCATTGATGCTAGGGCTACGAGCGCTAGGCTAGCATTCATGTAGAACATGAAAACAACTGAAATTGCAGCAGAGAATACTGCATTTATGAGCATTCTAAACTCAAATGCGAGGAAACCCTCAACTCTCCCAGTATCGTTAACAATTGTCGTAATTGCTTGACCAACAGCAACGTCGCTAAAGAACCTCACTGGCTTTCTCAGCATTGATTCAAAGGCACTCGCCCTAAGCATGTGCACAACTCTTTGAGTAGCTAGAGAACCTACGTAGCCAGAGCCAAGCCTAAACAAGCTCGATACCGCAGCCAAGGCAATTAATAGAGATGACCTATTTAAGATGACTTCAAAAGACCTCCTAACTATGCCAGCATCAATGATGTAGCGCATAATGTATGGGATTAGGGATGAGAGTAAAGTAGCCAGGATCATTAGTACAACTGAAGCATAGAAGTGCCAAACATTTAACATGTGTTTAAATAGCTTTACGAGAACCCTCGCCACATTTGTGGAGCTAGTAGCTGTTCGCACCCTCGTCTGCATCTCACCACAAGCTCAAATTTACGTCTCTACAACTACAGGTTTGGGAAAATAAGTGCTAGCACCTCGTAGTTCTATGACTAGCATCTTCGCATAAATACAATCTGCGAGGGTTTGAAGCAAGAAGCCTCTTCACATTGCTTGTCTACAGCAACTCTAGCCCTGGTAGTATGTGAAAGCCTTTGCCACCACTATTCACTGTGCTTTTGAGAGCCAGCCCCCTCCCCACAGTAAAGGAGGCGAGGGCTCTGCTGGGGGATCCGCTTGTTCTCTACCCCTACCTGAGTTTTTCATCTGTCACCCATGGCCAGTTCAACAGGGTCAAGTATCTGTCATTTGCTTTTTACACCCCCCATGACTGCTAATTCACACTTAATGATTAGAGGTAACATCAGTTATGCTACTTTATTGTCAAGAGCAATTTAATTATAGGAGCACTGACGACCTCTTCATTCTACCTTGAAAGGAGGGCTTTTAGTTGTAGAGAAGGGTTAAAAGGGGTGAGTGCTCAGCACCTCGCCTTACCTTCAGGGTCTTGCTCTCTAGATACAGTGTTTGTAGGTGCTTGAGTGTGATGCATTTAAAGTCTTGTAGGCTCTTCTAGTGCTTTGGTGCTAGGCTTTGAAGGCTGGGCTCGTTAGAGAGCATGCAGAGATCCTTGTAGAGGGGGCTCCGAGGAGATACCCAGAGCTCCCGCTTAAGGAAGAGCCTGTAGAGATTACTGAAGCGCCTACGCCTGCTGTTAAAGAGGATCAGGTTCTTATAGAGGTTGAAGTATGTGGTGTTTGCTACACAGATATAGATATAATTGAGGGTAGGGTGAAGTGCAAGCTACCTATAATACCTGGGCACCAGATTGTTGGAAGAGTTGCTGAAGCTGGTTATAGTGCTGAGCACCTTATTGGTAGGAGAGTTGGTGTTGCTTGGATCGGCAAAGCTTGTGGCTCCTGCGAATTCTGTAAGCGGGGTTTAGAAAACTTGTGCATGGACTTCAAGGCCACGGGCTGCGACTTTGATGGTGGGTATGCAGAGTATGTAGCAGCTTTTGCTGAGTATGTATATGAGTTGCCAGGGTCTGTGGAGGCAGAGAAGCTTGCACCTCTGCTTTGCGCTGGCTCTATAGGTTATAGGGCATACAGATTGGCAGAGGTATTTGATGGAGCAAGAGTGGGACTATTTGGGTTCGGATCCTCAGCTCACATAGTCATACAGATCATAAGAAGGCTCCACCCATCTACAGAGATATACGTGTTTAGTAGGGGTGCCGAGCATAGGGAGCTTGCTAAGAGGCTTGGGGCTGATTGGGTGGGGCACCCCTCTGAAAACCCCCCAAGGGGGCTACACATAGCAATAGACTTTACTCCAGTTGGGGAAACAGTTGCAAGAGCGTTAGAGCTTCTCAATAAGGGTGGGAGGCTGGTTATAAACGCAATAAGAAAGCAAACGCCAGTTCTCCTTGACTACGCTAAACACCTGTGGGAAGAGAAGGAGGTGAAGAGTGTTGCAAATGTGGCTAGAGAAGATGTGAAGCAGTTCATAGAGTTCTACACAAGACATGGAATTGAAACGCATGTGCAGGTCTACAAGCTGAGTGAGGTGAATAAAGCTCTGCGTGACCTAAAGGCTGCGAGGACAAGGGGTGCACCAGTCCTGAAGATAAGGTAGTGTGCGTTGGCTCAGCACTTCTTTTCTAACAACAGTTTTCTGTGAACCTTTATAAACTCCCTCATTAATGTAGACCTAAACTCCCTTGTTTTTACATGCGGAGGTGAAAGCGCCTTTAGCAAAACTATGTAGTATTGCTTATCGCTCTGCTCCTCTATATAGAGACTGTAGCTACTTCCTAACAGCGTCTGTAGGGATTTGTGGAGTTCTGGTAAAACCTCGTCTGGGCTGCACATTACTGAAAACTCGTACCTCACTTGAATTATCTTACTCTCCTCAGCTTCCTCAAGAACAACACTAGAGCTGAGCAAGATCATGTTTGCAATTTTTATCACCTGCCCATCTATATCCAGCATCTTTGTGTAGAGAAAGCCTATTTCAAGGACCTTGCCCTTGATACTAGGTATCATGTAGTCTCTGCTGAAGAACTTGTACGCAGGAAATGTGAGTAGCGATACTGGTAAGCTTCCAGCAATTTTCACATCCTGCCCAGGCTTTATGAATCCTGAGAGCAGTATAAGTATCCCTGCAAAGAAATTTGAGAGCACTGGCTGTAGAGCTAATCCGAGGACGAGCCCTGAGAAAGCGGCGCTAGCCAGTATGCTTTCTCCGCTAACTCCTAAAACAGCTGAAACAATGATTGCAAGGGTTATGTAACCAAAGAGGAGTACTACATTTCTCACCAAATACGCCTCCTTAAGACCTCTGAGCCAGGCTACCGAAGCTGAAGCCAGTAGCTGAATGAATATGACCCCGGCAACTATAGTTGCAATAGCTTGAAACACTCTTCTATGGTGTATAACTCTGCTATACCTCCTGGTAGGTGCTCTAAGAGCGCGTCTAAAAGGATAATGAGTACTAGCACTGTGCTCAGCGCTGTAAATGCTATTGCAATTCTCTTCCTTGTGCTAACCATTTACGTACTCACACTATAGCACCAAACTATTACATAGATTGAAATTTAAAAGTGCCTCTAAAACTCTTTTAAATCTACTAGGTGCCACCCCAATGCAATTAGAGTCCTGTGGAGAGCTAGGTATTCTCACAGTCGATGAAGAGGCTAGAAGGCTGGGAATATTTGTTGCCTACACCTATGCGTGGCTTGAGCATAGGATGGTCTTTAAGCATTACCCATTAGAAGAGGACGTAATGAACCTCGTAAGCTACCTTAAGGGTAGGTACACCTTGGAGAAGCTTAAAGAGGACCCTGTGGTTAGGGCTTACAGAGACTTCTTTTGGAGAATAGGTGTAGACCCTACGAAGACAAGGCCGTCAAGTGAAGCTCTTGTGAGAAGAGCTCTTAGAGACTCTTTTCCTAGGATAAGCCCTGTGATTGACGCTGGGAACATAGCCTCTGCTCACACAATGGTTCCCATAGGCATGTATGACATGGACTACGCAAAGCCCCCTCTTAGAATAACTGTGAGTAGGGGTGGGGAGGTGTTTAGACCAATAGGGGGAAGCGAGATAAGGCTAGAGAAGGGTGTGCCAATACTAATGGACTCAAGAGGTGTTGTCATGCACATATACCCCCATAGAGACAGCATTGAGACTATGGTGAGGGAGACGACATCGAAAATACTCATAGTTGCTGCAGGGGTTCCAGGAGTGGACAAAGACCTTGTGAAAAAAGCTGCAGAGCTCACTGCACAACTTCTTAAGAAGATGGGCTGGAAATGGTGTGAAGCAGTAGAGGTTGTTTAAAGTAGTGGCTTAGCCTCTGGTAAGCAAGCTTTTTGCAAAGCATATTAACTTGGATAGTTGGTATCTTTTATCTGAGGCTGTGATTATGTGCGAATCCCACGTGTATATAATTGATGAGGAGGGGGAGAAGCTTATTGCTAAAGAGGTCGCTTCAATGGCGCCGAAGCACAATGGCTATGTGTTTATTGATATATATGGCAATAGGTATGAGGTTAATGATGCTGAGGTAGCCTACATAGACTTCATAGGGCATAAGGTTGTGCTGAAAAAGAGGGGCTAGAGTGTAATGAAGATTGTTGTTGTTGGGAAGGGGGGTGTTGGAAAAACAACTGTAGTAGCGTGCTTGGCTAGGTTAATTGGGAGGGATGGCTATAGCGTCATAGCTGTTGATGCTGACCCTAGCTTGAATCTTGCAAAGGCTTTGGGTATAGCTGACAGTGTTGCTAATTCAAAGCCTGTTCTCTTTGACGAGGAGTTTGTAAAGGAGAGGACAGTGCTACCTAATGGAGCTTATAGGTTGAACCCCAAGGTAGATGATGTTGTGGAGAGGTTTGGGGTTAGGGGCCCTGATAACGTAACCCTGCTTAAACTAGGCTATGTGAAGAGAGGGGGTGTTAGATGCCTTTGCCCAGAGTACGCATTTCTAAGGGCGTTGCTCTCGCATTTAGTTCTTGGCAGAGGTGATGTGGTTATTGTAGACATGGTCGCTGGGCTAGAGCCTATGAGTAGGGGTGTTGCCAGAGGCGTAGACCTAATGCTATGTGTAACAGAGCCTACGGCTAAGTCAATTGATGTTACGCATGAGATTTACAGGCTATCCAAGGATATTGGTGTTAGCGGTTTTGCTGTTATTGGAAACAAGGTGATGTCTGAAGAGGATAGGGTGTACATAGAGAAGTCGCTGAATGGAATAGAGGTTTTAGGGTACCTGCCCTACGATGAGAATGTGGCTAAGGCAGATAGGCTTGGGGTAGCTGTTTTAGATTACAACCCAGGCTCACCCATAGTCACAGAGTTGAAGAGCTTAAAGGGGTCTATCATTAGCTTCAAAAGAGTTAAGATTAAAACTTAAATCCCCCACACGTAAACTTGTCTAGGTGCTTATTCTTGTCTGTGCCATTTAAGGATGTGAGAGTAAGGCTTGAGGAGCTAAAGAGTAGTGTTGCTGAGGTCAAGGGGCTTGACATAGTTATTGGCTATGTTGTAGAGGAGTGGGAGGAGCCGCCAGGCCCAACACCATTCCCATCAATAGCAACCCTCAGGAAGTGGGACTACGCATTACTAAGTAGGTATAAACCCCTCTACCTACCATACTGTGACCTCTGCTGCTTATGCACATATGGTAAGTGTGATTTGTCTAGGGGTAAGAGGGGGTCTTGTGGACTGAACCTCTCTGAGCAACAATCAAGGCTAGTGACCCTGGTGTGCTCAATAGGTGCTGCAACACATACGAGTCACGCTAGGGATTTGCTAGACAAGCTAATTGAGAGGTTTGGTGAGGATTGGCCCATAGACCTGGGGGGCGAGGTATACGTGGAAATGCCTATAACAAGGTTGGTGACAGGTGTTAAGCCAAGGACTTTGAGGGATTTAAAGATAGTCTTAGAGTATGTTGAGAGGCAGATTGTCCAGACCCTTGCCAGCGTTCACACAGGTCAGGAAGGTGATTGGAAAGACTACGAGTCTAAGGTCTTTCACTTTGGAATGCTAGACCACGTAGCCTTAGAGGTGGCTGACGTCACACAGATAGTGGCTCTAGGTTTCCCCAAGGCGGATCCCGAGTCACCCTTAGTGGATCTAGGTATTGGCACTGTAGACGCATCAAAGCCTGTGATCCTTGTCATAGGGCATAACGTCCTGCCATCGGCAGCTATAATAGATTACCTTGAGGAGACGGGGCTGAGAGACAAGGTGGAGGTCGTAGGACTTTGCTGTACAGCCCACGACCTAGCGCGCTATGAGAAGAAGAGGGCTAGAATTGTTGGGCCAATATCGTGGCAACTGAGGTTCGTAAGGGCTGGCATACCCGATGTGATTGTCATTGATGAGCAGTGCATATACACAGATATTGTTGATGAGGCTAGGAGGATAGGGGCCATAGTCTTAGCCGCTTCAGACAAGGCTTTGAGAGGGCTTCCAGATAGAACCTATGCTTCTTCAGATAGTGTTGTAGAAGAGCTTGTTCTAGGTAAGATACCGGGGGCAGTCATATTAAACGAGGAGAGGCTTGCTGAAGTAGCTGTTAAAACCGCACTTAAATTAGCACCGCTGAGAGCTAAGTTCAAGTGGAGCTTATACAATGAAAGTACTGTTGTAGAGTATGCTAAGAAGTGCACAGGGTGTAGGAATTGTGAGAGAAACTGCCCACAAAACCTAGCAATATCAGTAGCCTTGCAGAATGCTGCAAGAGGGGACGTCTCATTCTTGAAGTCGCTGTACAACAAGTGCTTTGCTTGTAGGAGGTGTGAGTACGTGTGCCCTGCAAACATACCCATCTTAACGCTAATCTTAGCAGCATCTAAGGACACTATGGTGAGCGAGAGGTATAAGTGTAGAGCTGGCAGAGGACCAATACAAGATACAGAGATTAGAGCTGTTGGTAGAGACATTGTTTTAGGCACGATACCAGGCGTCGTAGCGTTTGTTGGCTGCGCTAATTGGCCTGTCGGAGCACAGGATGTAGCTAAAATGGTGCGGGAGTTCGCATTGAGAAGGTACATAGTCACCGCATCTGGGTGCTCAGCTATGGCTATAGCGATGTATAAAAATGAAGAAGGGCAGACACCTTATGAAGAGTTCTCAGGGGTTTTTGAAGCAGGCGGCCTTGTGAATGTTGGTTCCTGCGTAGCGAACTCCCATATAGCTGGAGCTGTGATAAAGATTGCAAACATATTTGCTAAGCTACCACTAAGAGCAAACTACGCTGAGATAGCTGATTACATACTGAATAGAGTTGGAGCTGTGGGAGTTGCATGGGGTGCTATGAGCCAGAAAGCCGCTTCAATAGCTTCAGGCTTTTGGAGGCTAGGTGTACCGGTCATTGTGGGTCCCCATGGAATGAAGTACAGGAGAATGCTACTAGGGGATGTGGAAAATGAGGAGGCGTGGTATGGCTATGATGCTGTGACTGGTGAGAGGCTGTGGCTAGGGCCTGCCCCTGCTCATCTATTCTATGCTGCGGAGTCTGTAGAAGAGGCCATGGTTATGATACCTAAGCTGTGTATAAGAGCTGCAGACACTCCGCAGGGTAGGGCAATAAAGCTCACAAACTACATATCCTTGTACAAGAGGTTCTATGGAGAGGATAAGCTTCCACCAGACATAGACTTGTATATAAGGACTGAGGGAGATGTGCCTGTGCCCTACAGGGATGAGGTTTTGAGGTACCTCAAGGAGGTTGGGTGGAGGGAGAAGCCTGTTACCTCAAATCCCACAATACTTGAGGATATTGTTGAGGTGTATAAGAGGAGGAGGCAGGGGGGTGGCTAATGGCATTGGAGTACTGGCTCTATGGGGATATACCCCCTGGACCAATAAAAGCATCAGTGCTCACAGACATCAAGACCCTCCCCGACATCTTCAAGAGGTTTAAGAATAGGTTGTTTGCAATAGGCTCTCAAATAACAAAGCTAAGTGAGCTCACTTCACTAGACCTCATAGACAGGGTGGTATCAATAGCGCTGAGCTTAGGGGCGTGGATATCAACATCTTCACCAGCTATAGTAAAGGCTCTTGATGCGAGGGGTGTTAAGAGCTATGAGATAGCGTTCCCCCTTGAACTTGCGCAGAAGATTTCTAAAAGGAGTGCAGAGTTGGTGATTTTAATAGGCTACCCCTATGCATATGAGTGGCTTATTCTAAACTACCTCAAGCACTACACACAAAATGTGAAAACGTTGACCTTAGAGCCCTACGCACAGCCAAATGCTACATGGACTTTGGCGTCGCTACCTCTTTCACTATGGTACAAGAACATGTGTAGCTTAGAGGAGATGCTTAAAAAAGGTGTACAGACTTGATGATAGAGGAGCACACCAAAGGCTTTAAAAAGTGTTATGCACTTATTCATACATTAACTACTTTACTACTAGGTGTAAAAGCTAGAAGCTGTGTGAAGAGCTATGTCCATTAACATTACGCTATTAGAACTTGTAAAGCTTCCTGAGGACGTCAAGATTCATGTATTTGATGTTCCTCCAGCACCTCAAAAAGGAGCCTTTGCCGACATACCTGTTGACGTTGGGCCTCAGTATGAGGGGCAGCGAGTTAGAGGACCTGAGATGTATGTTGAGCTCGGCGGCCCTAAGGTTAAGTACAAGTTTGAGCTGTTTAAAGTTAGGAAGCCTGAGGAGATAGAGGATGGTAAGGTAGTTCTTGTTGGGCCTGACATACCTGAGCTTAAGGAGGGGTCTAGCATTCCATATGCAGTCATAATAGAGGCTGCTGGTAAGGGGCTTGAGCCAGAGGGTGAGGGTGTTTTTGAGAGGAGAATTCATGAGTTTAGCAACTATGTCCAGGGCTATATGCACCTCAACCAGAGGTATGATATATGGCTTAGGATAAGTAAGAGAGCTGTTCAAAAAGGGCTCACCTCATTTAAATATATAGGCACAGTTCTTTACAGGCTATTCAAATCAGCGTTTCCAATAATTGAGAAGCTGAGGATAGTCATTGTCACAGATCCTAGAGTTGTTGAGCTTCTCTATCCGCAGGCTCTGAAAATCTATGAGGAGAGGGATCGCAGGGCTCTCGGCTTAAGAGATGAAGATGTTAATGAATTTTACTCATGTAAGCTCTGCCAATCCTTTGCACCAACACATGTCTGCATAATTACCCCTGAAAGGCCTTCTGCTTGTGGCGCTATATCATGGCTCGATGCAAGGATAGCTGCTAAGATAGACCCCAAGGGCCCCATACAGCTCGTACCAAAAGGTAGGCTTCTAGACCCAATAGGTGGCGAGTACGAGGGGGCTAACGAGGCTATAAGGAAGCTCTCTAATGGAGCAATTCAGAGAGTGAAGATGTACTCACTATTCGATTACCCGCCAACTATATGCGGGTGCTTTGAAATAGCAACATTTTATATTCCAGATCTTGATGCTGTAGGTCTTGTGCATAGGGGTTTTGCAGGCACTACGCCAATTGGGCTTAGGTTTAGCCAAATTGCGGATACTGTTGGTGGTGGTAAGCAGGTGCCAGGATTTCAGGGAATAGGGCTTCTCTACCTATGGAGTAAGAAGCTGTTCCAAGCTGATGGTGGTTGGACAAGGATTGTCTGGATGCCCTCAGAGCTTAAGCAGAGGGTACTGGACGCTATACCACTTGAGCTCAGAGATAAAATTGCCACTGAGAAAGAGGCGACATCTATTGAAGAGTTGAAGAAATTCCTAGTAGAGAAGGGCCACCCAATAGTGCAGAAGCTGAGGGAAAGGGAGAGGGCTGAGGAAAAGAAAGAGGAGAAGGTTGAGGAAAAGGCCCCCTCTATTACACCAACACCACCTACACCACCACTACCACAAGCACCACAACCAGCTGCCCAACCCCAAGCCATTGCAACAACTATAGCACCACAACAAGTACAGACCTCCCCCCAAGCAGCTGGGGGTATAACAGTGTCAGTCACAATACCAGTGCCACTACTTCAGCAACAGCAAGCTACGCAACCTACAACAGTAGCACTTGTACTTAAAGGCGTCAAGATTCGAGCAGAGAAAGTCGTTATTAAGAGGAGTAGTGCTGGTGAGGGTAAGTGAGTAGTGAAGAGCCTAAGAGAGACGGAGATGATGTAAAGGCGAGGCAGGAAGCCTCTATATACAGCTTACTTGCTAAGATTTCAGAAGCACTAGAGAAGGGTGTTGTAGAGCTTTACAATGTTGAAATTGAGGCTGACGAGCTTGAGATAAGGTTTACTGCACAAACACCACACCAACTACCAATACCAATTGTTGTTACACCACCTAAAGCAGTTGAAGAGGCGAAGCCTGGGGTTAAAGCTGCTTATGAAGTTGCAAAAGCTGTTGAAGTTGTGGCTAAGAAGGTTGTTGAGCTCTCTAAGATAGCTTTTGAAGAGCCTAAGCCTCAGTTTAGTGGTAGAGTAGTTGAGGTAAAGCTCGGGGCTTCTAGAGAAGAGGGTGGGACAAGGGAGAGAACTATTGTAGTGGGAGGGCATACAATGCCTGCATACTACTACATAGCAGGGTACAGACCCCCACACCCACCGGCGTTTGGAGGAGATGTTTTTGACATTAAAATAGGCTTGCCAAGGGCTGTGAAGCTCGCATTTGGAGATGCTCTTGACAACCCAGTTGAATGGGCTAGGATATGGGTTGAGAAGTATGGTGCTGAAGCCGTGGATATACACCTTGTGAGCACAGACCCCACGTTTAAGGATGCCCCCCCGGAGGAGGCTGTAAGGACTGTTGACGCCATTCTCCAAGTAGTTAAGGTGCCCATAGTCGTGGGTGGGTCAGGAAACCCAGAGAAGGATGTCAAGGTGTTTAGGAGAGTTGTTGATGCGTTTCCGTCAGAAGGGCTTGTTCTAAATAGCTTAAACCTTGACATGAAGCTAGAGGAGGTGTGTCCATACATAGCTAAGGTGAATGCCACAGTCATAAACTTCTCGCCCATGGACCTCGATAAAGCTGAGCAGATAAATAGAAAAACATATGAGTGGATACCAAGGAACAGAATAATACTGGACCTAAACATAGGTGGCATAGGCTATGGCACGGAGTATGGCTTTACAGCTATGGAGAGAGCTAGGCTCTCTGCACTGCTAGGCAATGAGCTACTACAGCATCCATTCAACGTTGGTGCTGCAAATGCGTGGGGCGCTAGAGAGGCTTGGATAACAATGGACCCCTACTGGGGGCCTAAGGAGATTAGGGGGCCTCTTTGGGAAACCCTCACTAGCCTCATATGCCTTTTAGCAGGAGCTGATTACTACATGCTAGTGCACCCGCTCTCCGTAAAGGTCATGAAGGCTATTAGAGAGTACTTGTTCTCTGAACCTAAGCCTAGTGATCCTGAAAAAGCTTTGGACTGGTTATCAAAAGCTCTGCCAGTGATTTGAAATGCCCTGGAAGCCGCCAACACCAATTCAAATATACCAGCTCTTGCCAAAAACAAACTGTGGAAAGTGTGGAGAAGCAAATTGCATGGCTTTTGCGGTAAGGCTTGCGAGTTTAGAGGCTAGGGTAGAGGACTGTCCCCCAATTGTTGAAGAGGAGAAGTATAGAGAGAGCTATGAGAAGCTGAGGGAGCTTCTCCTACCCCCTGTTAAGGAGGTGGTGTTAAAGAGCCCTAAGAGAGTTGTTAAAATTGGCGGTAAGTATGTTCTCTACAGGCATGAGATGAGGTACCACAACCCAGCGGCAATAGCTATTGATGTGGACGACTCTATGGAGAGGGACATTATTGTTAAGAGGGTTAGCACTATTGAGGGTTTTGAATACGAGTACGTGGGCCAGAAGCTCAAGCTAGACGCTATTGCCATTAGGTCTGTGACTAATGACCCAAAGCAGTTCGCAAGAGCAGTCTCCATAGTGACTGAGAACAGCTCCCTACCCCTAATCCTCTGCTCAGTAAACCCAGCAGTAATAGAGGCTGCGCTAAATGTTCTCAACCCACCTCACCACAGACCCCTAATCTATGCTGCTACTAAGGATAACTGGAGAGAGATGGCGGAAATAGCGAAGAGGTTTGACGTACCACTTGCTGTTACAGCTCCTGGAGACCTCGACTTGCTGGTCTCACTAGTTAAGACCCTCTCTGAGGACATGGGTTTAAAGGAGTTGGCTCTAGACCCAGGCTGTTTTACAGGGCCTGGGGGGCTCTCATACACAATTAAGGCCTTCTCGTGGCTTAGGTACAAAGCTACTCACGATCTCTGGAGGTACGCGGGCTACCCATTGATAGCCACGCCAATTTCTGTATGGACACAGATGAGTAGCGACCCAAAGGATGTGATGTGGTGGGAGGCGGTCTTAGCAACAATGCTTATGACTCGCTACGCAGACCTCATCATCATGCACTCTCTAGATGGCTGGGTTCTGCTACCCCAGGTTATGTGGAGATTTCAGCTGTATACAGACCCTAGAAAACCTGTCTCAGTGCCTCCTGGGCTAAGAGGAATTGGAAAGCCCAATGAGATGAGCCCCGTCCTTGTAACCACGAACTATGCGTTGACGTACTCAATTGTGCTAAGCGATGCTGAAAAAGCTAAGGTAAACGCATGGCTACTAGTTGTGGATACGGAGGGGCTTGCTGTAGACGTTGCTGTAGCGGGTAGGAAGCTCACTGGGGATAGAGTTGCTGAGACTATTAAGTCTACAGAGCTTGATAAAAAGGTGAAGCACAGGGTTCTAATCATACCTGGTAAAGCAGCTAGAGTCTCTGGAGAAATAGAGGACACATCAAAGTGGAGAGTACTCGTAGGGCCTATCGACTCTTCAGAAATTGGAAAGTGGCTAGAGAAGAATTGGACTTCAGAAAAGGTTAAAGAGCTTATGGAGGGGGCGTGAAAATAGGCAATAACGCGAGAATTTAATTAAAGACGTTTTTCATAATGAGCAACAATATTTGCTCAAAATACTATATTTAGCTCAGAGCCCTAATAAAGTAAAGCACGAGGGTCTTGGTGGTATCATTACGATGATGAGTGAAGAGCGTTCTAAGTACACTGTGCGTTTTCTGCCTCACAACGTTGTCGCTGAAGTAGCTAAAGGTGAGACTATTCTTGAAGCCGCAATTAAGTGTGGTATTGGCATTAGGAGCGTTTGCGGGGGTAAGGGGCTTTGCGGAAAGTGTAGGGTTGTTGTGAGGAGGGGTAGGGCTGAGGCTAGGAAAAGCGATTTGCTGAAGCCTGACGAAGTTGCAAAAGGCTATGTGCTGGCCTGCCTAGCCCAGGTTATAGAAGATATCGAAGTTGAGATTCCTGTTGAGAGCCAGGTGGGAAGACCAAGGCTACAGTCGTCTGTGGCATTACCAAGTGCCAGGCCTAGGCCTGCTGTTAAGCAAGAGGCTCTGCTATTACGTAGCATAACCAGTGTCTTCTCTATGTATAGCCCTGGTGCAGGTGTCTTAGAGAAGGTTTTCGAATTTGAGGATAGAGGTGTGGAAAAAGTTTTTGCTGTACTGAATGCCGCTAGGAGGAAGGTGGTGGATGTTAGTGAAAGCGAGAAAGGTCTTTACGGATTAGCTGTAGACATTGGCACAACAAAGGTTGCTGTAGCTCTAGTTGACATCGCTGGGGGGAGGGTTCTTGGCACAACTTCTGAATTCAATAAGCAGCTAATGTATGGTGAAGACATTATCTCTAGGATTAGGTTTGCACTTGATAGAAAGGATGGCTTAAGGGAGTTGCAGAGGGTTGCAGTGGAGACAATAAATACGACTATTGATGTGCTTTGCAAGAGGTGTAGGGTATCAAAAGAAGATGTGTACATGGTTACAGCAGCTGGCAATACTGCAATGACGTACCTCTTCGTTGGGCTCAATCCACACCCGTTGATAAAGTCCTTTAAAGAGAGAGCAGAGGTGCCGAGAACACCCCACTGGTTAGAGGCACGGGATATGGGGCTTAGCGTTAATAGAAATGCTGATGTATATGTGCTTCCTTGCGCTGGCAGGTTTCTCGGAGGCGATGTTGTGGGGGATGTTATAACAGCCGGGCTAAACTTTTCTGAAGAGCCAGCGCTACTCATTGACATAGGTACGAATACAGAGGTTGTTATTGGCTGTAAGGAGTGGTTCTTAGGCACAACAGCACCTGCAGGACCAGCATTTGAGGGCTGGGGCTTGGCACACGGTGTTAGGGCCATTTCTGGAGCTATTGAGAGTGTTGTAATAGATCCAAGGACCTGCAGGGCTATCTATAGGACAATAGATAACGCAAAGCCTATTGGGATATGCGGCTCTGGTTACATAGACCTTTTAGCACAGCTATTCGTCAATGGCTTAGTTGACATATTTGGGAGGTTCTATAAGGACTGTGGTTGCCAAAGCATCCGAAGAGGGGAGAAGGGGTATGAGTACGTTGTTGTGCCTGCGGAGGAGTCTGGCACAGGGAGAGATATAGTTGTTACTGAAGAGGATCTGTACAACATTATAGACTCTAAATCCTCTGTTTGCAGTGCCATAGCAATCCTGCTTAAGAAGATGCTTCTCACAGTAAACGACATTAAAAAAGTTTATGTGTGTGGTGCTTTTGGAAACTACCTCAATCTGAATAGCGCTATGACTATTGGTATGATACCTGAGTTCAGTAGGGCAAAAGTGGAGTACATAGGCAACGGATCGTTGGGAGGAGCCATACTTACACTTCTTTCAGAGGATTACAGAGCTGAGGCTGAGAGGGTTGCAAAGCTGCTTGCACCCATTGAACTAATGCTAGACCCTGACTTTATGGAGGAGTACCAGGCGGGCTTTATGCTACCTGGGAAGAAGGAGCTGTTCCCGACTTGGAGAGATGCTAGCAGAGGTATAAAGCCCTGGAGACAACTTGGTTAAGCAGTGGTGTGCGACATGGTTAAGAGGCCTTTCTATGCTTCTATCTCTGGAAAGGGTGGTTCAGGTAAGACTACACTTACAGCACTCTTACTTAAGGTTCTACTAGAAAGCTCTTCTAATGATGAAATTCTGGTTGTGGATGCAGACCCCGCAACAAATTTGCCACAAGTTTTAGGAATAGCCATAGGCAAGACTATTGGCGACATATCCGAAGAGCTTAGAAAGGGGTTCCACAGGTTTGAGAACATGGGTTTTGAGAAAAGTGCTCTCTTAGAGTACTACATTATGAGGGACTGCATAGTTGAGGCGGAGGGGTTCGACCTCATTGCCATGGGTAGGGGTGAGGGTGAGGGGTGCTATTGCTACGTTAACGCAGTGCTCTCAGGAATTCTAGGTAAGCTAATTCAGCACTACAGCGTTGTCTTAATGGACATGGAGGCAGGTTTAGAGCACTTGAATAGAAGACTAGATAGGCATGTGAACACCTTTATTATAGTAGTTGATAGCTCCATCATGAGCTTGAAAACAGCTGAAAAGATGAAGGAGATAATTAGGGAGGTGGATTTAAAAGTTGATGAGATATATGTTGTGGGGAACAGGCTCTCGAGGAAGAGAGAGGAAGAAGTGATTAAATGGGCTTCTCAAAATGAGATAAAGTATGTAGGCACAATTCCTAATGATGAGAATATAGCTGAGTTTGCAGCTAATGGAACACCACTGCTAAACTTACCAAAAGCTTCTGAAGCTCTGAAAGCAGCCTATCAAATTGCAAAAAACATTAACCTCATCTGAGTTAGCTCTACTTATATATATAGAGATATATAGAGATATAAAGTTCCCCTATAGTACTACTAGAGGGG
>Ga0105154_1000286_pt1 | contig 22765 bp, 25 predicted proteins | sample SSWtaG_FD_89672 | JGI IMG/M metagenome (GOLD analysis project Ga0105154, IMG submission 89672) | Hot spring microbial communities from Sandy's Spring West, USA to study Microbial Dark Matter (Phase II) - SSWsed_matched | ecosystem: Environmental > Aquatic > Thermal springs > Hot (42-90C) >... | reverse complement strand
ATCATAGGCGGTAGCGGTCTTTACTCCCCCGACTTCTTGGAAAACGCGAAGGAGGTTAAGATGTACACCCCCTTCGGGAACCCCTCCTCCCACGTTGTCATAGGGGAGGTTAGGGGGGTCAAGGTCGCCTTCCCGCCGAGGCATGGCAGGAGGCATGAGATACCGCCCCACATGATCAACTACAGAGCGAACGTATGGGCGATGAAGGAGCTAGGCGTAGAGAGGCTTATCTCAGTGTCCGCGGTCGGGAGCCTTCGAGAGGATTACAAGCCCGGAGACTTCGTTTGCACGGATCAGTTCATCGACATGACGAAGAAGCGTGTCTACACGTTCTACGACGGGCCTGTCGTGGCGCACGTATCCATGGCTGACCCCTTCTGCCCCGAGCTTAGCAGCCTCTGCGTTGCCACGGCTAGGCAGCTGGGCATACAGATCCATGAGAAGGGCACTTATGTCTGCATCGAGGGACCGAGGTTCTCTACGAGGGCTGAGTCCAGGCTTTGGAGGCAATTTGGCGCGGATATCATAGGGATGACCCTCGTACCCGAGGTAAACCTGGCCAGAGAAGCGCGCATGTGTTTCCTCAACATAGCCATGGTCACCGACTACGACGTGTGGGCGGAGAAACCAGTCACAGCCCACGAGGTTGCCCGCGTGATGGCTGAAAATACTGAGAAGGTCAAGGTGCTTCTCAGGGAGCTCATCCCGAAGATACCCGAGGAGCGCAGGTGCAGCTGCGCAAAGTACATGGACGAGGCACTACTCTGAAATACTAGGAGGCTTTTTTCCCTCCCTCTCTTTCTGCCTCACACCTCACTTATGCAAGGTGCGCTGCTAGTGCGTTAAGCAGTACTAAAAAGCGCGGGACCTGCCCGCGCCAGCGCACATTCCGATCGGCACTCAAGATCCCGGCCATCGCGCGCATTTACTTCTAGCGCTCACCGCCTGCCTGGCTCCTCATCGATAACTATGCTATCCACGCACCCTTTGTATTTTGTGCCTACCCATAATCTCCCAAACTTCTACTTCCACGCCTTCGCCAAGCTTGCTCTTTATCTCCTCCTCCTGCGGCATGGACACCTCGAAGGTGGTGTAGTCTTCCAGGCTCATTAGCTGGACGTAGTCCCCTATTATCGAGACCACCTGCGCGTTGAACTTCTTCACAACAGGCACTTCGACTTTCGCATCCGTGGGGACCACGATGCTGCGCTTCACACCGTCAAATATGCCTATGCCGACTATCCTGGCTTTAGCGGAGCCGTGCTTGCCCGTCTTACTCTTCTCAACCTCGACGACACGGCAGGGTTCCCCGTCGATGACAATGAAGGAGCCTACCTTCACGTTGCCAGCTTCTTCAGGGCGTGTGGACATAGCTGCTCGTGCGGAGGTATCAGCCGGGGTATTTTACCTTTTGCATGCATGCAAAGTGCTCCCGCGCAGGTAAAAGCGCAATCTGCGTCCTCGCGTTAAGAGGCAGCAGCCGAAATGCCCAGACGCGCTAGTCTAGGACGAAGACTCTCAGTGAGGTTTCTATCGGTTCAATGTACTTCCTCAGCACCTTGGGGAGCACCACGTGGCCGTCCTCCGTCTGGTTGTTCTCGACTATTGCGGTTATAGTTCTCTGGACGGCTATTGCTGTGCTGTTAAGTGTGTGGACGAAGCCCTTGCTGGGCGCGCCGGGGGTTTCCGCATAGCGAATGTTCAGCCTATAGCTCTGCCAGTCTGTGCAGTTGCTGCACGAGACCATCTCCCTGAACTTGCCCTGGGCTGGCATCCAAGCCTCGAGGTCGTACTTCTTCGCGGCTACGACCCCTAGGTCTCCCGAAGCTATGTTGACCACTCTGTAAGGTATGCCGAGGCCCTGCCAGAGCTCCTCAGCGTTCCTGATGAGCCTCTCGTGCCACTCCCACGACTCGTCAGGGTGCGAGAAGACAAACTGCTCGACCTTGCTGAAGTGGTGAACCCTGAAGATGCCCTTCATGTCCTTACCGTGCGCCCCCGCCTCCTTCCTGAAGCTCTGGCTCACTCCAGCGTAGAGTAGTGGTAGGTCGCGCTCAGAGATGACCTCGTTTGCGTGAAGCGCGGCAATGGGGTGCTCAGCCGTGCCTATGAGGTAGAGGTCCTCCCCCTCAATCTTGTAAATCATGTCCCTGAAGTCCTCGAAGGTGATAACCCCTGCGAGGATCTCCTCTCTGAGCATCAGCGGGGGTACCAGAACCCTGAAGCCTTTCTTCGCCAGGAACTCGAGAGCATAGGCTACTAGCGCGAGCTCCAGCCATACCAGGTCGTCGAACATGTAGTAGAAGCGCGCACCTGCAACCTCACCAGCTTTGCCGACATTGGTCAGTCCCATAACCTCTAAGAAGTCCGCGTGGGGGGCAGGCCTCCAGTCAATCACTTCGTACTCCATCCTCAAGCCCTTCTGCTCTGTCTCGCTGAGAAACGCCTCCAAGTACTCCCTCGGGACGCGCGCTTTACCCCAGCACCTGATGGGAGCGTTGTAAGAGTCATCAGGACCTATGGGAACACTCTCGTGGATCACGTTCGGAATCCTTCTCAAAACCTTCTCCCGCTCTTTCTCGAGCTCCGCAAGCTCGCGCTGCAGCTGCTCCACATGCCTGCTGAGAGCCCTAGCCTCCTCCAGAAGCTTACCCTTCTCGCCTGGTTCCGCCGTCCTGACCGCCGAGGAGACAACATTAAGCCTATGTCTAGCCTCCTCATACTCCCTCTTCTTCCTCCTCCACTCAGCGTCCAGCCTCAGGGCTTCGTCAACGAGCGACGGATCCATGAACCTGGCTTTAAGGTTCCAGCGCAGCTTCTCTGGGTCGTTCCTGAGGTAGTAGAGTATCGACCACATAGCGCGCGAATACCCCTTGCCACAAGCTACAAAAACCTTGTCTCAGCGCAAATGCTCGCTACCGAAGAATCTCTGCGCCGCCATTCAGGCATAGGTACAAGGCCAGGTGGAGTGGTGCCTTAATGACCCCGCTGCTACCCTCAACGGTGTAGAACAGAGCCCTCGAGGGGGGCTTGTCGATTCTAACTCTCACCTCCTCGTTCCCGAACACCAAAGCCCTCCTCAGGATATCCTCTGCAGTGAGCGCTTCCAGCTCGGACGCTGACAGCTCGAGAACTTTTAGCCCTGTTTTCCCGTGGAGAGTTCCCGGCAAGCGTATCAGCCTGTGAACATCTATTGTCACCTTTTCATCGATCTTCGCGCTCAGCTCGTCTACAGCGAGTTTTATCAAGCGTGTCCACTCGGCTTTCGGAAGCTCTGGGAGAGAGCCGCCCGTTATTCTCTCGGAGAGCATGAGCGCGGAGTATTTGGCTATGCGGCCTGGCCAGCCTGGTGTCTCTGCATTATAGCGGAAGGCGTAAAGCCCCCCCTTGGACCGCCTGAGCAAGAGTTCGACCTCCAGGCCTAAACCGCGTACATAATCGCTGATCTCTCGCCTAGCGTCCTGGTCTAGGCCTAGAAGGTCTTCGCGTTGAACATGAACGTGGAAGCCTCGGTGCCCTGAGAATGTGATGCTCGCTTCATCTCTGGATATTCCGAAATCGTTCTCTAAAAGATCCAGAAGCTTTAGGGCTTCATCGCGAGCCGCGTTTATGCAGATATCGCAAACCCAGCTCTTCCTCTCCAGGTTCTCGCTGCCGCACACAGGGCAGGCGCGCAGCTGTCCCCGACCCTCTGCACCGCAGTTCCTGCACCTCCAAGTGTCGTGCAGCTCTTTGCAGGGGGTGTCCACGTGGTCTATGTCAATGTCGAATACGAGCTCCGCTCCCAGCCACCCCTTCTCGTCCATCTCAGGGGCGGATGGGTTCTCGTAAAGCGCCGTCGAGTAGTAGGCGTGCTGAGGCACACGTGTCCTCAGAAACTCGTTTAGCTCGTTATCACCGCGGAAGGAGACGTGCCTCAGCATGCCGTGAGCGCCAAACAACTGGAAGCCGTACTCCCTCTTTTCGGGGTGAGAAGGCGGGAGCACGCGGGTCCTCCTGTAGTAGCTCCTAAAAAGTTCAGAGACGAGGTTCGACATAGGGCATCACCAAAGCTCTTTCACCTTGACTCGGCGACCACGCAGCACCCGGTAGAAGTACTGAAGGGGGTGCTTCACTCCCTCGCAGGACCATCTGCAGAGCCCGTAGGAGCGCATGTTATCGCACTTGTAGGGCAAGTACTTCACCCTGGATCCCCGGAGCCCCGCGATGTGCTCCACTTGGTACCTTGCAATGTCCTCTCTAAAATCTGGGGAGTGCCTGAAGACCTCGAGCACTTCCTCAACGGAAAAGCCTATGTTGAGAAGGAAGCTCGCTAGAGCGAACCTAGCGCTGTGAGGCAGGTTCCTTCCAGACAATTGCTGGTGCAGCAGCTCCCTGATACAGGGGGGAAGTGCATCCTCACCTCTCCTTGACGATATCTCCCCAGCTACGCTCCGGATGTCTTGCTGCCTTGCCGACCAAGCCCTGGAGACCTCCTCCACGACCCTGTAGACCTCCTCAGGGATGTTCCCAGATATCTCGGCCTTTTGCACAAGGCTGACCACGTACTTCTTCACCCCAGTTTCCAAGAGCCTTACCAGCTCGCGCCAGCTAACCTCGACGTAACCCCTTTCCAGAACCTTGTTCGTGAGCTTCCACTCGCCAGTGAACTCAGGCTGGGCGAACACGAAGTGCTTGAAGTAGAGCAGTACTTTCGAATCACCAGGGCGCGCATCCCACCCGAACACTTTTACTGCGAGGTACAGGAGCTTCTCCCGGAAACCCTTCTCCAGGTCGTTCAGCAGGAACACACGCACGCTCTTGGCGTACAGCGTCGAAAACTTCTCCGTTAAACGGTCGTCGCCAACCCCTGCTAGTATGAGCAGTGTTGTGTAGAAGACCGCAACTTCGAGCATGTAGTCCTCTTCAGGCGGGGGAAGCTCCTTGCCCTCAACAGCCTTGAGCAGGCGCTCCTTAGCCTTATCGAGTATTAGGTTGCCGAGGGGTGTGGAGGCTATTTCCTCCAGGGTGAGCTCGAGGTCCTTCAGGTTGCTCAGAGCTTCCGGGAGGAAGGGGTAGTGGGAGAAGTCCTCGGGAGTTAGGACTACTCTTAACTGCACGGCACTCATTCTACTCGCGGCGCTAAGAGGTACTTCAGCGTGCCCCCACCAGCAACGTCAAACGCTAGCTCTAGGGGCATGTTGGTGGCAAACCTTAGCGAGACTATGTCGCTTACGCGGTAAGCCTTGGATACTATTTTGTCCAGGAATTCAATGCCATAGACAGCTTCAGCAGGCTCCTTCACATCTATCTCCATCAGGCTGCCCTCGCTCAGGGAGAAGCGGGTCTCCACCTCTCCCTTATCGCTCCTCGCGATCATGAGGAGGGTCTCGTCCTCAGCCTTGAAGCGCACCGACTCCGCGACAAGCTCCGCGTCCTTAAGAGCGTCGCGGAATGTGTCGCTCAGCATCTTAGCCGCAGCGGTGAAGTTGAGCCTAGGAGTGGGTAGTTCCTGCCCTGCTATATCAAGCAGGGGGAGGCGGAACTTTCTCTCGGCCTTGCCCGCCAGAGTTACGGTAAGCCTGTTCCCCGAGACCTCTATTATCAGCCTGTCCCCGGACTTAGCCCTCTTCATGACGTCCACGAGGTCGTCGAAGCTGACCCCGATCTTGGTTTCGGTCTCAATTTTGTACTCCTCAAAGACCGTGGGCGGCATGAAAAGGTCCACCATCGCAACACGCCCAGGATCGAGCGCGCGCAGCTTCAGACCCTCGGGCGTGGCGACGAAGCTTGCTTCCTCGACTATCGCGGCGAGACCCTCGATTATGTACCTCCACTCCCGCGCTTCAGGGAAAACCAGCCTCACCACTTCAGCTCACCAGCCTCAAGGCTCCGGTTTGCGCTAATAAGGTTATTTGTGATGATCCGCGCCTCCCATGCTGTGACAAACCATGCCCGCAGCTGACGGCTAAGCGCACAGCGCTGTCAGGATTTCACGCGTACTCCCGGTAGACCTTTCTGCACTTGGTGCATACGTAGAACCTCGTTGCAGGCTCGTCTCCAGCCCGCGTTTGAACCTCGTAGGCATAGGCTTTATCGTTGCCGCAGTTCTCGCAAACAAAAGGCACTATAGGCAGCGCGGACACATCCACGTCCACTATGGAGATCTTGTCGAGAGGCTTGCGCTCTATGTTCTCAGTAACTCTGTACCCGGGATTTCCCGAGGAATCCTCCTTCACGTAACCGCAGACTCTGCACTTGAGAACCTTCCTACCTTGAACCGTTACCGGTAGCAGTACCGCTCCGCACTGGGGGCAGAACTCCATCGAGATGCACCTTCCCTACCGCTTCACGCTCTCACGTATAAAAGGTTTTTCGGGAGCAACTCCATCAGCCCGGCATGATGAAGCATAACGCTTATAGCTTCCCTATACTTCCGGGAAAGGCGGTGCCGTAGTCATGCGCGTGCCTAGCGTCATCAGGACGTACTGCCCCCGGTGCAAGACTCACACCGAGCATGAGGTGTCACTGTACAAGGCGGGGAAGAGACGTACGCTGGCCGAGGGGCAAAGGAGGTACCTAAGGAAGCTGAAAGGGTATGGTTCTAAGCGCAAGCCGGAGCAGAAGAGAACCGCGAAGGTCACTAAGAAACAAGCATTGAAGCTGAAGTGCAAGGTATGTGGTTACACGTACCACAAAGAGGGGATACGTCTCAAGAAGCTCGAGATAATCGAGAAGGTGAAGTAGACCTATGCCGCGCTACGGGCGGGTGCTCATACCCAGGCCTAGAAGCGTGTTTATCAGAGTCAGGTGCCCTGACTGCGGTAATGAGCAGGTGACCTTCAGTCACGCCTCCATCGAGGTCAAGTGTCTAAAGTGCGGGAAAACTCTGATCCAGCCAAGTGGGGGGAAAGCCGTCATACTAGCAGAGGTGTTAGAGGTTCTGAGGTAGCGTAGGGTAAGCACTCAGAGACCGCGTGCAGCTCACACAACTTTTTGCGCGCTGCCGTTACCTTGCTTTCTGCGCGGGGGTTATCGGGGCTGTACGCTTCAAAGCTGTACGCCTTTCTCCTCTTTCGCTCGACGACTCCGCCTGGCGTGGGGGTGGAGCTGAGTGCTCTGACCGGCAGTTTGCCTCCCGCTCGTCTAGGGATGTTCAGCGCCGCGTACACATCGCTGTGTAGAAAGTGCCCACGGGGGCGTCTCGCCAGCCCCCTCAGCTCCTGTGCTCTTTCGCAGCCGTGGTAAGCACGCACCTGCGAAATCCCTTCCGCGCGCGGGAGCCGGTAGCAGTGGAGCACACGCACCGTTACGCTCCAGGCAGAGCCGCCGAGGAGGTGGAGCCACCCGTCCTGAAGCTCTAGCGGGAAAGGGAGCCCTCCCCCTCCATGTTTTTTCTTTCTCCCTGCTTTTCCCCCTTCGCGCTTGCGCGCGGGACAACTTTTTAAAGCGAGAGTATGCGGGGGAGGTGGCGGTGCTTGGGACTTGGTGAGAAAGAGAGCTGTCTTTCCCCAGCTTAACGAACTCGTCGTGGGCACTGTCACTGAGATACATGATCATGGAGCATTTGTGTCGCTGGACGAGTACAGGGGTCTTAGGGCCTACGTACCTCTAGGTGAAGTCAGCCACTCGTGGTTCAAGAGCATCAGGGAAGTGCTGAAAGTGGGCCAGAAGGCTGTATTCAAGGTTATACGGGCAGACCCCAGGAAAGGCATAGTGGACGTATCACTCAGGAGAGTTTCGGACGGCGAGCGGAAAGCAAAACAGCTCGAGTGGAAGAGAGCTCTGAGAGCTGAGAAGATCCTCGAGAACGCAGCCAAGACTCTGGGAAAAACTCTCGACGAGGCCTACGAGGAAGTGGGCTGGAAGCTCGAAGATCACTACGGTGAGATACTGAAGGGGTTAGAGGAGGCAGCTGCAAAGGGGGCTGATGTTTTAGAAGCAGCCGGTGTCCCCGATGTATGGATCCCTGTCGTGCTGGAGGTGGCTAGGCAGAGCATCAAACTGAAGAGGATCCGAAAGAGTGGTGTAATCACCCTGAGGTGCGTCGAGGGAGGTCTACCCGCGCTGAAGAAGGTTCTCACATCATGGGAGCGAAGCCTGCAGATACCCAGTACTGTATCCGTGGAAGTCTACACCATCGGGGCTCCAAGGTACAGGCTCGATGTAGAGGCGCTAGACCCCAAAATGTGCGAGAAAATCTTTGAGAGCATAGTTAACACAATACTGGGCGAGGCCAAGGCTGCAGGCTGCTCGGTCTCAGTTGAGATCCTGAAGAAGTGAGGCGCGATGGGCAGAAGAGGGCTTTTGAGGAAGTGCGCTGTGTGCGGCAGGTATACACTCAGAGAAGACAGCTGCCCCTACTGTGGCGGACCAGTAAAATCCCCGCACCCAGCCAAATTCTCACCAGAAGACCCCTACGGCCCCTACAGGAGGCGAATGAAGCTCTATAGCGAGAGAATGCAGGCTGACTAGCTACGCGCGGAGATAGAATGCTGTCGCTAGCCTTTCACCTTAAATATTTTGATCCAGCCGTTGGGCTCTGAGACGTATACCAGCTCGAAGTTCTTCAGCGGGGGTATGTTCAGCACGGGACCTTTGTACCCTTGCAGCTGCTGTGCGATGAAGCCGTCGAAGATGAAGAGCTGCTGCTTGTAGTTTCGTGTGAAGATCATCCTGTACAGCGTGGCGTTGAGAGCCCTAGGAGTATCGGCGGGTAAGAGCAGGTAGATGGTGTTACCGTACTGGTCAGTGAGACTTGCGTACGTGCCGTTTCCGTAACCGTAGATGTAGTCGGACGCATCCATGCCTATCCACTTGAGCATCTGCGGGCTCTTCGCCATGTCGCCGCCCAGAGCTGGGTGGATCATTGAGAAGTAGACGTTTACACCCTGGAACAACGGCACGCTCTGGAGAGGCTCGAAGACAACAACATACGTGACGTTTAGCTCTTTGAATATCCTTAGGGCTGTGTCCTCGTCAGACATGAAGGCGGTTGCTATCTTCTGTATTTGCCTGGTGTCTATCGTAGCGTTGTCGCATGTGGTCTTTCTCCCTGTATTCACGCTGATCCAGTACCCGTAGTCCCACCAGGTAGCTATAGTTGCGTCCCGAGGTACGTTTAATCTTATCCACTCAAGCGCAGAGAGCCAATCCACGTACTCGTAGTCGTACCTGACGACAGGTACCGATGAGGAGAGTATGAGCGGCGGCTGATGCGAATACAGAGGTATCTTCGAGTTTAGGATCGAGGGGGAGAATATCAGCAGGGTAACCAGGGCGAGTGCAAGAAACCAGCCCGGCGAAGCTTCTCTACGCTTCCTGATTTCCCTGACCTCTACAAGCTCTCCAGCCCTGTCTAGGAGCTCTACCAGCCCTAGGGAGCCAACCGCTGCTACAGCGGGCGATAGCAATAGGAGGAGGCGAACGATCGAGGAGGAGAAGTAGAGGGAGGTGGCGAAGTAGAGGGCTGCGAAGAGGTCGTTAAGCCTCTCCTTGGCTCTCATAAGAGCTACGTACGCGCCCAGAGCTCCGAAGAGCAGTGCTGTCTGAAAGTCCTCGAAGACCTGGTTCCACGTGGGCACCGTGTGCTCTGCCACCGTGGTCACTCCAGGCTCTCGGATTACCGGGACGAGCACTGCCAGAACCCTGCCTGCAACACCGGCTAGGACTCCGGTGATACTACCCACTGCGATGGCTGCCGTGATTATAACAGCGACTGCCAGCAGAACGGCTCTAGTAGTCAACCGGGGCAGGGCTTTCCTGCGCACGCCTAGTAGCACGAGGATCGCCACCGCGCTTGCTGCGAGGGGGAGCGCCCCCGTGAGCGAGAGAAAGGCTACCCTCGGGCCGAAGCGAGGTGTTGTCGCTACGAAAATCGTTGCCACCAAGTTCTCCAGGAGGAACACCTTGGCCATCTTCACGTCATCCCAGTGCGTTAGGAGCCAAACCAGTGCGATCAGCGCGAGCAGGTTCCACGGATACAAATACGCGCCCCAGGATAGAACCACTCCTCCCATGGAGAGACCGGCGAGCATAGCCCGCAGCATCGACCCCTTGCTGTAAGCGCTGAGGAAGAGGTAGAAGGCTAGCAGCATGAAAGGTACTGCAAAGCCCTCGTGCTTAGCCCCGAAGTTCGTTCGGTAAGCATAGGCCCAGCTCAGCGCTAGCATGACCGCAGACAACACGCCGACTCTGGAATCCTTCAGCTCGCGCCCGAGCAGGTAGGCAGCGAAGACGGCGAGCGAGGCCCCTACGGGTACGGAGACCGCGTGGACGTAGTACAGGTCGACTTCCAGGCCCAGCGCTCTGAGCAGAGCATACGCGATCACGGTGAAGAAAGCTGCTCCCGGCTGGCTGGACCCCCTCAGGTCCCTGCCATTAGGAGCCCAGAACAGAGTGTCGCGCGGCTTCGGGTCCTCGAACCACCAGTGGTACCACCAGGCTATACCTGCCAGAACGTTCCCTTGACCGTTCTCGAGAACCTTCTCAGCCAGGTAGTACTCGTAGTACGGGTCGAATTCGTTGAGATAAACCCCCCAGCGCATAGGTGTTAGGCGAGCCAGCAGGGATACTGCAAAGGCTACCAAGAGGATAACGGAAATGACAATCCTGTCGTGACCCATGATGTCTAAAAGCCAGAGCAGGGGTTGTAGGTACTTCCGCGACACTGCGCTCACCCCCCTTCCTACGCTGGCGCGCACAGCAGCGTAATAAAGGTTGTCTCTCTGCTTCAGCTATCTCTGCCCAGAGGGGCTGCCGCCAGGCTGGATCAAGTTAAACTCCATGAGTATCTTGAACTCCTCGAGGGTTATGGGTTCTCCTCTCTGGTACTTCGCTAAAGCTTCCATAGCCTTCCCGTAGAGTAGCTTCCTTCTTTCTTCGATGTGCCTCGACAACTCCTTGGCCTTGAGTAGTATTGCGACTCTCTCTAGTTCCTCTCGGAGCCTGCGTTCCTCGGCCAGCAGCGCCACGAGCTGCTGGTGATAACTGTTGGCGATCTCTCTAATCTTCTCGCGCTGCTCGTAAACCTCTTTCATCCTCTGGCGAAGTTCGTCCCGCTGCGCGCGGATAGCAGCTACCTCCTCCTTGACTTTGAGGTACTCTGCGAGGAGACCCTTCAGCTCTTCATTAAGCTTGTTTAGAGTATTTCGAAGCGCTACTATTTTATCTCTAAGCTCGTTTATTTTGAGCTTAAGCTCGTTCAAATGCTTCAGGTTAACGTAAATGGACTCCAAGCTCCTGATCTTGTTGACAACAATCTTCTCAACCTCTGGGGGAAGGGTCATCGTCTGGTACTGCCACTCAAGCTGCTCTAGTTTAGCCCGGATCTCCTCCTCATCGTACTTCTTCACTCCGAGGAAGTTCTGAAGAGCTCTGTACTCGTTGATGGCGCGGCGCAGCAGCTCCCTTGCCGCGCGAAGCTCCTCGAGAGAGCGTGCTCTTTCTTCCTTTTTTCTTGTAAGAGCCTCGTAGAGCTCTTTTTTCCTGCTAGCCTTCTCAGAGTAAACCTGCTTGGCCTGCATGTACTGCTCTCTTAGTGCTCTGAGCTCGGCGCTCAAGCGCTTAACCTCTCCATTTGCTGAATCTCTGTTGCTTCGCAGCTCGAGTATCCTCTGGCTGATCTCCTGAAGCTTATTTTTTAGCTCGTTGAACTGTGCCCGCAACTCGTTTACATCATCCACAGGAGCTGCCATGGGCTCTCCGCCTTGATGGATCCATCTTATTGTGCTGGCAACACATCTGCCTTTACAACTCGATATAAACTTCGCGCCCCGGGACGGTAACCCCTCCAGCGCGCACCCCTCACCAAGAGGCTTTTTCACCCGCTGTACACACTTTATGCGCGCGTGCGCACTCAGATGCCGATCTCTACGTCGAGCCTCTCCACTAGGTGTTTTAGGGCTCGACGCAGTGTGAGCGGTGATACTCCCGCGGCGCGAGCTATCTCTGCTTGGGCCTTCCTAGAGTTGGCCATCCTGAGAGTAAGGTAAACCACCGCTGCTGCTACACCGGCGGGCTTCCGACCTTGGAGCTTGGAGTAAGCCTTATCCGCGAACTGAGCTATCAGTGAAAGGGGTATGTTCTGCTCCAAGAGTGTCTCCCTGATCCCCTGCTTGCTCGCTATGCTGGTAACTATCTGGCTGGGTTTCCTGGGCTTTGAGACCTGATGTGCTAACACCCCACTGCTTAGAAGCATTCTGTAACATCTATTCACTCTCCTTAGAGAGGTTCCAGCAACCTTCTCAAAAGTCTCAGGCGGCAGCTGAGCACCTCTGCTCTTCGAAACATACATTAAAAGAGCTGCTGTGATGACTCTCGAGCTTCGACCCCTCAGGAGATCTTCTTTCTGCACTCTCTCCAATAGGGCTGCAACTTCCTCTACAAGGTGGCGGGGCACCCCATTGCTCATCAAGAGCCTTCTAGCCATGCTTTCATAGTGACGCTCCTTCGACACTCTCTCCAGCTCGTAAGCTCCTCTTCTGTGAGCTCTAGCTACAGATCTAGGAGTAGTTGAGCCTCCTCTGTACACCTCGTAGTGCAGCCTGTTCCTCTCTCTATCACGCACGACGAGAGGAGTGTCCTCTAGGGGCAGCTCGGGAAACACGTACCCGCATTGAGGACACACGTACTCTCCTGTATCCTCTCTGAAGACAGGCATGCTGGAGTAACCGCACTTGGGACAGGAAGCCCCCGGCAAGACGATCTCTATGCTACCCGCTTATACCGCATATTAGCCCGTCGCAGCTACGAGAAAGTAAAGGCTCACTGCTACTTTCGCATCGACGCAATGAGCTTTTTAGCCCTCCTGAGAGAGCCTGTTACACTCAGAATCTTCATACTGTAGCTTCTGTCAAGGACTAGGGATGCCAGAAGCTTTTCAAGACCTTCCCTTCTAACCGCTACTACGAATACCTTTCCCCCCCAGCTGTATACGAGGTCGGGGTTCACGTCGGCTAAACCCACCAACCCGAAGAGCTTAGCCACAAGCAAGCGCACCTTGCTCAGAACTTCTTCTGCGGAAGCTTCTCCCTCCCCCGTGTACTCGAGCAGAACATACCTTCTCTTACTCCTCAACGTAAACCCCCTCAACAGGTCTCTTCCCGGTTATCTTCTCGAGGTTTTCCCGTATTCGCGCCTCTAGAAGACCCTCTACAGATCTGGCAACGTAGTTAGCAGGAACTCCTAGCACGGCATCCGCGAACGACAGGAGAACCCTGTAGCTGTAGGGGTTGTATGCCCTCTGCGGGCCTGTGGACAGGATCAGAGGTATTCCTTTCCGGAAGGCTAGACCAGCCAACTCCCTGTAGCCAGCCAGCCTGGACACAATAGAGGCATCGTCGTCACCCTCGAGGAGGTACCCCACCACTAGTTCGAAGAACTTGCCTCTGAGCTGGGCGTACTTAATAACCCCTCTCTGCGGGGAGTGCAGTGCTCCCGAACCAGCGGTGACAACGTCCACACGCCTGTCTCTGCAGGCAAAGGCGTAGAGGTCGCGTGTTGTAGCTTCGAGAGAGAGTATTGCGCACATCCTTCGAACCTCTCGGATTATGCGCTTAGCAGCTCCCGCCCCGCCGACTCTCACGTGGCACCTCGGGTAACACCTTACCCCGCGGAGATCTTGTACGCTCCGGCAGACCTCCCACAGGGTTCGAGCAGCGCTTCTGGGTCTTACGGTACGCTCCTCCAGTATCAGCGTGGGTAGGAAGCCCTGGAAGCCGCTCTTCCTAGCTGCAGCTGCGATCTTGAGCAGCTCCTCCATTATTTTCTCCCTATCGCTCAAAAGCTCTTCTGCCGAGAATCCTCTGGCGAACGCGTCGTACCTGCAGCCCTGGGGCTTGCTGGAGCCTATTGGTAAAGACTTCACGCTATTTAGGTGCGCTTGAGGGTAAAAACAATTCTTATAACGTCGTCCCCTTCGTGCACCTTCAGCCCTCCCAAGTATGCCCACTGCTTGCTGATTCTGATGTAGAGTTTGTGGCCCTCAAGGCGACTTCTGAGCGTGGACTCTACGTACTCTTTATCATCTTCGCTTAATGACGACACGACGTGTTTGAAAACTTCATTCGCATCGGGTCCTTCTATAATTAGATGGTATATCGTGATAGGGTTCCCGTGATACCCGACAGTCCTGGCAACCCCAACTGCTTGTGCGTACCTTTCTCGCAGACTCCCGGGTACGACATTTAGCAGCGCCGCTAGGACCTTTTCCTCATTTTCTGTAGCGTGAGCAGAGCAAGAAAGCTCAACCCTCGTAGCTATGCTACTGCTCCAGAGAGTTTTGCGCCTCTCCTCCACCGCTCTCCTGCCCCTCAAGACTCAGCCTGGACAGTATTTTCAGGGCCTCTTCCCGCGAGAGCTTCCTGAGCTTTTTGACTCTGTACCCAGATATCCATCTTCTCTCGAGGTCTCTCCTCACCGCAGGGTGGTTAGGGTCGGCCATCACCACCTCGTACCATTTGTACATGCCGTCCTCGCCAACCCAGTAGGAGCCTAGCACCACAAGGTTGGGGAACTTGCGCGCTGCCCTCTCCTCTGCTATCCACTGAGCGCTCTTGTGAGGGCTGTAGCCTGCTACGCCCATTCGCTTGGGCCTCCTACCGCTCCGAGGTCGAGGTCTGTTGAGCCCTCCCTTTCTCACACGGACCCTGACTACTACGTAGCCAGGTTTCGCCTTGTAGCCTAGCGCATGCGCTCTGTTTGGCCTAAGGGGTCTCTCAACTCTCACGACCGTCGGCTCGCGCCTCCACTTTACCATCCTCTCCCTCATCAGAGCTCCATGCTCGCCCTCCATAGGTCTATGCCAGAGTCTAGCCAAGTACTTGAAGTAGCCCAAGCTCAGACACCGGAACGCGCACACGCGGGTAGCTTTTATATACTTAGCGCGCGGATGACAGCTCCCTGAAAGTCTCCAGGATCACGTCCAGCGGGGCAGACGTCCTGAACCCCTTGCCGTCAAAGTGCGTCCTTGAGGACGAGAAGCCCCTTTCCGAAAGCACTCTCACCAGCTTCTCCACGGAGACCTCTGCCCGCAGCCCGTAGCTAGACACGAGCGAGTCTGTAGTGTAGTAGAGGGGGGCTTTGGAGACCTCCTCCTTTAGGTATACCAGGAGCTTTGCACCCCGCTTACAATAGCCCAGCTCAGCTCGCTCCAGGAATATCTTAAGGACTCTCTCGACGAAGCCGCCGTCGGCGAACTCCCCCGCCCACAGGGGACCGCTTACCACATAATCTTCTCCGAGCTTCTGGTGCCCTAGCTCGTCTAGCTTGACTAGCTGCCTGTGCAGGGTTTTGGGGTTGTACACCAGGTAGCCAAGCTTGGAGGTAAGCTGCTCGTAGTCCGGCCTCTTCCTTAACACCTGCACGCAAACCCTCACATGATGGTCCATGTAGTACGAAATCAGGGGCTTCACAGCAGCCCCCAGCTTTGCTGCTTCCCGCGCTAAGAACTGCAGTAAGACTCTGACAGCGATCTCCCTAGAGAACTCCGCGGAGTAGCACAAGGAGGAATACTTCCTGAGACACGCACCGGGGTACTTACCCATCAGTGCTGCAGTGTCTGTAGCTGTGACACAGAGCATTCCACCGTGAACAATTGCTCTGATCGCAGGGTCTACGAAGCGAGCGGGAGAGCCAAAGGGGTCTACGTCGATAACATCTATCCTCCTGTGCTCTAGCAGGAACTTCACTGCGTCATAGTTAAAGGCAAAAGCCCTGCCCTCCAAGCCGTTCAGCCGGATGTTCCTCAAGGTCAGGTTAAAGCATTTGGGATCTATGTCGTTGAGGAACACTGTTGCCACCCCTTCGTTCTCTAGAGCATATCTGATGCCGCGCACTCCTGTAGCACAGAGAACATCCGCCACGACAAGACTTCTACCACATACTTCGGCAAAAGCCCCCACTACTGCAGACGAAATGTCCCTTGAGCAGGCCATCCGAGGGTTGTAGAACACTGGGACCCATGCTGGATCCACGTACCCCTTCTCATCAGCGTACGCCGACAAGTCACACACCTGGATTACAGCCTTGCCTTCCTTCACTAGTGTGAGCGGGCAGATATCCTCGGTCACGCTGTAACCACCTGACTCCCAAGCCACGAGAGCGCTCGCAAGGAAATAGCTGTATCCGCGCGTGCTGAGACTGCCTCGCTAGCCTGATCCGCGTATGTAGGAGAGTATCTTCCTAGACACGTCGCTCACCTCACCCCTAGGAATCGCCAGGTACTCGTCAGCCACGCTTAGGTCCTCCTTCGTTTCGGTGATAACTATGAGCTTCGTCCCGGTCTCGTCCGAAACCATAGCCGCGAGCTCCAGCTCTCGAGGCTCGGTCTCCTTGCCGTGCTTCTTTATGGCTGCTCTACTTCTCTCAGAGCAGCCCTTCAAGCCTGCATCGATAGGTGCTCTGCTGAAGGCGTAGCTCTTAAAACCATGCTTTTCCAAGCTGCTGAGAAGAACTCTCAGGTAGTCATCCCGGGGGCTCGTCTCTCCCGGTGGAAACTTGCCGGCAAACATTCTCGAGATAGCTTTCAGAGAAAGCTTCTCGAAAACCTCGTCGCCCAGCAGGCTCTCCAGCCTCACAGCAACCTCCAACGTGACATCACACACGTTTTCCTCATAGTTTGCCACCATGCGCGGTGTAACACCGAGCTTGTCCGCCAACTCTCCACGACTTAGCCTTCTTTCCTCCCTAAGCTTCCTGAGAACTTCCCCCCTCACTTTGACGTAGACGCCTCCTTTGTGGGCATACACCAGGGGCTCTCTGGACTCTCCGCTGATCAACCTCTCGAATGTTTTCTTGCTGATAACCGCGATACCGTGCTTGGAGTAAACAACCCCCTCCTCCAGCTCTCCCCCCTGCATGCTCTCAGCAGTGATGAGGGGGGTTGCCTCGAGAAAATCGCTCATTGTCCTAAGCTCTCCTCCGATGCTCCTGGGTAGGTGGGCAGCGTCCTCCACGCTCTTCGAGAGTATGATGCCTGCCTCGCTGTGGAGGATTACCTCATCTGCACAGTACTTCCTAGGCCTCAGCTCGATCCTCTTTACAGAGCTCATGTTCGTGCGTTCTCTAGCGGTGAGTACAGCCTCGAAAGGATATATGTTTTGTTCTCAGGAAACCCTCTCTAAACCGGTCCCTAACGCTTACGCGCAACAACAAAGGCGTGTGCAATATCGTAGGGCTCTAGGTGCAGGACCTCCTCGACCTCATAGCCTCTCTCCTCGAGGTGGTTTATCTCTCTCTTATAGGTCTCGGAGGGCTGCTTTGTGACATCGATGCTCATAGCTTTAATGGCCATCATGATCCACCCTCCATCCCTGAGGAAGAGGTCGGCATTGTCTGCGACTATCTTGCTTTGAAAAGGCTGCGCTATGTCCGCATACACAACGTCCACTACTTCGACTAAGTGGGCGTACTTAGTGGGGAAGCGTGCGTCCGCAAGCAGCGGTACAACGTTGCACCTGTATGCTGCGACCTTCTCCACGAACTCTCTCATCACACGGGGCGCGAACTCCACACCATAGAGTATTCCCTGAGGTCCTATTATGTCGGAAACATGGCTCGGAGTAGTCCCGGAAGCCGTCCCCAAATACAGCACTTTGGCCCCAGGTGCTATCGGGTTGATGGATAGGTTCTTCATAATAGCTCCGGCGAGCTTGCTCCTATAGGGGTTCCAGATCCTATACTCAACGCCCTTCAGCTGGACGAGCTGCTCTCCGTAGACCCTCACCTTGGGCGCGAGGTTTACAGTGGCCAGCCTAGTGCTGCCGTCTTCGAACTCGACCCAGAAGACTCCGGGGAACCTCTCGTGCGCCCTCACATCCAGAGCTCTGACACTCATCACTTACCACCCCTCTCCCTGCCCTTCCTCTTAAAGGGCTTTTCTCTACCCTCCACCCGAGCTTTCCTGGGAGGAGTTGGGTAGAGAGTCCTCACTTCCTCAACCCTCTTCTCCAGCTCCTCGCGGAGCTCGTCTGCCCTGTACTCTCCCGTGAAGGCATCAATTCTCGCTGCTATTGCAAGCTTCGCGGCTAGCGCCCTAGCTATCTTACCCCTCTGCCACTTAGGTGACCTGTGTATCAGGGGGTGCTGGAAAATCACACCGTGCTTAGGAGGTTTCGCGCCGTACTTCAGCGCGCGGAAGAGCGCTTTCTCGGCTCCTAATACCTGGATAGTGCTCGCTGGCAGCCTGGCTAGCTTGCTCAGACCTCCAGCGAGGGATATCAGCCTAGCTCCCAGCAGAGACCCGACGAGAGCCCGGACGTTCGGAGCTACTTCGTACATAGCCTCGTCGATGTATTTCTCCAGGCTGCGCCTAACCGAGTACAGCTGGAGCCCCATGTCCGAGATCAAGCGGATCGCCTCTAGGTCAAACTCCGTGAGCTCGGCCCCCATGCTGTTTGCAGCCGCGGAAACTATCTTAGATGCGAGCTCCCCCTTGATCCCGATCTCCCTTAAGACCTCCTCGGTGATGCGGCCCCTGTACCCGATTTTGCTCACGATCTTCAGGTAGTCCTCGTGGTCCTCCACCAGCTCGTCCAGCTCGGGGAAGTGGAGACCGTACCATTCTCTCACCCGTGAGGCGAAGAGGTTGATCGTCTTGTTCACATCGTCTAACGCCCGTATTGCCTGCGCCACGAAGAGGTCCCTCTTCTCAGCGACCTCCTTGACCTTGCTGCGTGTGAGCTCGATGGTCATCTGACGTAGCAAGTTGTAAAACTCCTGTTCCTGAACCCCCATCAGCTTTGCCATCGTCGCAGGCATCTTCGCCCTGAGCTCTCGGAAGACAGGCGAGCCCGGCTCTACCTTCACGTTCAGCCCTAGCGTCTGTGCGATGTAGCGGGCAAGGTCTTCATCCTCGACGTACAGGGTGTCGTCCCGGGTGATGTTCTTCCTAAGCAAGTCCAGCAAGTCCTGAGTCGGGATCCCTCCTTCCAGTGCCTGCAGGTAGGCTTTAACCTCTTCGAAACTCTTGCCGATGACCACGCTGGCGATGATCTCTCCTTTATCGTTTGCAAGCACAATGCCGAAAGGCATAGGAGCAAGGTAGTACCGCCCCATATCCCTCCGGTAGCTTGCTAACGGCAGAGTATATTTTATTTTCCTGCCTCCTGCGCCTTAAGGGGTTGCCAGCGCGATGAGAGTACTGGGGCGCGTCAGGCTCGTCAGCAAGCACGAAAACCTAGTAGTGGAGGCGCGAGAAGTCCCGGAGATAGGCGAGAAAGTGTACGACGACAGAATGACCCTTGTGGGCTATGTCTACGATGTCGTAGGTCCTGTTAAAAGCCCGTTCGTCCTCGTGAGAATCGACACGAGCAGATGGAAGCCCGAAGCGCTCGTGGGAAAGCTCCTCTACTGGCAAGGCCCGCGGCGCCGGGAAAAGCGCCGAAAGACCTGAATGCGCAAAAGCATATGATTAGCCTCTCTCCAGGCTTTGCGAGCAGTCATGGACGCCTTGCTGCTCGCGGGGGAGTGGTGCTCCGAGCTTGCTAGAAAGCTTTCCGAGCAGGTGGGTCTTCCCTACCACGCGCTCATCACGAGGAAGTTTCCAGACGGCGAAACGTACCTCAGGGTTCCCGTGGGCGTCGCTGGAAGAGACGTGGTCCTGCTAATCTGCGCGGGGCGCCGACCCAACGACGCCTTGGTAGAAGCCGTGTTCTCCTCAGTCACCCTCAAGAGGCTCGGAGCCGGAAGCGTGACTCTGGCAATGCCCTACTTCCCCTACGCTCGGCAGGACAGCGAGTTCCAGCGGGGCGAGGCCGTGAGCCTCGCGATAGTCTCCAAGATGCTTGAGGACTCCGGTGTAGACTCCATAGTCACAGTCGACATGCACTTGCACCGCTTCAAGAGCGTTTCCGAGGTCTTCTCGATACCTGCTTACAACGTCTCTGTTATGCCAGACCTGGCCGACTATGTGAGGAAAACCTGTGGAGACTGCTTGGTTGTAGCCCCGGACGGGGAAGCAGAGCAGTGGGCCCGCGTATTCTCGGAGAGACTAGGGACCGGGTACGTTGTCTTCGAGAAGAAGAGACTAGGGGATTACTACGTCGAGGTCAGGGGGGCTCTCCAGGGGGCTGAGCGAGTCGTGATTGTGGACGATATAATCAGCACAGGTTCCACCATAGCCACGGTTGCTCAGGCACTCACCGCCAGTGGAGCAAAGGAGATCATCGTCGCTTGCGCTCACGCGCTGCTAACAGACGGTGCAGAGGCCAGGATTCTCGGAGCGGGGGTCAAGGAGATCGTAGCCTCAGACACCGTGGTGAATCCTTTCATGAAGGTTTCAGCCGCACGAGCCCTCGGAGAAGGGGTTCTGCGAGCGATTCGAGGCGCGCGCTGAGAAGCAATAAAAGCTGCGCAGAGAGGTTGAAGCTGTGGCTGTCAAGCTTAGAGTGCTAGGCTGGAAGGAATTCTATGAGAAAGCATTAGCTCTGGCACTGGTTATAAAAGACGAGGGTTATAAGCCTGACATCATCGTAGCTATAGCTAGAGGGGGGTGGGTTCTGGGGAGGATTCTCTCCGATGCTCTAGGCGTGAGAGAGACAGCCAGCATAACCATTCAATATTACCGGGGGATCAGGTGCAGGGACGAGACGCCGCACATCTCGCAAACGGCGACCAGCGCTGTTCGCGAGAGGAAAGTGCTCCTTGTCGACGATGTGGCAGACACGGGCACAACCCTAAACCTCGCGATGCGAGAGCTCGAGAAAGCGGGTGCGAGCGTCGTGAGGACTACCACGTTATTTGTCAAAGAGTGGACACGCAACCTGCCTGACTACTACCTGGAGGTTGTGAGGGAATGGGTGGTGTTCCCCTACGAGTACGCTGAGGTGCTAAGCGAGCTGGTGCGGAAAGGCATCAGCCGCAGCGAGCTCGAAACCATGGGCTTCGAGAAGTCAATGCTCAACCTGCTGTTAAAGGTGGTAGAACGCTGTGAGTAGCTCGCAAGTGCAATCAGTCCTTTCCCGCGAGCTTCTCTCCAGCGAGCTTGAACCTTTGGAGAAAGACTTCTACAAAAAAGCTTTGCAGGCTGTCAAGGAGGCAGAGCGCGCTGGAGACAGAGTTACTGCAGAACTCCTGAAAAACTCTGTGAGACTGCTGTTTCTTCTGAGACTTCAAAAGGAGCTACGTCGGGTGGCTGAAGGTGAGGATGTGCCTCAAAACATCCCTGAGGAGGAGAAAGCCGTTATCGACTTCGTCAGAGGAGTTCTCTCATCGCTTGGAGAACCGTCTGCAGCCGCAGAGAAGCAGGTGAAGCTGCAAACACTCGAGGAGAGCGCACCTGAAGCAAGGAGGGAAGAGGGGGTTCTCGTAGCATTTCTCAAACCCTACCCGCGTATAGTGGACAAAGGTCTGACATTAGGTCCGTTTAAAGCAGGGGATGTAGCTCGCATCCCTAAGAGGATCGCTGAGGAGCTCTCAAAGGAAAACTATGTCGAGGTAATAGGGTGACGCCTTATACCGCGCGAAAGCGCTAAATAGACCGCCGGGAGAGCTACCGCGCGAGTATGTCTGTTTATGAAGCTGCAAGGAAGCAACCGCTTACGAACATAGGAACTGCAGGGCACGTTGACCACGGCAAAACAACCCTAGTCGAGTCGCTGACTGGCATTTGGACAGCAAAGCACTCGGAGGAGCTTAAGCGAGGTATCACCTTGAAAATTGGCTACGCTGATGCCACAATATACAGGTGCCCTAAGTGCTCCCCTCCCCAGGCTTACTACACCAACGCCACTGCGCCGCGTGACCTTCGGTGCAGGTACTGCGGCTCTCCTCTGGAGTTCGTGAGGAAAGTTTCCTTTGTAGACGTTCCAGGTCACGAGATGCTGATGTCAGTGATGCTTTCCGGAGCGGCTCTAATGGATGGGGCATTGCTAGTGATAGACGCGTCAAAAAAGTGCCCGCAGCCCCAGACGTTAGAACACTTCAAGGCTCTGGAGATAGTCGGTGTGAGCAACATAATAGTTGTGCAGAACAAGATAGATGTCGTGAGTAAGGAGAGGGCTCTCGAAAGCTACAAAGAGATACGCGAGTTTCTCGAAGGCACATGGGCGGAGAACGCGCCCATAATCCCCGTGTCGTCGATGCACAGAGTGAACATTGACGCACTGGTATGGGCTATGGAGAGATGGATATCGACACCGAAGCGGGATCCCTCGCTGACACCGAGAATGCTCGTCGTCAGGTCATTCGATGTGAACAAGCCCGGAACCCCCGTGAAGAACCTCACAGGAGGGGTCCTCGGGGGTACCGTGGTGCAGGGCACATTCAAAGTAGGCGATGAGATAGAGATAAGACCCGGCATCAAGGTGAAGCGCGACAGCCGGGAGGAGTACGAACCTCTTTACACCGAGGTAATCTCGCTGATGTCGGGGAGCGAGCGACTCGAAGTCGCGTACCCTGGGGGCCTCGTGGCTGTGGGCACAACCCTGGACCCCAGCCTCACTAAGGCCGATAGCCTCATAGGAAATGTCGTGGGGAGACCTGGGACTCTGCCCGAACCCCTCTATGAGATCGAGCTCGAGTACAGGCTGCTTGAGCGGGTTGTGGGCTTAGACAAGGTAGGTCCCGTAGAACCCTTAAAGACAGGAGAGGTGCTACTGGTTAACGTTGGTACAGCGTTAACTGCTGGATTGGTGACCTCAGCAAAAAGCGACATGGTGCACATGAAGCTCAAGGTACCCGTAGTAGCTGAGAAAGGGACGAGAGCTGCCATCTCCAGGCAGTACAGCGGCAGGTGGCGGCTCATCGGCTACGGTTTTGTCACCTGAGCACCTGCAAGCTGGTTCTT
>Ga0105154_1000284_pt1 | contig 22952 bp, 27 predicted proteins | sample SSWtaG_FD_89672 | JGI IMG/M metagenome (GOLD analysis project Ga0105154, IMG submission 89672) | Hot spring microbial communities from Sandy's Spring West, USA to study Microbial Dark Matter (Phase II) - SSWsed_matched | ecosystem: Environmental > Aquatic > Thermal springs > Hot (42-90C) >... | reverse complement strand
GTTTAAACTACTTGTAGGTAATGATGTCTTGGCGTATTATGAACGCGGAGTAATACGTGATATCGCTAAGTCTAATCCAGTAGCCCTGGGACTAGCACCTAGAGATCTCTTCGCTACTAGTAGCTTAGACGAGTACTTGGAGAGCTTTGAGGAGTTCACAAAAATGCTTGTAATTACACGGTTCACGGACTGTGCTAGTGGCATAGTAAGGCACTTTGTAATAAGCGAGAACCTCGAGAAAACACCCCTACTAGTAAGGAGTAGAATTGAGGAGTTAGCTGAAGTGCTCAGTAGTGTTAAGAGCACTGTTAGAGAAGTGCTGAACTACCTGCGCTCCGAGGAGTTAACTGTTAATTTAGAGAAGTGTCTCGAAGAGCTCTCGAGTAATGTGGATATAGTAGTCGTGGAGAGTTTTAACGACGCTGTAGTGCCCTTTACTAGTTTACTAGACAAGCTAAGTACTCTAATAGTTGTGACTCCTGGCTACGTACTTCTCTACACTGAGAGAGAGCTCGTTAAGAACACTGTTATTAAGAGTATTAGTGCTCTCGGCGATGAGGGGTACAGGGCAAAGTACTTAGTAGAGGGTTTAAAGCCCACTAGAGTACTTAGTAGTGAGCTCCAAGTAGAGCCGAGTGCTAGTAGAGTCCACGTAGAAACCGCGCGAATTCTCGCGAGCCCCGAGACTATTTAGTGTACTGGGATATGTACTCGTTAAATATTTTTACTTGAAGTTTATCTTGCTCTCTCTTCTCGTCGTGAGACGTGTAGAGACACACTATTTTACTCTCCCTGAATCTACAGTTTAACTTAACAGCCCTCTCTTCAAGTAGCTTGAAGTTCACTACTACTGGGAGATCTAGTACTTTGATTATTCTCCTCTGGTATTTACTCTCGGAGAGCGCTTTTGTGGCTTCAATAAGCTTGGATGCCTTCTCGGGATCTGGAAATACGACAAGGCCGCTTTCACTTAGAATAGCTAGGTACTTAGCAGTAGTCTTGTAGTCACTAGCAAGCTCAGCTATGTCTTTAAAAACAGGTACTCTACCATTTTTAGCAGCCTCAATAGTGGCTTTGAGTAGAGCATACTCTAACCTGTTGAGTACTCCGGGATTTAACTCCACGAGCTCTTTTCTCGGACTTCTCACTTTTATAGGCACTCTGGGTAGCCTGTATGAGAGAAAGAAGAGCTTATCGGCTTTCTCTAACTCCTCTACGAGACTCTCTACTTTATTCTCGCGAATAGCCGTGATCAGCCTAGCTAGTGATACTTCTAAACTCATACTACAAGCACCCTTTACGCTAATTTCTAGAAAAATCTTGACAAGCTTTTAAAACTCCCAGTAATTAGAGTCTACAAGGTGCCTGTTTGTGAGTTTTACACGTAGAGTAGTGTTAGTGTTCCTACTACTGGGCCTTGTTTCTCTGTTTGCTGATATTGTCTACGAGGGGGGTAGATCAATAAGCGGGGCTTACCTCGCAGAGATCAACGCGCCAGCTCTAGCCGCAGCTCTAGTTGGTGTGGGTGAGTTTCTGGGACTTGTATTTAGACTTGTATCAGGCTATATTGCAACTGCGCGTAGTTCTCCACGCGTATTGTGGGGCTCCACACTGCTCGGTTACGCGCTCACAGCGCTGAGTATACCGTTAATTGCTCTTGCTCCGGCATGGCACATTGTAGTATTCCTCTACATTGTTGACAGGCTCGGTAAGGGGTTGAGAGCGCCAACTAGAGATGTCATACTAGCAGAGGTCTCTGAGAGTATTGGTGTTGGTAAGGGTTTTGGAATACACGAGCTCCTAGATCAACTCGGCGCCTTCACGGGGCCACTACTAGTTAGTATTCTACTCGCACTTTACGGATACAGAGCAGCGTACTTAGCGCTTCTAGCTCCAGGTCTAATATCAGTACTACTAGTTACTACTGCGTGGTCTCTCTACCCCACACCCAGATCTGTTGCTAGTAGTGTGAGAAGTGGAGTTACATTTAGGGGTTATTCTCGGAGATTCTGGCTATATATTACTGCTACTAGTATTTTAGCTCTCGGATTTATGCACTGGTCAATAGCCTCATACTACATTAAAACACGCGGTATTGTCAGTGATGTCGAAATAGGTTTAATTTATGCTCTAGCAATGCTAGTTGATGCTCTCATAGCTATACCACTAGGTGTGTTTTTCGATAAAATCGGTCTCAAAGTATTATTTGGAATACCACTACTAGTACCAGTATTCACTGCTCTAGTAGCCTACGCGCCACGCGAGCTACTCTACTTGTCAGCAATACCATGGGGTATTGTAATGTGCTCTGAGGAGAGCATTATGAGAGCCTCAATAGCAGTGATCGTGGAGCCCTCCAAGAGATCGCTAGCTTACGGCGTTTTTGGACTAGTATTTGGACTAGCATGGGCGCTTGGAGGCTACGTGTACATAGCACTCTTCAAAACTCCCCTCTACATGACTATTTATGCTCTACTAACATCACTAATTTCACTATACTTCTACAAGAAACTCGCCACGGAATACTAATAGCGAATATAGATACGCTAAAAAACCCTACTAGGAGAGTACTATATTTAGTGATGAAGCGCGCTTTGCTGAGCTCTGATGAAGGCCAGGAATGCTGATCAAGTATATACTAGTATATAGGTGAATGCTGGATATATAGAGTATTTAGAGTGAGTATATATGTCTCTTTCTGCATAGTTCTCTAAGGGCTAAGTGGAGTATCTGCTTATAGTGGGCTTAGTTCTAGCAGCTCTCTTCGCGTGGGGTATTGGAGCTAACGACATGGCTAACATCATAGCTACTCCTATTGGCGGGGGTGCTATTAAGAGAAAACACGCAGTGCAACTCTACGTTACATTTCTAGTTCTAGGTGCACTACTACAAGGACACATGGTTATGAAAACTCTTGGTAAAGGCGTTGTGAGACAGTTAGATCTAATTGGCGCGGTGTCCTCCTCGCTAGCCGCTATAACCTGGGTCTACCTAGCCTCACTACTGGGTCTACCTGTTTCAACTTCTCTGAGTGCTACTTCAGGTGTTATTGGTGTTGGATTAGCGTATGTAGTTAAAACTGGTGAGTGGGGTCTTCTTAATCTAAGTGTGATAAATAAAATTATAGTTAGCTGGGTCGCCTCCCCAATTCTCTCAATGATCACTGCTATGTGGCTGTACTTGCTACTAGTGAGATTTCTCAGTACACCACGTGGAGAGCGAGTTGTGAGAGCACTCACGGCTATAGCTGTGGCGTGGGACGGTTACTCTTTCGGCACTAACGACGTGGCTAACGCTACAGGCGTCTACATAGCCGTAGTTGGCGGCACAGCTCTGGCTCAGCGAGTTCTAGGCGTGAATATCAACGAAACTCTACTTCTAGCACTCTACGGTGCCGTGTTTATAGCTCTAGGCGGAGTAATTATGGGGTGGAGAGTCGTGGACACCGTGGGCTATAAGATAACGAGATTAGACCCTATTGGCGGGCTCACAGAGGCTTTGTCAAGCGCACTAGTAGTCTGGCTCTTCACCACAATACCGTACATGGTATTTGGATATGGAATACCCATTTCCACAACATATGCTAGTGTAGCAGCTGTTTTCGGCATAGGTATAGCTAAGTTTAGGAGTTTACGAAAAGGCGTGAATGTCAAAGTAGCACTGCTAATAGTGCTCTCCTGGATACTCACACTACCAGTAGCCGCTGCACTAGGATTATTATACTACTTTACACTTAGCTACCTCGTGAGGGGTGCTCTGTGACAACTTGGATCTGGTTTTCAAGAGCAAGAGAAAGAGAGGCACTTAAACTGTACTTAGAGCACGCTAAACTAGTACTCGGTGTCCTCGAGCAGGCCCAGAGAGCTCTACAAGCATATATGAGTGGCGATAAACAAGCACTAGAAAACGTGTGGAGCGAGGTTTTCAGACTTGAGAGAGAGGCCGATAATGTTAAGAGGAGAATTCTCGCAGAGCTGGCCACGGGAACTCTCCACGCTATTGACAGAGAAGAGCTGGTTAGATTAATACTTGTCAGTGACGACGTGGCTTCGAGAGCTAAAGCGTGGACTAGGCGTTTAATGCTCGCGGTGTACAATAGTATTCCGCGTGGGATACTGGAACTCTTAGTTAAAATGGCTGATAGCGTCGTGGAAGCCTACAAGCTCGTTATAGAAGCCGTTAACAAGCTAATCACTGGGGACAAGAGAGGTGTACTGGAACTTTGTGATAAAATAGAGTCTCACGAGGAGGAGATAGACGATCTGAGAATTACTGCTCTAGAAGAGGTGTACAAGTACTGTGATCTAGCCAAGACCTCGATGTGTATACTGGCGAAGGAAATTGTTGATTTAGTAGAAGACGCGGCTGACAGGTGTGAAGACGTAGCTGATGTCTTGAGAAGTATTGCTCTACTAAGAGCCTAGAGAGCTTTTTCACTGGCTTGTTTAACTCTTGCTAAGTACTCCTCGAGTATTTTCACTATCTCCTTAACACGCTCTCTCTCAAGACTAATAATACACTGCTCTACGAGCTCTCTCCTATACCTCTTGTACTCATCCTGGGAAATAGCGCTCTTAGCTAGTAGAGAGTCTACTCTACTAACACACTCCTGCTCGAGTCCTCTACGAGAAGCTATTACAGCCATTATGTAGGGATATCTCTCGTCAACGGGTCTCACTTCTACGAGCTTCTCGATCTCGGCTTTAACTAGTACATCTCTAACACGCTGCAACTCACTACTTTCAAAGAAAAAACTCCCGAAATTCCTGAAAGCCTTGATCATTCTCTCAACGAGTGTGACAAGTCCGCTCACTTCTCATCACCAAGATACGTGGCTTTAACGGGTATTCTAGCGGCATCTAAAACTACTCTTACAAGCCAGGCATATATTGGATTACCACCACTACGCCTCACAACTCCGCTACTATACTTAGCCTTATAGAGAAGCTCTCCTTTAGAACTGTACACGTTAATATAGCCCTTAACCTCACCCTTGAAGTTCTTAACTAAGCGTATATACGCCACGAGGTCTCCGTGATCTACTTGTATCTTCACGAGTTTAGCAGTACCAACTCTATAAACAGGGTTTACAGGGGTTTCACTTAGAAGACACTTTGTGTAGGGTATAAGCCCCTCTTTTTTCTTGAAAATCAGTACAGTGCTAACTAGTGCGTGTTTACCACTTCTACTCCTAGATGTCTCAACTCTAAAATCACCCAGTACTAGTTTCAAGAACGCTACCTCGTAGTAGCTCCTTTAACAACTAATATACTCTCGCCTTTTAAACTAGTAGAGATCTTCTCTGCGTCCACTACAACACCTATGCTATTGTACACAATTTGACCACTCAGTCTCACAGTGCACTCTTCAATAACAATGTGCTTTACTCTCCTGTAAACACTCTTCTCCACTAATTTACCCTCATCGTTGTACAGGTAAACAGTCACTCTGTAGTAATCTGGTCTCGGCGTAATGTAGAGTATTGCCTTCACTACAAACACACCCTACATTGTGAGCTTGTATTTCTCTACGTCCTCACTACTTATAATTTCCTCTAGTTTAACCTCGAATTTCTCCTCAATACCCAGAACACTCTTCACAGCATCTAGTAGCAGTGTGGAGAACTTCGCCTCTAAACCTCCCTCGTACTTCTCTCTCTTAACGTAAGCCCTGAAAATCACTTCTAGCGGGAACTCCTCTCTGAGAACACTGTACTCCTCGCTCACTACTACTTCACTACCAACTTTCTTACCCAAGTAGAATACTTGTGTGAGCCTGGGTGACTCTCCACCTGGATATATCAGTGACTTGGGAAGTGGTGTGACATCTAACACGTCCACCCAGAGATCCTCGCTACTTAAACCAAGACTCTTCACTCGCTCAGCTAAGTACTTCTCGATTTCACTAGCTACTTTCTGCTTATACTCACGGTTAACTGCGAGTTTGAGAGTAGTCTTTACAAGCTCTGAGCTTCTAGCTGAGACAATGACCTCTCTGCCAACACGTCTAAATTCAGGTTTCCTCTCAACTAGTAGTCTACGACAAAGTCTTCCCACCTCGCTGTAGTCCTCGTATAGGGCTTTACGCATCATTACACTGTAAAGTAGAGCGTCTGTTAACTCTAAGTAGCCCCGTACATCTCCTTTTAGAATATCGAGTACGCGACCCGCTAAATTAAGCTCTTTGTCCAGCTCTTCTAGTACTTTGTACAGTATTTTGTCAAAAGACCTACACACACTGTGATAATAGACGTGCTCGTACATGCTTATTTTAGCGTACATGTACTGTCTAAACCCACCCAGCGCTATTCTATCTAGTACTAGTCCAACTCTACTACCATCTACTAGTGGATACGTGTTCCTGTAGAGACGCTCATACGAGACATACCCGTACTCGGGTGTACCAGCGTAGTAGCTGTCTCTCCTCAGGAAATCCAAGACATCAGTGGGGTAAGGGCCATCTCTCACAATCCACCTGAATACTTTAAGCACACCTCGAGGCTCAGCAGGACCTACTATGGCATACAGGGCCTCTTTTAAGCCTGGTAGAGTGTTACTAGCCTTGTCCAGGAAGTCTCCGAGCAGCTGATCAACTAGTCTAAATCCTATTCTCTCGTGATTAGACACTTCGAGAGGCAGGTCTCTTCTCCACAATACAGCGTGCTCGAAAGCGTGACTAAAAGCGGCGTGACCAACGTCATGTAGTAAACCAGCTAGTCTAGTAGCCTCTACTAGCGTAGTGGGCTTAAACCCCCCAAGCGCGTGCTCCCCGTAGAGAGACACTATTTTCGACACCATGTCCTCTGCTACTACTCCACTCAAGTGCAGTACTCCTAGACTGTGCTGAAACCTCGTGTGAACAGCACCCGGGTAGACTAAGTGTGCTGTTTGAAGCTGCATTATGTACCTTAGTCTCTGGAGGAGCAGTGTGTTGATAACGGGCTCCTCGATCTCGACGTTGAAGTAGACGTAGTTGTACAGCGGATCACTGATCATTTTCCAGCTAAACTCCGCGCCAAAACTCCTCACGTACACAGAGTAAAAACACCTCTCTAGTCTAAACTAGCCACGTTAAGAGAGAAAATGAAATTGGGAGAGAGAAAAAGACTTGTACATTATTCACTTCTTTGCAATCCAGCCCTCTTCGACTCTCTCAGCTAATCCCTCTTTTCTTAAATCGTGAAGTCTAGCTCTCACAGTGTTGTAGTTTAACCCGGTTAACTTAGCTATTTCTTTTGGCATGAGTGGTTTACTCTGCTGTCTTAAAAACTCGAGTAGTTTCTCCTTAACAGTCTTAGCCTCACTCATACTTGATCCCAGTGTTAAGATCGTGAGTTAAGGGTTTATAAAGTTGCTAAACACCACTACAGTTACAGTTTAAGAGAGTAATCTGGAAATAGTAATAATACTCCCGAGATATTGGTGAGTGGCGTGGAGGCTATTATTACTCACGGAGACATGGACGGAGTTGCCGCTGCCGGGCTATACCTGTACTTGAGAGGTAATCCCGAAAGCGTAGTGTACTTAACAGAACCCTACAATTTACACAGCACACTAAACCATGCAGTCTCTTCTAGATACGAGAGACTCGTTATAACAGATCTCGGTGTAAACCCGAGCACGTACAGAGAACTTGTAGAGAAGTTGAGAGCTATACGAGAGCTTGGAACGGGAATTGTGTGGTACGATCACCACGTGTGGAATGAGAACTGGGTTAAGGGTGTTAGAGAGATTGGAGTAGAATTACACCTCGACACGTCAACGTGCGCTACTGGTGTCGTGGCAAAGTACACTGAGCCCCTTAGACAAGTGGATCACGAGTACGTGGATCAGCTGGTTAGGGGGGTCTGTGCAGGTGACTTGTGGAGATTTGATCACTGGCTGGGACCCTACTACATCAGGCTCATAAGGCGGAGAGACAAGGACTCCTGGAAGAAGAGAGTACTCCTCTACATTGCTAGTGGACAGTACTGGAGTAGCGAGTTCAACTCCAAAGTAGAGAGACACGTAGATCTAGAGCTAAGTCTCCTATCAGATAAGCTCGTAGTGTACACCAAGAACATTAATAACTACTACAGAGTAGCCGTGGTCGAGGACGAGGAGATCATTGATAGTAGCTTTATAGCACCATATGTTATGGGGAGGTATAATGCCAACGTAGTAGTTGTTGCTTCTAGTAATGGCAAGATTAGTTTTAGGAGTAGAGGTGTTAGTGTTAGAGATCTCGCAGTGAGGCTTGGTGGGGGTGGACACTCATATGCCGCTGGCGCCAAGATCAGGATTCCGTGGTATATCAGGCTACTCTCGAAGATACAGAGAAAACTCTTACTCGTATACGTAGCCAACCTCATTACGCGAGAATTAGAGCGAGTGTTGACATATTTGGGGGAGTAGAGCTATCTCTCCATTACTAGCTCTGAAAACTAGTGCTTTACTGTTTTTGTAATAGACACAGACAAGTGAAGCCACTATAGAGTCTGCCTCGTGACGTGTAAGTCTCCTAGACACATTTATACCGAGTACTTCAAGTAGCTCTTGTACAGAGCTACAACTACTAGACTTCACACTACTACGTGGATGAGTCTCTATAACCTCGATGCCGTAGTTTTCTAGTACTTTCATGAGTTTCTGTGCTCTGAGTGTCAGCTCCCTCATTGATGCCCATACTGGTGGGAGTACTCTGAAACCAGCTCTAATCAGCGCGTGATCGACCTCTCGCAAACCCCCTCTTCTCGGAAGAGCTAGGGGAGAGTCTATAGCCACCGCTACTGGGCTAAATTTAACGAGTGAACTCACAATCTCCTCATTAGAGTAGACCTCGTCAACATACAAGATCTCGAATTTAAAATCACTAGTTGCTCTCACAACGGCTACTCCTGTTGGCCTGTAGGGTCTAGCGGCTAGGTCTAATCCTCCGCAAATTACCATTTAACTAGTGCTCCTCTATCATAGTCTATTACACGCGTGTACTCTTCAATTAAACTGTCAACTCTACTCAACCACTCTCTCAGCTCGCGCGGCGTTGAGGGGTACTGTTCTGTGTAGAGCTCAGATATTCTCTTCATGTAGCTTCTCACGATACGTAGCTGGTTTAGTAGGCTCGGTCTTCCCAGTAGCTTTATGAAAGCTGAGAGTGTGTGTACTACGTGCTCGGCTAGGTTGCCGCGAGTGCCCAGCTCGTAGACTTCACTTCCGCTCACAATTCTGTTTTTCAGGATCCACTCGAAGTCCTCGTTACTCAGTTTCTGCATGTACATTCTCAACACGTCGAGTCGAGCCTGCTTAGCACCATAAGCCCTCATGTAGTCCACGTTAACTTGCCACAGAGCGTTCTCGTTCACTGTGCCCGCTTCGAGAGCGCTGTTTAAGTGCTTTGACGCTATAGCAGCTGAGAGCATTGAAGAGCCTATGCCACCGCCGTGAACAGGGTTAACAGTGTAGGCTGCGTCTCCAACTACAATGACGTTTCTCCAGACAAGTGTTGGTAGAGGTCTTCTCGTGGGTACTAGTCCCCCACCTGCGTGAATAACTCTTCCTGGAAATCTCGGCTTAATGTACTTCTCGAAATTTCTGCGCGGATTGTTATCACCACTCCACACAACTCCAAGACCCATATTCACTACTACTCCATCTCTCTGTTTCGGGAAAACCCACCAGTAGCCTCCAGGAGCAACCTCCGTGTCTAGTATTATTGTCGCGTAGTTCACATCAACCCAGTCAATGGGCTTCTCCAGCTCAATAACCTCTCTGTAAGCTAAGTTAAAATCCGTAGTGTAGGGTCTTTCAGCAATAGGCCACTCTAGGGGCACTTTACTTCTAACTGCGGGTTTAGCTCCAGAAGCGTCAATAAAGGCTCTAGCCTCAATCTCCACTACTCTACCTCCAACTTCTCTAGCTCTAATAGACTTTACACCACTCTCACTAGCAATCACATCTAGAACGCTGTGTCTATCCAGCAGCTCTACACCCGCGTCAAGGGCTTGTTTTAAAAGCCACTGACCAAATTTCACTCTGTTTACACTAACACCCTCACCTGGAACAGTAACACTGTACTTTAAACTGTGAGTATACACCACCACGCCACTATATCTGTGATCCACTACGCTGGATGGGATATCTAGGTTTAACTCCTTGAAGTGGTGTGTTCCAATAGCATCACCACACACTTTACTCCCGATCTCACTTCTGGCTTTGCTCTCTACTAGTATTACTCTCCAGCCCATAGAACCCAGAAGTACCGCGCTATAAAGCCCCGCTACGCCAGCGCCAACTACAACTACATCGCCTCTAAGTCTCTCAGCCACTAAAACCACCTCTTGCACAGAGAGCTCAAGGCTAGTAGTGAGTAATTCTCCCTGACAATAATAAGGACAATAATAAGTAGAAACTGCTACTTCTCAGGGAAGAGTTCTCAGTAACATGCCCTCAACTATTACAGGCGGGCTTTCTCTGAGAAGTCTTATTGCCGCGTCTAATCTAGACTCGGTATTACTATACAGTGTTAAGAGGGGGTCATCTTTGTTAACTCTATATCCCACTTTCACGTGTAATTTCACACCAGCACCCTTATCGTGTGGAGCCCCACACGCTCTAGCAATTAGCGTTATAGCCGCGTTGTCAATGTGAGTCACAGCTCCCTCTAGCGGTGACTTAACAGTGTAAGTGTACTTGCCTAGTGGTATGTCACTGGGCTTGACCTCAGGGTTACCTCCCTGCGCCTCAATAATCTGCTTAAACTTCTCGTACGCTTTACCACTCAAAAAGATCTCGCGTGCAACCTCCTCACCTGTACCCGGGTGTGCTCTGCCACTCAGTTCTAGTAGTAATCCTGCTAGTAGGAGTGCCTTGTCCACGAGGCTCTTACTGCCTTTTCTCTCAATCAGCGTTGTCAGGGCTTCCCACGCCTCCAGTGCTGGTCCCACTGTAACTCCTATTGGCTGCCCACCATATGTCAGCGCAACTTTAATTGAAACTCCTAGTAGTCCTGCCTGTCTCAGGAAAATCGAGGCTAGTTTCTCGGCCTCACTAATAGACGCTATTTTAGCCCCCTTACCAACAGGTATATCTATAACTAGTTTCTCCACGCTCATAGCCAGTTTCTTTGAGAGTATACTCGCAACCATTTGCTGTAACGGGTCTATTCTAAGCTTTCTCTCAATATTGACAAATATGTCATCAGCTGGAGCCATCTGTAGCTTTCCACCCCACACTAGTAACCCCTTTACTTTTCTCGCTATTTCAACAATCTCGCTCACACTCAAGTCCACACGCGCTAAGACCTCCATAGTATCGGCTGTGCCAGCTGGGCTGGTAATAGCTCTACTACTAGTCTTGGGTATGAGTAAGCCCGCAGACGCGACTATCGGCACAGATATTAGTGCGACTTTACTATTCCCGGGCACACCGCCTACACTGTGAATATCGTGAGCTGCCTCCTCAAATTTCACTTTAACGCCTGTTTCAACCATAGCTCTAATGAGATGTGACAACTCTTCATCGCTTAGTGGAGTGTAAAGCTGACTTAGTAGAAAAGCCGCTATTTCTGCTTCTCCGTAGACGCCGTCAACGACATCTTTTATGAATAAGTACAGATCTCTTTCAGTTAACTTCTCACCGCTAATTCTCTTCTTCAGTGCATTAAAACTCTGAGGTAATGCGAGAGCTTTAATACCAACTAAATCCCCCTCTTTAACGCCAAGATCAGAAGCCAGATCTCTCGTAATAAGACACTCTCCAGGACTAATTACAGTTAGCGAAGTCATTACATTTGCAGACTTAAACTTGTCACCAACAGTTACCAGGACAATATTACCGGGTCTAATACCCTGTTCTCTGGCATCGTTCTCATTGATAATAATTAACGGCCGATCATAGGCAAAATCCACGATTCTGACTTTGAAAGTCCCTCCACTCTTAGTCATGAGTATCCCAGAGACAGTGGCAAATACCCTAATTACTACTTACTATCTTAAAAATCTTTGAAGCAGTGTTCACGAGTTATTTTACAAGTCTCTTCTTGAGCTCCTCGAGGCGCTTAATAATATCCTCTCTCTTAATCTCAGAGAGCTCTTCCAAAGTCATGTTTTCTAAGAGTACTCGAGCAGACTCGCGTAGACTGGGATCCAGGTCTCTGAGAATATTCTCAATAATCTCTTTCTTACTCCTAGAGGGCTTGTAAAGAGCCACAATACCCCCTACAAGTAATTTCAGAGAAACCCCTCTTTAAACTAGCCAATAGCAACCTCGAGTACTTTACCTCCATGTCTCTTGACGGCTTTGAGTACTAAGCTCTCAGCGCTCTTGGCAATGAATTCGAGTCTACTCTTCTCCTGGGCTTCCGCGTAAAGCCTTATTTTCGGCTCTGTTCCACTCTTTCGCACGAGAATCCACGACCTATCAGCGTACTCGAATCTGTAACCATCTATAGTCAACACTCTCACAGGCTCTCCTAGCGCGTGGCTGAGCTCCTCAACGACATCCACATAGACCTTATCGCGTATTTCAACGGGTTCTAGTAGATAGCTTCTCCTGTCCCAGGGGTAGTCGGGTATTTTCTCCTCTTCGAGAATTTTAACGAGAGACCTACCTCTCTCAACAATGTGCTTCACTACTATTCCCACTTGTAATATGCCGTCAACCCATGGACCCCACTTAGTGTGTATGAGTTTCCAGGGCTCACCAGCCATGACAACACTTGAAACACCAAGCTCTTTTACTCTCTCGTGTGTCTTGCCCAGAGCATATCTCTCCAGTGTACCTCCGAGTTCCTCTACGACGTCGTCTACCACAAATCCAGTGTCAATACTGACAACTACGTGCCCCCTAGTCTCCTCAAGAATTTTCTTGGCGAAGAAAGCTAGAACTCTATCCTGCCTGATAAAGCCCATTACAGGGTCTAAGAAGGCCACTCTATCAGCGTCACCGTCGTGAGCTAGTATCAACACAGGCTCAGCCGACCTGTAAACAGGGAGGAAACTCTCTAAGACGTCTTTTCTAGGCTCAGGTAGCCTAGCGGGGAAGAAACCGTCTGGATTACAGTTCACGGTTATAGGCACTGCTCCGAGTCTCCTGATCAGGGTAGGCGTGATCTCGTGTGAGGCCCCGTTAGCGCAGTCCACGACCACACGTGGTCTCCACGAGGGTTTGGACTCTCCCAGAAAATCCAAGAGGTCTTTAACATAGCTCCTAATAACTTCACTTGAGGTCTCAAAAACACCTACACTACTCCACTCACTAGGCAAGAGAGGAGACTCTACTAGCTTCTCAATAGCGGCCTCGAGATCTCTTGTAAACTCGTAGCCTTCTGGGTCGTAGAACTTAAAGCCATTGTATTCTGGTGGGTTGTGACTAGCTGTAATACTCACTCCAACAGCCCTGTAAGTCTTAGCCGCGTAGCCCGCAACGGGTGTTGGAGCTACTCCTACTAGACACACATCTACACCAGTAGAGAGTAGTCCTGAAGCCAGGGAGAGCGCGAGTACGTGTCGAGTAGTTCTAGTGTCTGTTACTATGTAGGCTTTACGTGAAAGCCCTAGTTTCCCGACTGCACCGCCAATTCTATAGGCTAGAACAGGGTCTAGCTCTACCGGATAGCGCAGTCTTATACCAGCTGTTCCAAATAATTTCACAGTAGTAAACACCTCTCTTAATCACTACATAGTGACTTGTAGTTATATTTATCAAGTACTTGTAGATATCCTGTAGGGGTATCTCCTTGAGGGTGTATGTGGGGACTTCGGGGTGGCTTTACGACTGGAATGAGGGTGCTAGTCTAGACTGGTATGTAGAGGAGAGCGGGTTAAACGCCGTGGAGTTGAATGCTAGTTTTTACCGGTTTCCATTTAGAAATCAGGTTAGTGGCTGGGCTCGTAGGGGACGCTTACTCAGGTGGAGTATTAAAGTTCACAGGTCTATCACGCACACGAGGAAAATGAGCGAGAAGGCCCTGGAAATATGGGTTAAATTCCACGACCTCTTCAAGATCATGGATGACATAGTAGACTTCTACTTGTTTCAGCTACCACCAAATTTCTCCTGTAAAAAAGAGAATCTCGAGAGAATAGAGGCGTTTAATTCCACAACTAGACTCGGTAGTAGACTAGCAGTTGAATTTAGGCACTCTTCGTGTTTTAATGAAAATGTCGCGAAGTGGGCTGAGAACACAGGTATAGTAGTGGTCTCAATAGACGCGCCCATAGCTCACTGGATTACTAGTTCGAGTGGCACTATCTATCTTAGAATGCACGGTAGAGAAGTCTGGTATGGTTACGAGTACAGTGAGAGGGAGCTAGAGGAAATAGCCCGTGAGATTGTTAATTTAAAGCCTGAGAGAGTTTACGTTTTCTTCAATAACAATCACTGGATGCTGGGCAATGCGAGATACATGAAGAGAGTTCTAGAGGCGCTTTCATGAAAATAGAGCTCTACGAGATATACAGAGACATATACGTTGAGCCCGCACGTGAAGCTTACGAGATAGCTCTCAAATACTGCTACTTACCATACATGGTGCAGAGATACCTAGACATACTTGGAGAAAAAGAGGCCTTAGAGCTGATCAGGGCTTTCGAGAAGCCCGTGAAGCCCGTTGTGAGAACAAACACTCTAGTCACTGCGAGCTCTGAGCTAAAGAAGAGATTAAGTGAACTAGGATTTAAACTAGAAGAGATACCGTGGGCTCCCGGATCATTTTGGGTTGTAGAGAAACCCGCAAATCCTACTCTCGGCGCAACACACGAGTATTTAAAAGGTTACTACTATGTTCATAGAGATGCGAGTAGCTTACTACCAGTACTCCTCTTACTACACGACTACGTAGGTGATGTCTTAGATGCCTGTGCAGCTCCAGGAGGTAAGGCTACGTATATTGCCCAGATCTTGAAGGAGAGGGGCTGTGGATTAGTGTACGCTAATGACCTCGTATTGTACAGGTTAAAGGCCCTCATAGGGCACATTATGAGAATGCAGCTTAATAACATTGTAGTGTTGTGGAGTGATGCTAGAGTTCTCAGTAGTAGGTTTAAGAGGAGATTTCACAGAATTCTCCTAGACGCTCCTTGTAGTGGTGAGGGGAGGATTTCAGTAGATCCGGGTAGGAAGAGTAGAACTAGTTTACTCGATCTCGCTATTTTAGTAAAGCGCGAAATAGAGCTACTAGCTAGTCTAATAGACCTCTTAGAGCCAGGTGGAGTGCTCGCGTACGTTACGTGTAGTATTGCCCCCGAGGAGAACGAGTATGTAGTTAATTACGTTATTAAAGCAAGGAGAAGTGTGGAGGTAATTGACCCTCCTCTGAAACTACTAGACTACTCGAGAGGAGTAGTGGAGTTCCGTAACTTGAAATTTAGTGAAGAAGTTGAGAAGTGTATTAGACTGTGGCCTCACAGACACGGGCTTTTCGGGTATACAATATGCCTTCTGAGAAAGAAAGACTAGAACTAAAGACAGGTAAAACACCGCTAAAACTAGTATTGAAGTTGAAGTCAACTATAAGAGACCTCTACGGTGTTGACCCCGACAAGTACATCCCCCTAAATACTAGACTCACATGTATAGATAGCTTCTGCATTATTCACAGTGAAATACCCAGCACTAGGGGGCTACGTCTCAGCAACTTGAGGATTATTTACGAGGGATCCTGGCTCGGAGTTTACGTGAAGAGAACAGCACTTCCCTCGATAAGTCTAGCTCGGAGAATACTCCAGGAACACGGTCTACGCTCCGCGATACTCGTCTCTGATCAAGGCGTTAAAGCCTTTCTCTACGGAAACGACATTCTCCCTCAAAGCGTGATCAAGATTTACCCCTCCAGCACAGGCATTTACACTGTAATTGACAGCTCGGATCAAGAGGTCATCGGGTTTTCAAAGTGGAGTAGTCGAAGAAAAGTCTACGTTAACATATATGATCTCGGGATATTCCTGAGAATACTAGGGTAGTTCCACGAGGCTCTCTCGCGGAATAATCCTCTTAAGTAAGACTCCAAGAATACCAGGTGCAAGTATAAGTACGCCACTTCGAGACCACACTCTCTCATAGAGCTCAGTAATAGTATCTCTCGCGCTCTGTGGACACACACCAAGTACTCTACTCGCAAAGTAGACATCTACAAAGCCCTCTCTTGTAAATATGTCTCTCAGCACTTCTGCTCTAGAGACCTCTCCGCTTACAACTCTATTAGCGAGGTCGAGTAGTCTTGATGTTTCACTGCTACTCTGAACTCCTAGTTCAAGGCGTCTCAGGTAACTAGCAAGTCTACTAAGCGACTCCTGGTATTTCAAGTAGTTAGTCTCAGGTAGACTCTGAGATTGAAGCTCTCTGACAGTACTAGCCTCTCTACTAGTTGCAACGAGTAGTGTAGCTATGTTAACAGCTCTTTCTAAACTGTAACTTAAATCCCCTACTAGTAACCCGAGAAGACTAGTAAATATCCTTGTATCTACATCGCAGTCAACTACACAGACACTAATCTCCACATTAACGTAATCTCTGAGCTCTTGGAGTCTCCTCGTGGATGTCAAGTAGTACTTGAAGATATCCCCAGTGAGCTCGTACAAGTAGAGTAGTATGGCTGTGAGTTGCGCGGATAAGCCTCTAGTCACGATAATATTGAGCTGTCTCTTTCTAGACTTAACTATTACTGTGTTCTCACTACTCTGAATTTCTAGTTCACTCGGAGTACTAGTCAACAATAGCTCTACTAGTGTTTTTAGCTCTCTCTGCAAAGAAATACCTCACTACAATTTCTTCTCTCAACAACAACTCTTTTCAACTGGAGATCGAAGAGCCTGGAATTCCACGGCATAAAACTACTTCTAAAACCCGTTTTCAGAGCACCCGCGGCTAGCCCGTAGACAAGTGAGAGTCCAAGGTCTTTGGACTCCAAGTACTTTGCGTTGAACAGCGCGTTAAAGGCATCTCCAGCACCAGTTGTGTCTACTGGTCTCTTAACGGGCTCGGCGTAGCCACTGTAACACGTGCTCTGAGCTAGCACTACTGCACCTTTACCTCCACGCTTAACTACGAGAACGCTTAATCCGTGTTTAAACATCTTCTCTACACTCAGATCTCTGAAGTGCTCGCAGAGACTCTGCTCGTTGAGGTAGAGTATGTGCGTGTGTTTTAATGCTTCGAGAAGCCTCTCACTACTCCACTCTGACACGTAGCCTCCAGGGTCGAGCGAAGTCACAATGCCCTCTCTACTCGCGACTTCTAGAAAACCCAGGGCGATCTCGGGCTTAGTGCTCGCTACGTGAACCACGTGGGCTTCTCTCAGCGCGTCTATGCTCAGGTCACTGGATCTCAGCTCCTCGTTAACTCCAGGATACTTGATCATTGTTCTCTCACCACTTTCATCAACTACTACTAGAACCACTCCGGGTGACCCCTCTACCAGCTTCACGTAGTCTACTCCAACACCGTAGTGCCTGATCTCCTCGAGAATAGCGCGTACAAATTCGTGTGTAGAGACCCTGGCAACTAAGTAGGCTCTGTGCCCGTACTGCGCTACTGTAACTGCGTAGTTTAGCGCCGCTCCCCCTGGACGTATTTGGAGTTCTCTTGCAAGTAGAGTCTCTCCTATTTGCGGGAACTTATCCACGTAGAGAGCTATGTCTATGTTTAAATTACCCACTGCTACGTGAGTATATGTTATTCTCTTCACCTCTTAGTAGACTTAAGAATATCTACTGTAATGTACTTCTTGCCGCGCTTTTCCTTCTCACTATCCCAATCACTCAGAATTTTCACAGCTTCATTAGCAACTCTAACAGCGTCCTCCACTCCAGCACCTGGTTTAAACTCGTCTGTCTCTCTATTAGCTATAGCCGCGCACACAGCACCAGCTCGTAGACCGTAGATAGTAGACAGCACAAATATCACTGAGGCCTCCATCTCGAAGTTCAACACGTTCATGCTCTTCAAGTACTCAATTACTCCTCTCTGAAATGGAGGCAAGTAATCCCTGAAACCCGGACGCTCCTGTCCAACGTAGAAACTATCACTACTAGCTGTTAACCCCACATGGTAGTTAACGCCAAGAGACTCAGCTGCCTCAATGAGCGCCAAGACAACTTCAAAACTAGCCACAGCCGGGTACTCGGGTATTGCGTAGTGCCTACTAGTCCCCTCAAGTCTCACAGCCCCTGTGGAGATCACTAGATCCCCTACCCCAATATCTCTTCTAAGAGCACCTGTAGTCCCGACTCTGATAAATGTATCTGCACCACACCTTGCAAGCTCCTCTACAGCTATAGCCGTGGAGGGGGCTCCTATACCAGTACTAGTAGCTGATATGAAAACACCCTTGTAGTAACCACTATAAGTTACAAATTCTCTGTGTGTTGCAACATGCCAGGCTTTATCCCAGTATTTCGCTATTAGTGAAACTCTCTCCGGATCTCCGGGTAAGAGGACATAGCGACTCACATCACCCCTCTTGATCATTAAGTGATACTGTAACCCCTCACCCAGCTCAGCCCGTCTCGCCGAGAACGAGGACAAGTAAGACACCCTACAGTGAACTCGTAGTTTTGAACTCCTCAGAGTATATATACTTCTGCCTCGAGGTTTTTAAGGTCGAGAATAGCGTAAGAGGGCTTTCCAGTTATGTAGCCGCAGATTTCACCGGGATTTAGTACGAGTTTTCCATTAACTCTCCTCAAGTCTACTCTATGCGTGTGACCGTAGAGAATAACATCTACATCTAGACTCGAGGCTAGTGCATTTATAAGTCTAGTGGTCTCTTCAATACTCCCATAACCGTGAACTAGGAGAACTCTTCTCTCAGCTACACTAATAATCGAGGGCTCTGCTCTAAATGTCCAGTTAAACTGTGTAAAAAGCCTCGTTAACTGGTACACGTCCCCGTCATTATTGCCCTTTACTCCTATAACGGGGATATCCCTGAGGAGATCTCTCATTAATTTAACTGTAAACGGGCTTATGAAGTCTCCGAGGTGAAAAACTAGTTGAACTCTCCGAGAGAGTAGCTCTCTGATGGCTTTCTTTAAGAGCTCTAAATTGTCGTGACTATCACTAACTACGCCTACTAGCAAGAGAGAGTCCTCGTGAGTACTTCTAGTCTACTACACTTTAATACCTAGAGGTCCTCTCTCAGCTTTCTTTAACTTGACTTCTAGAACGCCGTTTTTGTAAGTAGTCTTAATAGAAGAGGGGTCTACTCTGGCTGGTAAGTCTACTTCCTTGTAATATCTCCTGTCAGTGTCACTACCGCTAATTATGAGTGTTCTGCCGTCCTCCGCAACTTTAACGTTTACCTTGTCCTTCTCCACACCGGGCATCTCCGCTACAACTACAATCTCGTCTCCCCTCTCAAAGACGTCTACTAGGGGCTCACGCTCCTCGATAATAGCAGCCTCTTTTTCTCCTCTCCTTCTAGGGACATTTCCAAATTCACGTATTATTGGCTTACCATCAGGGCCAATAGTTATGCTAAAGCCGTAAACGTAAGTTCTAGCCCCCCTCCTCTCTAGCTCTTTAGCCATGTCTTTTAAATCCTCAGCTGTAAACTCGCTCAACTTCTTCATTAACTCCTTAAAGAACCTCTCCATGTCTTCAAACATCTTGTCAATGTCTTCAGTACTAAAGAACTCATCCCAGAACCTCCTTCTACGCCTCCACCACTCATCGCTCACAAAAACACACCCCTACTCTGTCCACAGTTCACTATTTAGTAAATCCTTAAAATACGCATCTCGGGTTTCTTGTGTATTAGAGGTGGTTTACTCTGGTAAAAATCTACTACGAGACAATTAAACTGAGCACTACAAGCCGGTTTCAACTCCTAGATATAACCAGCGCCGTTGAGAGTATTGTGAGGAAATCCGGCGTGCACAACGGCATAGTGGTTATCCACGCACCCCATGCCACAGCGAGTATTGTCGTCAACGAGCACGAGCATGGCCTCTTAGAGGACATTGTGGAGAAGGTAAAAGAGTTCACAGAGCCGGGAAGCTCTAAGTGGAGACACAATAGAATTGACGACAACGCACACGCTCACATAGGCTCGGCGCTGTTTGGCTCAGCCAGAGTATTCCCGGTAATAAATAGTAGAGTGGTGAGGGGCACTTGGCAGAACATATTCTTCCTGGAAATGGATGGCCCAAGACCAGTCAGAGAAGTAGTTGTCTTAGTTATGGGTGAGTAGAAGTGAGACTGTATATTGCGAGCGAGGAGGATATTGTTAACGGTGTTGTCACAGACATATACTTTGTGAGAACGCGCGAGATTCTCAGAGCGAGAAATATCAGGAAAAAAGTCCGCATGGAGTTTCACGTGACTAAATTACCCAGAAACTACGAGTGGGCTGTGTTTGCAGGTCTCGAAGAGGTCTTGTACGTCTTAAAAGACAAGCCGGTTACAGTGTACGCTATGCCTGAGGGAACTCTCTTCAAGCCAGGAGAGCCCCTCATGATAATTGAGGGCTACTACGACGACTTCGCTGTTTACGAGACAGCTATACTTGGTATTCTACGACACTACTCCAGCGTGGCCACTAAAGCTGCCCGCATAAAGAGACTTGCTATGGACAAGAAGATCCTCTTTTTCGGGCTTAGAGCTGTACACCCAGCAATCGCGCCTGCAATGGACCGCGCCGCGTACATTGGGGGTGTAGACGCCGTTTCAGGTGCTGCTAGCTCGAAGTACCTGGGACTTAAACCCCAGGGGACAATGCCACACGCTCTCGTACTAGTACTCGGCAACCAGGTTGAAGCCTGGAAGGCATTTGACGAGGTCGTGGAGCCAGATGTGCCCAGAATAATGCTCGTGGACACACTCTACGATGAGAGAGAAGAAGCTTTAATGGCTGCTAAGTTGCTGGGCGAGAGACTGTATGGTGTTAGACTAGACACTCCTAGTAGTAGGAGGGGTGATATGCAATTAATAGTCCAAGAAGTGAGGTGGACGCTGGATATTCACGGCTATAAAAACGTGAAAATAGTTGTGAGTGGTGGAATTGACGAGGAAGACATCGTGAAGCTGAGAGATCTCGTTGACGCGTTTGGCGTGGGCACCAGCATAGCTATACCTCCAAGTGTGGACATCAGCGCTGACATTGTAGAGGTTTTCGAGGACGACACGTGGAGGCCTCTAACTAAGAGAGGCAAGCTTCCCGGTGCTAAGCAAGTCTACAGAAAGAGACCGGGATTAAACGACATAGTAACACTACTAGACAAACCCGGCGAGATACCAGAGAACTACACTCCACTACTAAGAAAATACCTCGATAACGGCAGGCTCGTCGAGAAGTTACCAGACCTTGACAGTATAAGAAACTATGTTCTCGAGCAGTTGAGAGAAGTACCAGAACCAAGAGTAAGTTAGAGTTGCTTGTAGAGTTACTGGTAACATGTATTTTCAAGGCGGGTTTAGAGGGTACGTGATGTACCAGCCTACAGAGCGAGTAACTCCGTGGAGTAGAAGCGGTGTTTTCTACGAGAGAGTTGTGAAGAAGTGCACTCCTAGAGAAGTACACGAGCACACCAAGTGGTGTCTCTACGTACTCCGCTTTGACAGCACCGTGCCCTACATACCACTGAGTACTATTAGAAGAGTCTATGACCCAGTTAAGCGCGTAGCTGAATTGTACTATAAGACCAGGGGTGTTCTCGAGAATTCCGGCTTTGTGAGGTATAGAGAGCATTGAGACTTATTGTTGTACATGGTCTTCACGGCTCTAAGAGCTCTACGAGAATACTCTGCTTCTTAGCCAAGCTCCTTAAAGCAAGTGGAGTTGTGTTACTCGGTAACACTGTGTCACCTACTATAGTAGAGTGGCTTAATTCTAGCTGTGATGTGAAGGTTTTTGGTGTTCTAGGAGAGTGTGACAGCACAGCTGTAGCTGTGGCGTTAAGTAGAATTGGCGGGTTTATAGAGTGTAAATGTGTTGATTACAGTGGCGTGTGTTTCCTTGGTGTAGGCTTATCTGGGTGTCAGAGAATACCTGAAGAGAGCGTTGACATAGTGTTCTCGAGTTTACCGGGTTTTGAATACACTTGTTGTGAGGCATGTTCTGATAGAGTAGACAATGTTGTCAAGTCTACTAAGCCGAAATTAGTAGTCACCGGTGCCTGTAGAGAACCTTGTTTTGACGTGAAAAAACACGTGTTTTCTCCTGGTAGCATGAGACTGGGTTTTCTGGGACTAGTGGAGTTTACAGAGAATAGGGAGATACATGTGCGTATTTTAAACATAGAGAGAGTCATTACGAGGTCTGTGTTTAGCCCGAATAACATCTCTATCTAAAAACTTTTCCTAGTACATACTACCGAAACACTTTTCACGAGAAGTTAAACGTGAGTGTACTTAAAGCTCTAATAAAGCTACGTTCACTTTAAGTAAAAGCATTGTAGTGTAGGAAGTGTTTAGGAGTAAACTAGAGAGGGTTCAGGTCTGGTAAGTAGTTGTAGTTATCTGTGAATACTTGTGATTGTTTTCTTCACCCCCTCATCCCTGGTTCCCCCGCTCTCTCGGGCTCCATTGTTCACAGCGGGGGCTCTTAGGGGAGACCCAGACTCCCCCGCATACGCGTAGAGTGCTCTGAGCCATATGTTCACGGCTCCAATAGAGTCTCTGTCACGTGCGAACCCGCACTTCTTGCATATACCCAGTCTATGAGTGTACGCCAGTTTCTCTCCGCATCTAGGGCAGGTCTTCGAGGTGTCTTTCGGGTCTACAATTATGACTGGAACATCGTGTTCAAGCGCTTTCGAGACTATGGAGTGCTGTAGCCTCCTATACGCAAACATTGTCAGCTTCCAGGTTATCTTATCGCTCTTGCTGTTTACCGACTCTTTGAGTCCATTCAAGTCCTCCAACGCGATAGCGTAGCTCCTCCTCTTGGCATATCGAACTATTTGCTTAGCCATTTTCCAACAGTAGTCAACAACAATATTCCTCGCTCTCCTGTGTAGAGACCTAGTTCTGCTTAGT
>Ga0105154_1000282_pt1 | contig 23014 bp, 22 predicted proteins | sample SSWtaG_FD_89672 | JGI IMG/M metagenome (GOLD analysis project Ga0105154, IMG submission 89672) | Hot spring microbial communities from Sandy's Spring West, USA to study Microbial Dark Matter (Phase II) - SSWsed_matched | ecosystem: Environmental > Aquatic > Thermal springs > Hot (42-90C) >... | reverse complement strand
GACTAGTCGATACAGGCTACAAGACATTGAGATGCAGTAAATGCGGCTTCACAGGGGATAGAGACGTAGTGGCAGTAGTGAACCTGTTCAGGAAATATGCATCTAAGTACTCAAGATGTGGGGGTCTAGGGGTGCCCCTGAACGCCCCCGAGCAGATGCAGACCCAAGGAGTGATGAGGGGGAACAGAGATGAGGCGATGAAAAATCACATCTACTTATATAAACCTATGTGAGAGCTGAACCCCCACAAGCACAGCTATGCCTAGCTCTAGAAACCCTAGGTAAAACTACACAGCAGATTTTTAAAGGTGTTCAAAGGTTTTAGTTATGCGTGGGGCGGGGGCTACATGAAGAGCCTTGTTTACATTGATGCAGAGGCTACTTCGCATCCCCTGGACAAGAGGATTTATGGGCAGTTCATAGAGCACCTTGGGAGGTGTATATATGGTGGTATTTGGGTTGGTGAGAGCTCTAGAATACCTAATGTGAAGGGGTTTAGGCTAGATGTTTTGAGCGCTGTTAAGGAGATTAGGCCTCCTGTCGTTAGGTGGCCTGGTGGAAACTTTGCTTCACAGTACCACTGGCTCGATGGCGTTGGGCCTAGGGATAGAAGACCTAGGAGATTTGACTTAGCGTGGGGTTGGGAGGAGCCAAACGAGTTTGGAACTGATGAGTATATTGAGTGGGTTAGGATGGTTGGTGCAGAGCCCTTCATAGTTGTGAATGCTGGGAGTGGCACACCTGAAGAGGCTGCTGCATGGGTTGAGTACTGCAACTCAAATAGGGATACATACTACGCTTCACTGAGGAAGAGGTATGGTGGTAAAGAGCCTTACAATGTGAAGCTGTGGGGTGTTGGAAATGAGCTGTGGGGTAAGTGGCAAGTGGGTTTCTGTAGGGATTCAGAGGAGTGTGCTTGGAGAACTGTTCAATTTGCAGACTACATGAAGAGGGTGGATCCATCAATAAAGCTTGTGGCTGTGGGGATGGATTATGATACTGAGTGGAATGTGGATATGATTAGAATTGCAGGTGAGTACATAGACTACCTATCAATACACACGTACATATTTGCAGAGAGGCAGGGGAAAACATACGAGGATCTAGTCGCTTGGCCAGTTGCAATTGAGGAGAACCTGAGGCACGTTTATAGAACAATTGAGCAGACAAAAGCGAGGCATGGGATAAGGAAGGAGATTAAGATAGCTTTTGATGAGTGGAACGTGTGGTACCCAGAAGCACAGCCACCCTACTTAACACAAGTGACAAGTGTGAAGGACGCAGTCTTCACAGCACTTGTGCTTAACGCACTACAAAGGCTTTCAAAAATAGTGCCGATAGCAACCTTTGCGCAAACAGTCAACGCGCTACCACTAATAGTAGCAGATGATGAAGGTAGGGTGTTGCTAACACCACAGTACCTTGTGTTTAAGATGTACACAGAGGCTTATGATGGTGAGGTTGTGGAGGCAAGGGCAATATCAGATGTCTATAGGTCAAGGGAGCTGGACATCAACGTGCCGTACATTGATGTGTCAGCAGTGTACAATAGGGATAGAAAGGAGCTGAGGCTCTACATAGTTAATAGGAGTAAGGATGAGGAGGCAGAAGTAGAGCTGAGGATAAAGGGTTTTGCACCAAGCACACTAATACACAAGTGGGTTTCTGGAGAGGATGTGAATGACAGGAACACCTTTGAAAACCCTGACAATGTTAAAATACAGGAGGGGAGGGGTACTCTCACACAGTCAAGAACAGTAAAGCTACCTCCACACTCAGTCAATGTAATCCACCTAAGCTAGATAAGAATCATCGCTAAGCCCTTACAGTAATCTCCTTGAGGGCCTGAAGGTTATGCACAATAGTGAGTAGGTAAGCAAATGTGAAGCTTGTGTAGTGTAGAAGTTACCACTAGCATTCTCTCGCTAAACACCTTTGCGCTCTGTTAATGAGGTCAAAGACCTCTGCATATATGTAGCAAAACAGCCCCTGTTCAAGGGGTTAAAACTAAAGGGAGCTAATTTGAAAACGTGTGCGTAGCTTTTTGTATAATTTTTTAAACTGCTTTACCAACTATCCTATGCTTAGTGAGTAAGCAAGGTCTTTAGTATGTGCCACACTTTTTAACTGCCTCTATAACAGCCCAAATATTCTCAATTCTCGTTGCTGGTGGTAGAGGCGCTCCTCCACCCATTAGCATGAATCCACCAGGCTCTTTAACGTCGTTTAAAAGCTTGCACACTTCCTCAAACACCTTCTCCCTAGATCCAAAAGCAAACACTGCTGTTGATATACCACCCCCTATGACAATGTGATCACCTATAACCTTTCTGACAACCCTTAAATCAGTTCTCTCAAACATTCCATAGGCTCTCCCCTTTGGTAGCTCAAGTATTGTCTCTAGGTGTGGCGTGTGATCCCCCTCAAAGAATATGAATGGTATTGCACCAAGGTTAATCGCGTCTATGAGCACCTTCTTTAGGCTAGGTCAGTAGTACTCGTTATGCATTTTAGGTGATAGCATTGAGTTGAGGTGAAGTGGGAACCCAGCCATCACTATGGGGGTTCCAAACACCTTTTGAGCCATATCTACAAGTGGGGGTATGACCTTGTGCTGAAACTTTATAGTGATATCTGTTATCACCTCCACAGCTCTCATAACCTCGTCAGGCCTCCTATAAAGATCCACCATAATGTTTGTTGGGTGCCTCAGGTGATCGCTTATGTAGTCAAGAGGCTTTACGCTAAAGGCCATTGGAAACGTGGGGAATGCTTTTGAAGACTCGACGCCTATCCTCATTGATGCGTCTAGGTATTTCTGCACCTCCATACCAGCCTTAATCCACGCAGTATATGCTTGGGGAGAGCTTGGTTTTGATAGGGCTTCGAAGACCCTTGGAATCACAACCTCGCTTAAGAACTCTGTGGGTTTCTCAGCAAGGTACCTGTACTCCTCGGGCTTCATAAACTCCCCTCCTCTAAACTGAGGCTCTGCATCAGGTGGAAGTTCTCTTCCAGGCCACCTACTGTACCTATCTCTCAAAATGTCGTGCATAGGCCCTGTTAGAAAGCTGAAGTTCATAGCCGTATCAGGGTAGTCGGCAAAAGCAATTATCATTAGCGAAAGGTCTAGTGCAGGTAGGAATAGCGGTGCAGAGTCAACGCCATCAACATTAAAAGCGTTAACCATTTTCACACCTACATCAACCATTACATCGTATCTAAAGCACAGATCAGCAGCAGTTACACCAGCAAACTTAGCAGCCCATGCAACTGAAGGGAACAGGGTAAAGGGTACTCTACCAGGCCTCTTATTGAGGTAAGCTCTTTCCAGCCTCTCCTTCCTTTCCCTCAGCAGTTGACTAGAAGCTTTACTCTCATAATATAGAGACATATTTTTACACCTGGTTTAAGCGTAGTAACTGTAAATATTTAAGCTCATGTTATGCATGAAGGGTATGTGGATGGGCTAGCCATATGTACATGATAATAAAAATCAGGTAAACGCAAACTATGAAATTTAAAGACAAGCACACTACACTAGCAAGCTTTGCAACTCAAGGCTCTTCTAAGCTGAGAAGCCCCTAGCTAAAATACATCAGCGAATGCTGTGCCGTGAAGTGGAGTATAGTATAAAAAAAAGTCTTTGTTTTATTGTTTAAACTTTTGGCAAACCAAACATCATTAGCCCTCCTATGAGCTCTATTGTTGCTGCAATTAGTATTGTGTTTGCAAGGCTTTGTGAAGCTATTAAAGCTCCTCCTGCGAATCCGCCTACGATGCTCGCTACAGATATTGCCATGAACATTGCAGTTACTGCTACTGAGACAAGCTCTGGTTTTACACTTCTGCTAGCTACATAGCTTGTTCCAGGAGCTCCCACAACACCAAAGAGTGTTACTAGCCAGAAGAGGACTGCGTAAGCCCACATTGCTTCCGAGTGCTGGGTACATTATGTATGTCACTATAGCTGATGCAATTATAGCCATTATCAAAGTCCTCTTACCACCAAGCTTGTCTATTACAGGTCCCCAAATATATGTACCAACACCAAGCATTATTGATGCAACTCCCATTGCGAGTGAGTAGACCTCTGGAGGTGCTTGGTATATTACGTTAAGCACTAGTGAGAGTGATGGGTACATGAAGTTCCAGCCAATTAGGTATATGCATATAGATATAGCTGTCCAGTACACCCCCCAGCCTTAAATGCCGCAGCTAGGTCAGACCCCTTCATAGCTGGGAACTGAACTCTGGGGACCTTCACAGGTAGTAGCAGGAGTAGAGCTACTAGCGTGAGCAAAGCTGCGAGGAGGTAGAGCCCTGAATACCCACCCACATAGCTAAGTATTGAACCTGCAAAGATTTGGGACACCCCCATGCCAAGCATTATAGAGCCTCCCAAAACGCCTAGGGCAGTACCCCTTATCTTCTCAGGAGTTATGAGAATGCCCATGACCATGTAGAGCGAGGTAAAGGCAAACACTACACCACCTATAGTCCTGTATATAGCTAGCTCAACCCAGCTACGTGCTGTAGCAAGCAAAGCGTTGAATATTATACCAAGCAGGAGCCCTATTAACACAATTTCCTTTCTTCTGCCAGTCTTATCTGCTATAATGCCAATTGGTAGCAGTATTATTAGCATTAGGATGGATGGGAATGCCATGACCATAGCTGTGGCCATAGCCTCTGGAGCCCCCAGCTCTAGAGCATGTAGCACTATAGTTGGCCCATAGATTCCAAACCCTGCTCCCGCTAACAGGGCTGAGAGTGCTAGAATCATTACTGGTACTAAAGAGTATTTTTGTTCAGGAGCCTTTTGAGACACATACTATTACTTACAGCTACTCTGAGTAGTGTATGTTAGGGTGTGTTTTAAGTTTTTGAGTAGCAGTAAAATTATTAAAAATAGAATTGTTTATAAAAAGTGTTTTTGAGCTTAGTATACACCGTATTTGAGAGCAGCATTGATGTACGCTCTCACATTAGCAACAGGAGTCCCAGCAGGCAACTCGTTTACCCCGAGTGATAGCATAAACCCTCCTTCAGGCTTTATCTTGCTTAAGAGGTTCTTTATGTACTCATCTATCTTCTCTGGGGTTCCACCTGCTATGAGTGACACTGGCACTCCTCCCATAACTGTTGTGTGGCCTTTTAGAGTCTCCCAAACCTTTATGAAGTCCCTGGGCCTCTCAAACCAGGCTATGCCCCAGCTCTTTGGTAGCTCAAGTATTGTCTCTAGGTGTGGCGTGTGATCCCCCTCAAAGAATATGAACCCCTTATAGCCCTTTGCAACTAGGGTCTCAATTATCTTCTTTAAGTAGGGCCAGTAGAACTCGTTGTAGAGCTTTGGGGGTAACATCTCATTGAGGTGAAGGGGTATGAAGAACTGAGTGAGTGGTGGTATTGGTGGTACTGCTGTAGCCACCTTGAGTATGTGCTCTACAAGCACTTCGCAAGCCATTTTGAAGTCCTCTGGGCGCCTCCTAATATCGAGCATAGCACCTGTTGGGTGCCTGAGGAAGTCTCCAATGATATCAGCAGGGGTGTACGCGTTGGTCATGGGGAACAGCGCGTTACCCCTCTTCATAATCTCTGCAAAGAGCTGTGCTTGAAATGCAGATATCTTCTGCATTGTCATGCCAATTCTTATCCAAGCACCATTCCACTGAGCAGTACCTGGCTTGCCTAGCCCTGGGCACGCCTTAGGCAGTATTGTGCTGTGGATAAACTCTACTGGATTCTCTATGAGCTTCTTGTACTCCTCAGGCCCCATGAACTCTCCTCCGCGGAACTGTGGATGATATGTAGGCGGAATTTCTCTACCAGACCACTGGCTCCATTTATCCTTCAAAATGTCGTGCATAGGCCCTGTTAGGAATCTGATGACGTTTGAGAAGTCTGGGAAGTCTGCAAATGCTAGTGCGAATATGAAGCCCTCTAGCATCATAGGTGCGAACACTATGCCCCAATCGCTTGGGAAGTCGTGTAAGTACTTGAGCACTGCTGGTGGGATTTTGTCAAGCTCGTAAGACAGGTCGTACCATGTAATACCAGTGTAGCTACAGAGGAAGTCCCCTGCAACTCCTGCTACAGGGACCCTATCAGGAGCCTTAAGCTCTACAATCTTTAGAAATCTCTCAGCCTTCTCCTTAGCGACGACATCTGGCTCTTTCTCATGCCTTTCAATCCACTCATCTATTGGCTGCTTGCTCAAGTTCCTCACCTCTTCTTTTCCTCCATCCACTTTAGCATAATTCTAACTCCCATAGCTGCGCTATTTGTCCACGCATCTGCCCCCGCATACTCACAGGCGTACTGATCCACCCTACCACCACCGAGAATTATCTTAACCTTGTCCCTAAGCCCAGCAGCCTTAATTGCATCAACAGTTTTCTTCATAGACTCAATACCAACTGTTATCAAGCAAGACATGCCAACAACATCAGGGTTGTACTTCTGTATTGCTTCTACAAACTTCTGAGGAGCTACATCAACTCCAAGGTCTATGACCTCAAAGCCCGCCGCCTCCGCCATTGTTACAACAATGTTTTTGCCAATGTCGTGTATGTCCCCCTCAACAGTGCCTATGACAAGCCTACCTACAGGCTCCCTAGCCTTACCAAGCTCCTTGAGCTTAGGCCTAACGAGCTCTGATACTTCTTTAAGTATCTCCCCCGCCATAACGAGGTCGGCAATGAAGAACTCCCCCTTCTCATACTTCTCGCCAATGATATTAGCAGCCTTAGTTAAATCATCTAGTATCTTGAGGGGGTCTTCGCCAGCTTCAAGCCTCTTCTTAGTTAGCTCAAGGGCTTTTGCCTCATCTAAATTCACAATGGCATTTATAAACTCTTCAGAGAGAGACATATTTTTACACCTGGTTTAAGCGTAGTAACTGTAAATATTTAAGCTCATGTTATGCATGAAGGGTATGTGGATGGGCTAGCCATATGTACATGATAATAAAAATCAAGTAGACACAAGCTATGGTAACTCAGGGTACTACTCAACTCTCTTAAAGAAGCCTATGGGCACTGCAACTACGCACTATCGTTACAGAGCCTGCTACGGTTACGCAGAATTCTCACTATTGCTATTGGGTAGTGCTTAGCTTTATTCATATCACTCCACTTCACTTCATCAAATGATGCCCTGTTTAGACTCCTCAGCATTTCTATGGCTGTTCTCCCCAACCCACTCATAACAGCTCTATCAGCTTTCTTAGCTACCTCTAGGAGTAGGCGAAGAGGGTACTGCTCCCCTGCGTAGGCCACTATTGTTGGGTATAGTCTCACCCTTCCCCTGAGTAAGAGCCTAGTGATGAAGCTGAGCACCCCTAAGTCAACTACACGCCTGTATTCAGCAGGTCTCGGAGCTATGGCAATGCTCTTACACCTCTTGAAAACAACCATTCTATCACTGTCTATCACCATAACGTTTGCGTTTACCCCTAGCCTCTCCGCCAAGGTCTTTCTCACACCCTCTGCAACTCTACTTATGTTGCGCATAGGTATCGCCACGTAGTGGTAGGGGAGGTTCGAGGCGTCTATACCAGCTTCTGAAACAGGTTTGAGAAAGTGTAGTAGAGAGCCGTACTTAAGGGCGAGCTTTTTGTGCTTAGCTAAGCTCTCTAGAGGAGTGCTCCTCAGCACCTCTTCTACAGTTAGTAGCGAAAACCTCCTGAGGAGTGCAAGCCAAAAGCTGTTTAAAATCCTCGTAATAAGCACTGCTACTGGGTCTAGTGGGACTAGCTTCTCGTCGTATATAGAGCCAAGGGCTATTAGAATGGGCTTCTCTGACACAACGACAAAGTCTCGGTTCTGAACCACAGGCTTCACAAGCTCAGCAATCTTTGCATACACATCTGTACCAGGATACCAATAGCCGCTCCTAACCCTAATTACCTTAAGCAGCGCTCTGCACCTTGGCAAGAAGTGCCACACAATTTTAGCTCTATAAACAATAAAAACTTTTATTATGTGTTATAGCTATACGCCTTACCTGGGGGTGTGGGACTTGAGTCTAAAACTAGGCGAGGCAGTTATTGAGGACACGTTTGCAGAAGCCTTCCCAATGTACGCAACGAGGATCATTATAACTGCTGTGAACAGAAAATGGGCTTTAACTGCAGCTAGAGTTGCTACAGGCTTTGGCACATCTGTTATCGCTAGCCCTGGAGAGTGTGGTATAGAGGCTCTCCTCTCGCCAAAGGCAACCCCTGATGGCAGGTATGGAGCGGCAATTCAATTCTACCACTACGACCCTGCAAACCTGAAGATCGTGACCATGGCTAGAGTTGGCCAATGCATTCTAACAGCACCAACCACAGCAGCATTTGATGGTCTTCCAAAAGCGCGTAGGAAAATGGCTGTGGGAAGGGCTTTGGCTAAGTTTGGAGACGGCTTTGAGAAAGAGGATGACCTGCACGGTAGAAGGGTTTGGAGGATTCCAGTTATGGAGGGGGAGTTCATAATTGAGGACACTTTTGGCGTTATGAAGGCTGTTGCTGGGGGGAACATACTGATCTTGGCTAGGAGTAGAGAAGCTGGGCTAGAGGCTGCAGAGAAAGCTGTTAAAGCTATTAGGAGGTATGCAAGGGGTGTTATAACACCATTTCCAGGAGGCATTGTGAGGTCTGGGTCAAAAGTAGGATCGCTCAAGTACCCAAAGCTCAGAGCCACTACAAACCACCTGTACTGCCCAACACTTAGAGGCATTGTTAAGGAGACTAGGGTCCCCCCAGACGTCAACAGCGTCTTTGAAATAGTTGTAAATGGGTTGAGGAAAGAGCAGGTCTTGAAGGCTATGGGTGTCGCCATAAAGGCTGCTGCCACAGTCCCTGGCGTTGTTAAGATTGACGCTGGTAACTATGGTGGCAAGCTAGGCCCCTACCTGCTGTATCTGAAGGAGGCTCTCGAAGTGGTGAAGGACTTAGAGGTCAAGGTGTGACTTTGTGCCTGGAACACGGTTTATACTTAACACTGGTAGGAGCTTGTCCCAAGGAATGTACATGGAGAGCGAGGGGAAGTGGTCTGAGAACTACTTTAAAACTGTTGTAACTGTGGAGATGAATCCCATTGATGTTAGGAGGCTTGGCGCAAGGGATAGGGTGAAGATAGCTCGAGATGGCTATAGCCTTGTAGCACTTGTAAAGCCTAGTGATAGGGTTCCGGAGGGCGCAATATTCATACCAATGGGTCCTGCGGCTAACTTTTTAATTGATGGGGATACTGATGGTGTTGGCATACCATCGTTTAAAGCTGTTGAGGTTGAGGTCAGCTTAGCTGAAGAGCCTGTGGCAACACTTGGAGATATTTTGAGGAGCTTGGGGGCTAAGAACCTAGATGTAGAGGCTTTGATGAAGGACATCCCAGTGCAAAGTGGGGAGAAGAGAGTTGTTGAGAGTGTTTCATGCCCGTTTTGTGGAGATTTGTGCGACTACCTCAAGGTGGAAGTTGATGGGAGTAAGATTACGAGGAATGTTGGTGGGTGTGCTATATCCATAGCTAAGTTCCTTAATTACCACAAGCACAGGGTTTTAGAGCCTTATGTGAGGAGAAGTGGCTCTCTAGCTAAAGTTGACTTAGAGACTGCTATAGGGGAAGCAGCGGAGATATTGGCGAGAGCTAAGTACGCTCTAATCTATGGGCTTTCTAATACGTGTGTAGAGGCTATAGAACTCGCAGTGGAGTTAGCGGAGGTTCTGAGGGGCGTTGTTGACAACACCTCTACAGTGTGCCATGGCCCAACAGTGCTAGCAGTACAAGAGGTTGGCACAGTGGCTATGACATTTGCACCAGTGCTGCACTTAGCAGACGTCATAGTGTTTTGGGGTTCAAACGCTAGAGAGGCTCACCCAAATCACATCACTAGGCTTGTCATGGCTTTGGGCAGGTTTAGAAAGGGTAGAAAGGATAGGAAGCTGATCGTCGTTGACTCTCGAAAAACCATGCTCGCTGACATGGCGGACACCTTTATACAGGTGGAGCCTGGCAAAGACCTTGAGCTAGCCACAGCGCTTAGAATGGCGCTGAGGGACTTGGATATTGAGAGCCCTAGCGTAGCTGGGGTTCCAAGAGAGAGGGTGTACGAGCTTGCAGAAGTTATGAGGACAGCGAGGTATGGCGCAATCTTCTTTGGCATGGGGGTTACGCACACAGGCGCAAAGCTGAGGAATATCCAGGCTGCAATAAGGCTTGTGCAAGAGCTTAACGAGTGGACAAAGTGGGTGCTACTACCAATGAGAGGGCACTACAATGTTACTGGCGCTAACCAGGCCTCTCTATGGCTAACAGGGTACCCCTACGCTGTTGACTTCTCCAGGGGGTTTCCAAGAATGATACCAGGGGTTACAACAGCTGTTGACCTGCTTGCAAATGGCGATGTCGATGCGGCTCTCATAATTGCCAGCGACCCTGCTGCGCACTTCCCCAGGAAGGCTGTTGAGCACCTCTCTAAAATACCAGTAGTTGTAATAGACGCTAAGTGGTCTCTTACAGCAGCTTTTGCAGATGTGGTAATACCTGCTGGCCTCGTGGGGATAGAGTGTGAGGGCACTGCTTACAGAATGGATGGTGTGCCTATCTACATGAAGAAGGTGGTTGACCCGCCACCCAGTGTCCTATGCGATGTTGAGCTTCTTAAACGCCTTATTGAAAAGGTCAAGTTGTTGAAGGGTGGGGGGAGTGACCCAGATTATAATTAAGAATGGATTTGTCATAGACCCGTTAAACAACGTTAGAGGAGAGGTCATGGATATAGCGATTAAGAACGGCAAGATTGTTGACATTAAGGAGGTGGACGAGTCAAGGGCTACTATGATAGATGCTAAAGGCAGGCTTGTGATGGCGGGAGGCATAGATATTCACAGCCATATAGCGGGGCCCAAGGTGAACATTGGAAGGCTTATGAGGCCTGAAGACCACTACCTTACCAATGTTGCCCATAGGCCACCTCATAAAAGAGCTGAAACAGGGCTCACAGTCCCAAATGTGTTCAGAATTGGCTATGAGTACGCCAGAATGGGCTTTACACTTGTAGCAGAGCCTGCCACCCCACCAATAAAGACTAGGCACACGCATCACGAGCTCAACGCAATTCCAATAATAGATAAGATGGCCTTCGTATTGGTAGACTCCAATTGGCTTGCCCTGGACCTGATTAAGGAGGGGAGGAGGGATCTCCTTGCAGCGTACTACGCATGGCTACTGAGAGCTACAAAGACTTATGCACTTAAGATCGTAGACCCCGGCTCTGACGTTGCGTGGGTTATGAGGGGCCTGGGTCTTGATATAGATGACCAGATCCCTGAGTACGGCTTTACACCTAGGGAGCTCATTAAGGCTGTTGGCGAGGCTGCTCAAGTGCTTAACATTCCCCATAAAATTCACGTGCATTGCAATAGGCTTGGCTACCCAGGTAACTATGCAACAACGCTAAAGACCATGGCCTTGTCCAAGGACATTGCGAGGGTTGGCGAGGGCTTGGCTATGCACATAACTCATGTGCAGTTCACAGGGTATAAGGGAGACTCGTGGGCTACTTTAGAGAGTGGTGGTGAGGATATAGCTAAGGAGCTTAACGCAAACCCATACGTATCGCTAGACCTAGGGCAGGTGATTCTAGATAGGCCTGCAACCACGATGACTGCTGACGCACCCTTTGAGTTCGTCTTATACCACTTGACCAGGTGGAAGTGGTCTAACAGCGATACCGAGGTTGATGCAGCTGCTGGTATTGTGCCCTACAGGTACAAGAGCAAAAGCTATGTTAACACAATTCAGTGGGCAATAGGCTTAGAGGTCACGCTACTAGCTAAAGATCCTCGGAGAGTGTTTATAACTACTGACCACCCCAACGCAGGGCCGTTCATAGACTACCCAAAGATATTTGCATGGCTTGTCAGCAAGAAGGCTAGGGAGGACATGCTGAAGAAGGTTAACCAGAGAGCGCTAAGGAAATGCGCATTGCCTGCTATAGACAAGGAGTACACGCTTTATGACTTAGCTGTGATGACCAGGGCTTCTCCTGCAAAGCTCCTGGGCATAGAGAAGTTCAAGGGGCACCTTGGGGTTGGCGCAGACGCTGATGTTGCGATATACGACATTAATCCGAGGGAGGCAGACGTGAGCAAGGATTATGAGAGGGTTGTTAAGGCGTTTAGAAGAGCGTGGCTTGTGATAAAGGATGGGGAGGTCGTGGTTAAGGAGGGCGAGGTAGTGAAGACAGTCTATGGAAGAACCCTTTACATAGACCCAGAGACACCTGCGGATTTAGAGAAGGAGTTGAGCAAAGTGCTTGAGGCAAAGTTTAAAGAGCTTTACACTGTAGCTCTAGAGAACTTTGTAATTAAGGAGTATGAAATTGCAAAACCCATGAAGATTTCTGTGAAGACCTACTTAAAGTAGGTGGTGCCCCATGCCCGCGACCTTTACCCTGAGGCTGAAGGCCTCCCCCACGGTTCTGGTCGACGCAAGGTGGATTTCCACAGACAGGTTTGCTGGTAGAGCTATTGATGAGATAAAGAAGTTCAGGATCCTGGAGGGGGGCTGGGAGACAGCTCTAGGAGAGCTCTTTGATGTTGCAGGGCCTGAAAAAGCTCCTGCAGACCCCAAGGAGATAGAGATAGTAATTGAGAACAGCTCTGGTAAGCTGTGTTACATAGGGTATAAGATGAGTGGAGGAAGGATAGTTATAAAAGGTGATGCAGGGCACTTCATAGGGTACAAAATGCGTGGCGGCTCAATAGTTGTTCACGGGAGTGTTAGAAACTACCTGGGGTGCAAGATGAAGGATGGAAGCATTGAGGTGTTTGGAAATGCTGGTCATAGAGTTGGAAGCAAGTTACAAGGCGAGAAGCCTGGTAAGGGAATGAGGAGAGGAACTATAGTTATTCATGGTAGTGCTGGTTCAGAAGTTGGCTGTGGTATGGCTGGCGGGGTCATAGTTATTGAAAAGAGTGCTGGTAACCTAGTGGGAGACTTCATGACTGGAGGCACCATAGTTGTTAAGGAGGGTGCTGGGATTGACCCTGGGCTTGAGATGCAGGGTGGGAGGATAGTGGTGGGAGGGGTTATTAAAGGCATTCTACCGAGCTTCTACGTAGATTCTTACATACCATTACTTAAGGTGAGAGGTATAGAGTTTAAGAAGCCGTTCCTAAGCTTTATTGGAGATGCTGTTGTTGGTGGAAGAGGGTTGCTGCAAGTGTCTTATGAAGATAATAAGAAGTTATTAGAGGTCTTCAAGAGCTTGTTAGAAGAGGTGTAAGGCATGGTCCTATCAATGAATAAGCTCTCTGTGCGCATTGCTAAGGAGATGATCGATAGGGAGAAGGAGCTGGGGTTGCTGGTGTCTGAAGTGGGTAAAGCAAGCGTTGTAGATGCTGGCGTCAAGGCGTTGGGAGGCTTTGAGGCAGGGCTCCTCGTGTCAAAGATATGCCTCGGGGGCTTAGCAAGTGTGTCAGTAACGCACTTCACTATTGAAGACCTCTACCTACCTGCAGTTGCTGTATCCACAGACCACCCTGTTGAAGCTTGCATGGCTTCTCAGCTAGCTGGCTGGAGAATTCACGTGGGGGACTTCTTTGCCAATGGGAGTGGCCCTGCAAGAGCTCTTGCTAGAAAGCCGAAGAAGCTCTTTGAGAGGCTAGGGTACTCTGAGGCTTCTGACGAAGCTGTGCTTGTGCTTGAGACAGAGAAGCTTCCTACAGAAGCTGTTGTAGAGCACATCTCTAAGGAGGCTGGGGTAAAGCCTGAAAACCTCTACCTAGTGCTCGTCTCACCAGCAAGCATAGCTGGCTCTGTACAGGTAAGCGCAAGAATTGTGGAGACAGGGCTCTTCAAACTTGACACCCTTGGCTTTGACCTAAGGAGTGTGAGGTACGGGTTTGGGGTATGCCCAGTTGCACCTCTGCAGGGAGACGCCCTCGCCATGGCTGGTAGAACAAATGACATGCTGCTCTACGGAGGGATTACATACTACTTAGTGGACTACCCAGCTGACTCTAAGCTAAAGGAGGTTGTAGAAAAGGCTCCTAGCTCTGCATCTAAGGACTATGGAAAGTCCTTTACAGAACTAGTTAAGCAGTTTGGCTGGGACTTTCTGTACAAAGTAGACCCGTCAATATTTGCACCAGCAGTAATAGCTGTAAACAACGTTAGGACTGGGGCTCTGTTTAGATCAGGTCGTGTGAACTGCGAAGTCCTCAAAAAGGCTATTGGGATCGCATAGTGAGGTGATCTAATCTAAGTAGAGTAGCGCCTTTTCACTTCTTTGCTTTTTCCACAACATACTTTGCTATCTCCATAGCGATGTCCACTTCTGGGAAAACTGCTTGAAGCCCCCTCCAACCAGGCTGGCTATTAACCTCAAAGATGTAGTACCTGCCATCTGCGTAGGCGAGGTCTACGCCAGCGATGTCACAGTGCAGGGCCTTTGCAGCTTTTATAGCCATTTCCTCAGCAACAGGGTCTAGCCTATCTATCCTCTTCGGCGAACCCCCTCTAGCCACATTTGTCTTCCACTCACCAGCAGGTGCAACTCTATACATAGCGGCTAGCACTCTGTCTCCAACTACAAATGCCCTTATATCAACACCTCTATGCTGTATGAACTCCTGTAGATATGCTGTGTGCCTAGTGAATGTGAGGGCTCTCACAACCTCCCACAGCACATCCCTGTCCCTAATCCTAATCCTCGTGCTACCATGCCCCCTCGAGCCAAACATAGGCTTTACCACTAAGTAAGGGGTTTCCCCGAGAAGCTCAAGGGACTTTAAAGCTAGGCTAGACCTCTCTGTCACCAAGGTCTTGGGGACAGGGATGCCTGCTGATAGGAGGGTGACTAGGGATCTAAACTTATCAACGCACTTTTCAATAGCCTCTGGCCTATTGAATACAGGTACTCCGTGATCTTGGATAGCGTATAGGATGTCCACTCTGAAGATGGCCTGATCTAGGCTGACTCTACCAAAGGGTCTAACAACAATAGCTGAAAGAGTCTCGAGAATGTCCACACCATGCACAAAGAGCCTGAGCCTGCTGCCCACATGTGCTACAATATCGCTAAATCCAAATGGCACTACCCTGTGGTTGAGCGCTTCAAAAGCTCTTATCAAATTTGCTGAAGCCCAGCTACTAGGGTTCCTCGTTACAACCCCTATGATCATGTTTTCACTCTGGGCAAAACCCTGTGGAAGCCGCTGTAAATAGAGTACCTATCCCCCCTAATATGAGCTATTAGCGTTGCGTTGCAGCTTCTTGCAACTTCTACAGCTTTTCCTGTTGGAGCCCCCCGAAAAGCTACTATGGGTATGCACACAGAGGTGGCTGTCTTAATCATTTCTTGAGCTGCTCTAGAGGACATTACGAGAACTGTTTTGCGAAAGTCCACACCTTCGCTATAAGCCCTCCCTATGAGCTTAAGCAGAGCGCCAAGCCTACTCACATCCTCTACAAGCTCCACCAGCTCCCCGTCTACGGTAAACAAGGCGGCAAAGTGGAAGCACCCTGTCTGCTTAAATAGCTCAGCTCTTCTCTCAGCAACGCTAAACATCTCAAAGATCTTCTCAGCGCTAACAGCAACATCATCACTACATTTACACTCTCTGCTAGCGCCAGGCGTTGCATAGAATAGCATTACGTTGCCTCTCTCTACAATTACTTGAGCTTCTGAAATGTCAAAGCCCTTGACTAGAGCGCAGCCCACCCCCAGCTCTCTCAGCATACTTGGTGCTGTGCTTATTCTCAACACCTCGACACCATCTATGTAAACCCTTGCCTCCACCTCTTCAGCAACTCTATCAACAATTTTCTCAAGTGCACTACCTCTAACGAGGTACACTTCGCTTTCTGATATCATAGCTCTTCACAACTCGTAGCGATGCTCAGATGTGGGCAGTTTTTAAGCAAATTTAAGCTTTTTAATGCTGTACACCTGTGTGTAGAGCCTATGGCTAGGGGGTTCAGGGATAGAGACTTTGTAGAGAGCTTTGAAGGCCTTGTGCTCTGTGTTATAGGTAATGTGCATCCGAAAGGCAGGGTTGTGAGCTACCTAAAGTACGTTAGGGGGATGGAGTCGAGTGTAAGGGTTAAGTGGTCTAGGGACGGGGTTCAGTATGGGAGGATACTGCCATTCTATAGTGCTACTGGTGTGAAGAGTGTTTTAGAGTGGCTTAGGGAGAGGCACCCTGAGTACGTGGTTTTCGATAGGTATAGAGGTGTAGAGCTCATTGAGGCTCCTGTGAACAGCATAGCAAAGCACTACAGACCTGAGGAGAGGTTAGGTGAAATAGTCAGAGAGCCTAGGGATTTCCTTGAGAGGCTGGCGCTAGAGATAGCCTCTAGAATCTCTGAAGAGTCGGGGGTTCCCCTAAGCAGCTTTGGTGTCACAGGCTCAATACTCCTCAAAATACATAACCTACAGTACTCAGACATAGACCTCGTTGTATATGGCGTTGGAAACTCATATAGGGTTAGAGAGGCTTTGAAGAACCTATACAGCAACCCAAGCTCGGGCTTCTCTCCACCAACAGGTGAAGTGCTAGAAGAGTGGGCTAGGGACATAGCGAGGATACACCCAATATCAGTTGAGGAAGGCATGAAGCTGTACAGCAGGTGCAAGTGGAATAGGGCTCTCTACAAGGGGAGGCAGTTCTCTATACACCCAGTAAAGCTTGAGGAGGAGGTGAACGAGGTTTGGGAGCAGAAGTTGTTTGAGCCAGTAGGTATAGCCACTGTGAGAGCCAGGGTTGTAGACGCTAGGGACAGCCTATTCATGCCCGCCATCTATAGGGTGAGCAATGCGAGGGTTGTTGAGGGGGCTGAGGAGGCTGGGAAGATCAGCCTTGTCGTAAGCTACGAGGGGCTCTACATAGACATAGCGAATGAGGGTGAGGAAATAGTCGCCAGGGGGAAAGTGGAGAAGGTTTATGACACAAAAAGCAGTGAAACTTACTACCAGCTCACAGTAGGGAGCTTCGAGGCCCAGGGAAAGGACTTTATAAAGCCTGTTGAATGGCTCAAGGGCTTTGGGTAAGGTGCTTTGCCTATGTCACTCCTAATGGTATGAACACATATACTGCTAGGGCTGAGGGTATGGCTAGGGTGGTGAAGAGCAGGTCTCTCCTCTTAAACTCCAGGGCTAGAGGCAACCATAGCTAATGCTTTTGGGGCTTCTGTTGCTACTGCTTTTGCTGGTGTAATAGCTTTTCTCTGCCTAGTAGCACCGCATATAGCAAGGCTTGTCATTGGGAATAGCCACAGGTACCTAGTGCCAACCTCAATGCTTTTAGGAGTAGTGCTACTGCTAGTAGCTGATGATATTGGGGGAACTGTTGTGAACCCCGTCATCCTGCCCGTAGGCATTGTGCTATCCTTTATTGGAGCATCACTACTGCTCTACCTCCTCCTTAGGGGTGGTGGGTAGTGGCCTTGATAAGGATTCAGGGTTTACTAGCTGTGTCAATCAATGTTGTATCAATAGCGCTACTCATGTACATAGCCTTTAGGGAGCTGAGGAACATTCATAAAAGAGTGTAGTCTAAGTACCCCAAGCTATTACTACAAAAACCCACTTATACTTCACCCCATTTCTAAACAGCATCAAACTAGCTAGCACCCCCACCTATAGATAGGGTGCGCTGACTACATGGACATGCTGAAAACAGAGGTCTCTGGTCATCCTCGCAACCTCTTCACATATTATCAACGCTAAAATGGCTTTAAGCACTGTTAGTAGTAGTGATAAAAGTGGCTATGCCTAGTGGCAACAGCTAGGCAAGAAGCTATGAGTATTGCTATTTAAAGAGGGTGCCAACTCTACATTTGGTTGTAGAGAGATAGAGCCAGAAATCCATATGGCTTGTAAGCAATTGAAAAGCCTCAAAATGTTGAAATCTCCTCAACCCTCTACAAGCTACTCTCATAGAGGGATACGTGTTTTGAAAGCTCCTCTACAGCTTCCTCAAGCTCTACCCTTCTGGGGGAGTCAAAGGACAGGGGCTTTGCTGTCTTTAACCCCGCTGCTATGGTTGCATAGAGTAGCGCTTTTTCAAGGCTCTTACTCTCAAGGTATATCACTGAGAAGACCCCTGTAAAAACATCGCCACAACCTGAGGTGGAGGCAATCCTTATACCGAGCTTTTCTACAGGTAGGGAGCTCACAGCAATCACTTTTCTCTTTGTATAGATATAGGCTATCGCACCCTGGGAGCCCATTTTAACTATGGTTATACACCTTCTGCTAAAACTAGCAGAGTTTGCATGATGATCGAACTCACGCTTATTAGGTAGCACAAAACATTCTCCCTGAACCTCCTTAGCTAACTCAAACGGGTTCCAAGAGGCGCCAGGATCCATAAAGACAGCTTGAGTGCTAGTTGTTTGCACAACTATGCTCTTCGCCACGTCGAGAGGAACGTTAGCCACAACTACACCATCAACTTCACCTACATCCCTAGGGACATGCTCTAGTGACAGCATGTTGTTGACCCCAGGGAGTGTCACTATAGTTGATTCACCAGAACTGTCAACCAGTATGATTGCTCTTCCAGAAGCCCCCTTAAGGACAGCCACATGCCTAGTGTCCACACCCTCACTCCTGAGAAACGCAATAGCCCTCTCTGCAAGATCCTCCCCCACAGCGGCAAGCAAACGAACCTCTCTAGCCCCAGCTCTTGCTGCAGCAATAGCTATATTTGCACCAGTTCCTCCAAAACCCTCTGTAAGCACTCTACCAACATACTTCCTACCCCTCTCCAAAAGCCTATCAACTTGTACTACAGTATCATAGTTTAGCCTACCTGCTACATAAAGTCTCAAATTAGCTCACCTAGAGTACATGCCAAAGATGTAGCCATAGGCAAGCACACGCCCCTTGACCTTTGATAGTACACTGCTTGGATTTAGACCTGGACCCCAGTTGCTACTACCAATGTCTAAGGCGAAGGCAAGGAAAATATATCTGTGTGGCTTATCCCCTGCCGGAGGGCATGGGCCTCCATAACCAGTAAGCCCATAGCTATTAATCCCCTGCAAAACACCTGCACTTGAGGAGGAGCTCTCTGGGAGCTCAACTCTAGCCCCCTTAAGCCCGTAGACTACCCAGTGGTAAAACACTCCCCGGGGCGCATCAGAGTCGTAAACCACGAGTACAACACTCTTTGTAGCAATAGGTGTATTCTCTATAGCGATGTGTGGTGAAACATTCTCACCTCCACACTCGTAATAAGCGTACTTTGTGGGGATTTTTGAGCCATTGGTAAAAGAGTTGCTGTAAATGTGAAGACTTTTAGGGGCTCTAGCAATAACTCCCTCTAAATCTGGTGGAAGTACTGTGCTTGTAGGAGGTTTCCACGAGGAGAAGATTAATATGCAACCCAAAGCAGTGATTAGAGCTGTGATGAGTAAAAGCAAGAACTTTTTCCGCATAGAGCTCACAAAAATACTACAGATAAGCAAGATTTAAAACTTATTAATACTTGTAACAATAACACTAAGTAATTGCTATAGCGTGTAGAAAGAGCTATTAAGCACGCAAATAATATGAGTTCTCATGGTGCTTTTGCAATGCCTATACTTACTGAACTAAGGGTTGTGCCCATAGGTACAAGTTCAGCTAGCCTAAGTAGCTACATAGCTATGGTTATTGAACTCATAAGAAGACGTAAATTGAAATACCACTTGAGCCCTATGGGCACTTGCATAGAGATTCAGAGCTTTGAAGAGCTTGCTGATCTCCTAAATGAAGTAGTTTCCACACTTAGGAGTGCAACCATTAATAGAATTGTAATTGACATTGCCATAGACATTAGGTTTGATAAGGAGCTTTCTCTAGAAAGTAAGGTTAAAAGTGTTGAAGAGAAACTAGAAGTGCAGTAAGCAAGGTAGTGAGGGAACTCTGGCAGTGAGTAAGATGTGATGTGGCTCAAGGCCTTGTCCTTGGTGTGTGGAGAGGTCAAGACGCGTTTAGTGCGCAGCTTTATTGCTGTTAATTGTTTTTGCCCTATCTAAAACAATCAATGTTTTTAAGATACAACCTCACAGTGTATAGTGTGTGCTAGATGGGCGTTAGTAGTGCTACGAGGAAGACTGCTGGGTATCTAGAGGGCTGGGTATCGATAGCTGTAAACACTGCTCTGTTCATAGCAAAGTTTGTCTATGGGACTCTATACAACTCCATTGCTGTTGTTGCTGACTCTATACATACACTTTCTGATTGTCTAACATCGATAGTTGTAGTACTGGGTTTTTGGATAAGCTATAGGCCTGCTGATAGAGAGCACCCCTTTGGCCATGGTAGGGCTGAGCTCATAGCCACCATAGTCATCGCCTCTATGCTTATAATAATTGGTGTAGAGTTTATCCAGAGGAGCGTAGGTAAGCTACTCTCTAGAGAGGGGCTCACCTTCAGCTGGGCACTAGTAGCAGTGCTAGCAATCTCAGCTGCTACTAAAGAGGCTCTGGCACTGTGGGCTACAGCCCTTGGCAGAAGGTATAGCGCTAGCTCGCTAATAGCAGATGCGTGGCACCACAGAAGCGATGCTATCGCATCAGCACTTCTAGCCATAGCAATACTGCTTGGAGTACCACACTGGTGGCTAGATGGAGTATTGGGGGTGGCGATCTCTACAGTAATTATGGCGACAGGAGCTAAAATAGTATTAGATGCCTCTTCTGAGCTCCTCGGCAAAGCACCTTCGTCAAAAGATGTCGAGAAGCTTAGAGATGTAGTGACTAGCGTAAATCCATTGATAAAGGACGTTCACCACATCCACATGCATAGGTATGGCGACCACGTAGAGGTCACGCTTCACATAAGGGTAGACAGTGAAATGAGCATTCGAGAAGCACATGAAATAGCCTCTAGTGTTGAAAAGAAGGTTAAGGAGGTTTTGGGCTGGGAAGCGACAGTACATGTGGAGCCTGAAGGGTAGAGAGAAAAACAGTTAATACACTACCCCAGTTTGATGTTGCAGTTAGCTAAAGCCCTCGCCACTACAAGAAAGGTTACGCCTTGCTGTACCTAGTTGCGCAGTATTCTATGAGTGCCTTGAGCGTGGGGAACTTGTGCGGCTGTGGTGTTTTCCAATCTGGTTGAAGTAGCCCATTGGTAAATTCGTGACCTGGGTTTAGGGCTAGGTAGAACCAGTGACATATGTTGTTCTCCATTAGGTACTCCACAAACTTCTTATGCCATACAGCATCCCTTGGATCGCCCTCACCATGCTTACCACCAAACTCAGTAACTATTATTGGGTAACCTAGTTGCTTCTTTACATAGCCCCAGTTCTGGTCCCATATCTTATACAAGTTGTCTGGAAATACACTTGGGTCATTGAAGTACTGCTGCACGTAGACGTCCGGCCCATAAGTATTAACGCCGTAGACTAGCTTCTCCCTGGGTAGGTTAACTGGGTAGTCTCTCACAGCCCTTAGGTTCTCCCCCCAAAACACCCCATTTGGGTGCAGAGGTACGTTATCTGATTTTAGGTTTGTTATTTGAACACCTTTAACTACTATGAGCCAGTGTGGTGCTACCTCAAGTACTGCTTTTCCAATTCTCTCTGCAGCCAAGTTCCAATCTGTCTTTGGGTTGCCCATGCCCCATGTGGCTACGTCGCTTCTCGTGTACTCACTACTTGCAAATCTCGTCGCATGAGGGGAGTTGAAGAGCTCTGCACCGACAACGTTCCAGTACCTTCCAAATCTCTTAGCTATGTAGATCCATGTCTCTATGAAGCTCTGCTCTGTGAAGACGGGGGTGTACCACAGGGGCTCAAAATACACGCAGCTTATGTTGTGAAAGCATAGAAGGATGTGTATCCCTAGCTCAGCAGCCTTAGCAACGATTCTCTCCATTATTGAAACGGAGTCCAGCCCCCCAAGATCACTATTCAAAGTATAGTCCACAGCTCTTAAGGCTGGTCTAATGCCAGGTCTTGCAGTAGCAGCACAAAAGGGTATTCTTATCGCGTTAAAGCCGAGGCTCTTAACGGTTTCCAGAATATCTACCCACCTTCGAGCAGTGAGCCCGCCTGCTACATAGCTTCGCACTTCAAAGCCACTCCACGTTACCCCTAGGAGTGCTAGAGGTTTTTCTTCTCCGTCTTTGTAAAAGTATATTTCACTACCCCTGACCCTGTACTCCACGTCCATGGAGGTCGGCCCCCTGCCTAACTAAACAACGTTTAAGCACTTCAAAACGCTTGCCTCATCAATTCTCGCACTTAAGTTGCCTGGCGCTACTTGTAGAGAAGCTAGCCTCCCCCTAACAACGCTGTGCTCAATAGTGCCCTCTCTACCCACTGTAATCTCATGGACTATGTCATACCTAGAGAGCTGTGTTGGTGTGTACACATTGCTAACAAATTCGAAAACAATTGAGAAGCTCCCCCTAGCATATGTCGCAAGGGACTTTAGCATTCGGTCTATGTAGAGAGGGTCGTAGTAGAGGTACAGAGAGTCAACACCATCGATGACAAGTAGATTCACATTCTGCTCAACATATCTATATATAGTTGCTTCGAGTTGCTGTGGTGAAAAGAGCACAGGATTTATAGTGACTATGAAAGAGGCTTTTGAAAGCAAGTAGCTAGATGGGTGTTGCAAGACCTCTGCTGCCTTAGCTATTAAGCTCTTCAAAACCTCTGCAGGTTCTCTAAAGCTTATAATGCCGTAGCTCAGCCCGTAGTCTCCAACAAGCTTTAGTATTAGGAGCCAGGGGGAGAACGGAGTTAGACCTGCTCTAGAGATTACACCAACATAGGTGCCTGTGAGCAGAGGTCCCCAAACCCTCTCACTACACTCCTCACGATACGTAGTTGTGGCAGCTGTGTAAGGAAGTTCGGAGGCTAGTGAGATTAGCAAGCATCTAAAGCCTCTCTCCTCTTCTATTGTGAATGGTATTTCTGCTAGTGGTATTGGTTTTCCTCTGAATTTTCTTACCTCTACGACTCTATTTATTATTCCTTTTTCTATTTTTGTTTTGAATACAAAGACTGCGTCTG
>Ga0105154_1000281_pt1 | contig 23021 bp, 23 predicted proteins | sample SSWtaG_FD_89672 | JGI IMG/M metagenome (GOLD analysis project Ga0105154, IMG submission 89672) | Hot spring microbial communities from Sandy's Spring West, USA to study Microbial Dark Matter (Phase II) - SSWsed_matched | ecosystem: Environmental > Aquatic > Thermal springs > Hot (42-90C) >... | reverse complement strand
GAGATAGAGGTAGAGGGGGTGGAGGCCCGCGGGATACCCAGGAACCCTGAGAAGAACACCGCGGGCTTAGTCGCGAAAGAGCTGTTGGAGAGGAAGGGAGCGAGGGCGTACTTGAAGATCAAGATAAGGAAGGGCGTGCCTCAGGGAGTGGGCTTGGGAAGCAGCGCGGCTAGCGCATCAGCAACCGCTGCTGCAGTGGCTAGGGCTCTGGGGTTGCGGCTGAGCCCTCAAGAGCTAATAGAGGTGGCTTCTCGAGGAGAGGTGGCTTCTTCGGGCGTGGCACACGCAGATAACGTGGCGCCCTCGATACTAGGGGGGTTTGCCATTATATTGAGCTACGACCCCCTCAGCGTCGAGAAGCTCGCGCCCCCTCCTCACTTGGAGTTCGCCCTGGCCATCCCGAAGAACTTGAAGAAAACCACTAAAGGGGCGCGCGCGGTGCTGCCCCAGAGCATAAGCCTCAGAGAACACGTCGAGGCCATGGCCTCTTACTCCATGCTCCTCGTGGGCATCCTCAAGGGAGACGTCGAACTGATAGGCAAGGCCATGTGCTCTGACAAAATAGTCGAGGCGGCGAGGGCGGGGCTCTACCCCGGATTTTTAAAAGCCAAGGAGGCGGCTATGAGGGCCGGCGCGTTCGGGGCCACCTTGAGCGGGGCTGGGCCGACGGTCATAGCCGTGACTGACGCTAGAAGGGACAATGCTTGGACCATAGCGGAGGCCATGAAGGACGCTTACGAAGAAGAGGGGATAGAGTGCTCAGCCGCCGTCTGCAGGTCGAGGGCCGTGGGCGTGGAGGTCTTCGAGAGATAGTTGTTGCCCAGTAGGGCCTTAACGAACTCGTCGATCTCTTCCGCATCTTGAAGCTCCACGAACTTGGGGCTCATCTTCAAGACTATTTCTGGGTCCTTAAGCCCGTGCCCCGTGGCCACGCACACGACGACCTCTCCCCTGTCCACGAGGCCCTGACTCATCGCCTTAGCCAAGCCAGCTATAGAGGCAGCGCTGGCTGGCTCGACGAAGAGGCCCTCCGTCGAGGCCAAGAGCCTCTGCGCCCTGAGGATCTCGTTATCTGAAACGGTGATTATCGTGCCTCTAGACTCCTTGACAGCCCTCAAAGCCTTCTTCCAATTGACGGGAGCCCCTATCCTTATCGCTGTGGCGATGGTCTCTGGGTTAGGAACCCTCAAGAGCTCGTTGCTATTTTCCTGCAAGGTCTTTGCCAGAGGCGCTGCCCCCTCTGCCTGCACGCCTATCATTCTCGGGGCCCTGTCGGCCAGCCCCAGGAGCTTCAACTCCTTGAAGCCCTTCCATATCGCGCTTATGTTGCCGGCGTTGCCCACCGGCACTATGACCACGTCCGGGACCCTGTAGCCCAGTTGCTCGTACACTTCGTAAGCGAGGGTCCTCTGCCCCTCAAGCCTGTAGGGGTTTACTGAGTTGAGCAAGTAGAGCGGGTAGATCGAGGAGAGCTTCCTGACGACCCTTAGGGCGTAGTCGAAGTTCCCCTTCACTGATATCACGTGCGCCCCGTAGGCCATGGCCTGAGCGAGCTTACCCAAAGCGACCTTGCCCGATGGCACTAGAACTATGCAGTGGAGCCCCGCCTTGGCCGCGTAGGCCGCGAGAGACGCCGAGGTGTTCCCTGTCGACGCGCATATCGTCACCTTGGATCCCAGCTCCTTAGCCCTCGTAACCCCTACGGTCATCCCCCTGTCCTTGAACGACCCAGTCGGGTTCTCTCCCTCGTTCTTCACGTAGACTGCCGGGTGGTTGAGGAGCTCTCCGAGCCTTCTGGAGCGGTGCAGGCCAGTCCCGCCCTCATAGAGCGTGACTGGTTCGCTCGACAACACGGGGAGCAATTCGCGGTAGCGCCAAGCGTTAAAGGGCCTCTTCGACCACAGCTCCACTAAGTCGATGTCCATCAGCTCTGAGTAGTCATATACCACATCCAGCAGGTCCCCGCACTTCGGGCACGTGTAGATTATGTGAGACGGCGGGTACTCGGCCTTGCACTCTATGCATTGAAGGCGAAAGTTCATGGGGACTTCTCCCGACGCCTACTGATAATGCCGAGGACGGATTAAAAAGCTCTGCAGGGTTCCTGTCCAACAAAGCGTACCTTAATGTTCTGAGGACGTCGTTTGAGTTGGAGGCCTTGCGATGAAGCCGGTTACGAGGTAGGCCCTCACCAAACCTTGACGAGCGCTCTCTCCATGTACTCATTGAGCGAATAGACGGTCGGCTTGCCCAGCATGCGCCACGTCACGACCTTCAAGAGGGCATACGCCGTTTCTAGGGTCGTCACGACCGGTATGCCGAGTTCGACGGCCTTCCTCCTTATGATGTACTCGTCCTTCAACATCTCCGCGTACTTGTCGAGGGTTATCGACGAGGGTATGTTTATGACCAAGTCCGCCTCCCTGTTGAGTATCGCGTCCATTATGTTGGGCTTTCTACTGGGCTCTCGGACCTTGTAGAGCACCTTGACGTCGGTAAAGCCCTCATCCCTCAAGAACTCGGCCGTGTGCTCCGTGGCGAGTATGTTGAAGCCCAAGGACCTGAAGTGCTTAGCGATGGGTAATATCTTCTTCTTTAACTCGGTGCCCCCGACGGTTATCAAGATGTTGCCCCCGTTCGCTGGTATTTTGAATCCTGCAGAAAGCAGTGCCTTGTACAGCGCATCCGTAAAGGTCTCGCCGAGACACGCGACCTCGCCCGTCGATTGCATTTCGACGCCCAGCACCGGGTCGGCTCCCTCGAGCTGCATGAACGAGAACTGAGGGACCTTTACCCCCACTGCTATTGGCGGGGGCTCGTCGCCCTCCTTCCACGGTATCTTCTCGCCCATCAACGCATAAGACGCGAGCTTCATCAAGTTGACGGCCTTGACCTTCGACACGAAGGGCATGGATCGCGAGGCCCTCAAATTGCACTCGATGACGTAGACCACTCCGTTCTTTACGAGGAACTGTATGTTGAAGGGCCCTTTGATCCTGAGGGCCTTGGCTATTCGCTTCGTGTAGTCCTTTATGGTGTTTATGATCTCGGGGCTCAGCCTCTGAGGAGGTATGACCATGGTCGCGTCGCCAGAGTGTATCCCCGCGCGCTCCACGTGCTCTATGATCGCCCCAATGATCGTCGTCTCGCCGTCCGAGACCGCGTCCACCTCGACTTCTATGGCGTCCTCTATGAACTTACTTATGACCACTGGGTGCTCGGGGCTCACGGATGCTGCTCTGAGCAGGTAGTCCCTGAGCTGTTGAGGCGTCCACGCGACCCTCATGGCCGCTCCGCTTAGGACGTACGACGGCCTGACCAAGACCGGGTAGCCCACTCTCCGCGCGAACTCCTCGGCCTCCCCTATCGACCCGAACTTGGCCCACGGGGGTTGGGGTATCCCGAGCTCGTCCAAGAGCTTGCTGAACTTCGCCCTGTCCTCGGCCCTGTCCACGTCCTCCCCCGCCGTGCCCAGGATCTTAATGCCGAGCTTCTCGAGCTTGGGGGCCAAGTTATTGGGTATCTGCCCCCCGACGCAGGCCACGACTCCTAAGGGCCTCTCCTTGTGGCATATGTCGAAGACCCTCTCGAGCGTGAGCTCCTCGAAGTACAGCTTGTCGCTCATGTCGTAGTCCGTTGACACGGTCTCGGGGTTGCAGTTTATCACGATGACCTCCTCGATCCCTCTCTCCTTCAGGGCCCAGACCATGTTCATGGTGCACCAATCGAACTCTACCGAGCTACCGATCCTGTAGGTACCCGCCCCGAGCACTATGACCTTCTTGATGTCGTCCCTGAACTCTATGTCGTCCTCGTCTCCTCCATAAGTCATGTATAGATAGTTCGTCTGCGCTGGCCACTCAGCCGCGAGGGTGTCTATCTGCTTCACGACAGGCACTATGCCCCTCTTGTACCTAAAAGCCCGGATCTCGTCCTCCGTCAGCCCTAAGCACATTGCTATCTGCTTGTCCGAAAAGCCTAGCCTCTTCGCCTCCTTTATGACGTCAGCGATCTCTTCGAGGGACCTGCCCTTTAAGGCCTTCAGCTTCTCCTCCATGTCCACTATGTTCTTTATCTTCTCTATGAACCACGGGTCTATGGACGTCAGCTCGTGGACCTCTTGAACCGTAAAGCCCACTTTGAGGGCCGCTGCTATGTCGAACACTATCTCGTCAGTCATCTCGCTGAGCCTCTTCTTGAGCAGCTCTCTGTCGCTTGCGTCGCTCGCGACGAGGCCCGGCTTCCCCTTGTCGAGCATCCTCACGGCCTTTTGGAGCGCCTCTTCGAAGCAACGGCCTATCGCCATTACTTCTCCGACGGACTTCATCTGAGTGCCGAGCCTTCTATCGACCCCCTCGAACTTCTCGAAGTCCCACCTCGGGAACTTCAAGACCACGTAGTCTAGGGCGGGCTCGAAGCAGGCGGTGGTCCTCCCGGTCACCTTATTTATGAGCTCGTGGAGTCTGTAGCCCAAGGCGAGCTTGGCCGCCATGTAGGCCAGGGGGTAGCCCGTGGCCTTAGAAGCCAGGGCCGAGCTGCGGGAGAGCCTAGGGTTCATCTCTATGATGCAGAATCTCTCTGATTTAGGGTCGAGGGCCAGCTGGACGTTGCACTCCCCCACTATTTGGAGGACCTCTGCCGCCTTTATGGACGCCACCCTCAGTATGTGGTACTCTCTATTCGTTATCGTCTGCGAGGGCGCCACGACTATGTTGTCTCCCGTGTGGACCCTCATCCCGAGTATGTTCTCCATGTTGCACACGGTAACGCTGTCTCCGTACTTGTCCCTCATGACCTCATACTCTATCTGCTTCCAACTGGATATGCACTCCTCGACGAGCACTTGGCCTATGAGGCTGTGGGCTATGCCCCTCCTGACTATCTCCACGAGCTCCTCCTCGTTCCCAGCCACGCCGGAGGCCTTGCCCCCTAGGGTGTAGGCGACCCTGACCATCACTGGGTAGCCTATCTCCTCCGCGGCCTCGATGGCCTCCTCGATGCTGTAAGCGGCCTTGCTCTTGGGCATCGGCAGGCCAGCGGCCTCTATGGTCTCCTTGAACATGAGCCTGTTGGAGCACTTCTTTATGCTCTCAACCGAGGTCCCCAAGACCTTGACGCCGTACTTCTGAAGCACGCCCATGTCGTAGAGCTGGACGCCGCAGTTCAGGGCCGTCTGGCCCCCGAAGCCCAGCATTATGCCGTCTGGCCTCTCCCTCTCTATTACCTCGGCCACGAACTCCGGCAAGACCGGGACGAGGTACACCTTCCCGGCCAGCCTGGGATCGGTCTGTATGGTGGCTATGTTCGGGTTAACCAAGACGGTCTCGATGCCCTCTTCCCTGACGGCTTTGAGGGCTTGAGAGCCGCTGTAGTCGAACTCCCCTGCCTCGCCTATCTTTATGGCCCCGGAGCCGAGTATCAGGACCTTCTTGACGGTCTCTCTACCCACGGCAGTTGACCCCCATAATGTTAGCGAATATGTCGAAGATGTACTCCGTATCGTATGGGCCGGGCGAGGCCTCGGGGTGGAACTGTACAGCGATGACCGGCTTCTTCCTGTGCTTCAAGCCCTCCACAGTCATGTCGTCGGCGTTGAGGAACCACACCGACAAGCCCGTGTCTCCCAGGGTGTCCTCGCGGACCGCGAATCCGTGGTTCTGGCTCGTCACGTAACATATCCCGGTCTCCAAGTCCACGCAGGGCTTGTTCTGCCCCCTGTGGCCGTACTTCATCTTGAATGTCGAGGCCCCGAGCGCTAGGGCTATCATTTGATTCCCCAAGCAAATCCCAAGCATCGGAATCCCGGTCTCGATCAGGTCCCTTATGGTCTTTATGGTCTTGACGTTGAGCTCTGGGTTTCCAGGTCCATTGCTCACCAAGACCCCCTTGGGGTCAAACTGCAATATCTTGTCGGCGTCGTAGTCCTTCGGGACCCTTACGACCGTGAGGTTCCTCCGCAGGAGGTTCCTCAATATCCCGTACTTCACGCCGCAGTCTATCACAACGACCGTCGGGCCCTTATTGTTGTATACTATCGGCTCCTTTATCGTGACCTCGCTCACCAAGTCTAAGCGCTCGTACCTGGGGGCCCTCTCGAGGAGTGAGAAGAGCTTGTCGACGTCTACGTCACCCTCGCTCACCTCGAGGGCCCCCATCATAACCCCCTTGACCCTCAACTTTTTAGTCAGCTTCCTAGTATCGATGCCCGATATGCCCGGCACCTTCTCCTCGTACAACCACTCATGAAGGCTCTTAACGCTCGCCCAGTGGCTCGGCTTCTCGCATAGCTCGTGAACTATCACCCCTAGGACGTGGGGCTCATCTGACTCGTAGTTCAGGGACAGCCCCCAAGCATCCCTGATGCCCGGGTCCGGGACGCCATAATTCCCAATCAGCGGGTAGGTGAAGCAGAGTATTTGTCCCTGATAGGAGGGGTCCGTGATAGACTCGGGGTAACCGACCATCCCCGTGGTGAAGACGACTTCCCCGACGACGGTTTTAGGAAAGCCGAAGCCCTTCCCGAGAAAGACCGAGCCGTCCTCGAGAACTAAGGCAGCGCTGAGAGCACTTGCCATGTTGGGTAAGAACCCTCTCTCCCTCTGACTTCAGGGGTATATAAGACTGTCGGACCCGGCCACCTCGAGTTGAACGAACTATGGTAAATAAGTGGTAAAACAGGGGCCTTTTGATCCCGACTCTATTAGGATAGCATGAACTCTCTAATGATCTTCGACCTCGACAAGAAGCTGACGATCACGTTCTTATTTATCTCCGTCGTGCCCTCATATATGTCCGTTATTTTGGCGTCTCTGTGAAACCTCTCGACCTTGTACTCGGCGAAGTACCCGTACCCGCCCAGGATTTGAATCGCCTGGTCGGTGACCTCCACGGCCACCCGCGGAGCGTACGCCTTCGCCATGCTGGTCAGGACCGGGTCAACGATGCCGTGGTCGTAGTACCAAGCGGCCCTGTACGTGAGGAGCCTCGCTGCCTCTATCTTCGTCGCCATCTCGGCTAGCTTGTGGCTTATCGCCTGGAACTCTATGAGCTTCTGCCCGAAGGCCGTCCTCTCGTTCGCGTACTTCCAAGCGATGTCGAAGGCCCCCTGAGCTATGCCCACGGCTTGAGCAGCCACCTGTATCCTGCTCTTATCGAGGAACTCCATGAATTGATAGAAGCCCCTGTTCAATTGACCGAGTAACCTGTCTTCCGGGATCTTGCAATCAGAGAACGACACGTCCCCCGTCGGAGAGCACTTTATGCCGTGCTTCCCGTGCATCACCGTAGTCTCAACTCCAGGGTCTCCCCTCTCAACGATGAACATAGTCTGGCCTCTGTGCTTGGCCTCGGGATCGGTCTGGCACAGCACGACGAAGAAGTTCGCTATGGGCGCGTTAGTTATGAAGGTCTTAGTCCCGCTTATGACCCAGTAGCCCCCCTCTTTCACGGCCCTCGTGTCCAGCGACGTTATGTCGCTCCCGTGAGCTGGCTCCGTATAGGCCCCACCACTTATCCACTCACCGCTAATCACCTTGGGGAGGTATTTCTCCTTCTGCTCCTTGGACCCGAAGAGCATCACGCAGTCACTGCTGAAATTGCCGAGCACTATGGCGGTCCCTAGCGTTGAGTCCACTCGGCAAAGCTCCTCAGTGACGATGGCGTCGGCCAAAAGGCCCATCCCCTGGCCTCCGTACTCCACCGGAAACCTCACGTTTAGGAAGCCCAGCTTGTTGGCCTCTCTCCATAACTCGAGTGGGAACTCTTCCCTCTTCTCTAGCTCGAGGGCCAGTTGAGGGTCGAACCTCTTCAGGGCCCACTCCCTCACGGCCTTCTTGAGTAGCTTCAGCTCCTCAGGTAACTCGAACATTTCCAAACCCCCATCCAGTTGCGTGCAAGGCTTTCCCCATTAGCTTAAAAAGCTCTCTCAATCCTAGATATACTTTAAGGCGTTTAAAGTAAGTCGTGCCAGGAGGCGCAAAAGCTTAAAGAGTTGGCCTAAGCTCTTAAAGCCAAGTACTATAGTCGAAGGTTTAAGCTCATGTTCAGATTCGCGAGAGAGCAATACGTCTACCAAATAGGGAGGGTGAAGGTAGGGGGGCAACCCGGCGAGAACCCAACAGTCTTGGCGGGGACGATATTTTACGGAGGACACAAGATAGTGAGCGATTCAAAGGCGGGAGTCTTCGATAAGGAGGAGGCCGAGGCCCTTATAAAGAAACAGGAGGAGATGTCGGACATAACTGGCAACCCCTGCATGGTCCAAGTGTTCTCAGAGAGCGTCGAGGCAATGAAGAAGTACATAGACTTCGTGGCATCAGTGACAGATTCGCCGTTCTTGATAGACTCCACCGAGCCTAAGGTCAGGGCCGAGGGCGCGAAGTACGCTAAGGAAGTAGGGCTGCTCGACAGAGCCGTCTACAACTCGATAAACGTCTCATTAACGGAGGAGGAGCTGAAGGTTTTGAAAGAGGTTCGAATTTCCAACGCCATAGTCTTAGCTTTTAACCCGACGGACCCCTCGATAAAAGGCAGAGTAGCCGTTCTGACGACAGGTGGAGGGGTTATCGAAAAGGGACTGCTCAGGATAGCTGAGGAGTGCGGAGTCAAGGCCTTATTGATCGACGTGGCCGCGACGACCCTTGGCTCTGGCGCAGGGGCAGCTCTAGCATCAACTTACGTGATTAAGTCTAAGTTCGGTCATCCAACGGGGGGAGGGGTGCACAACGTGGTCTCAGCCTGGCCGTGGCTCAGAAGGCTCAGGAAAGAGCACCCAAGTGGGAGGGAGCTCTTCAAGTTCTGCGACGTCGCCAGCAATGTCCTCCAAGTGATCGTGGGAGGGAACTTCGTGCTCTACGGGCCGATCGAGAATGCCGAACAAGTCTTCCCGGTAGTGGCCATGACTGATATGCTTATAACGGACATGGCGAGTCTAGAGCTGGGGCTAAGTGTTAGCGAGAACCACCCATATAAGAGGCTCGTATGTTGACGGCGAGGGTACGAGAAGCGATACTCAGGTTCATTAAGAACATAAGGAAGAGCGAACTCAGCAAGTACGCCCCTCGAATTGCACGAAGCAGGCTAATCGACGTTGCGGAGATGACGTCGCCTCAGAGAAGGGGGCTTCAGGCGCCGCTACCCCTCTTCACCGTCGCTTCGGTCGAGCTCGGCAATACCACGACGAAGTGCATCATAACGGCCACAGATCTACAGAGCGGAAGGATCTACTTGGTGAGAAAGGTCGTCAGGTTAACACGTGAGATTAGGAGGCCTCTGCCTGGTGAGCGGGTGATAGGTTCGACGCTATGGGGGAAGGAATTGAGCGAGGAGGCTGTTGCGGAGTTCGTCAGAGATGTGCTCCTGACGTGCCTCAAGGAGGCTAAAATGGACGGCGAGAGGGACCTCCACTTCGTAGTCAGATCCACGGGGGTCAGCGCAAGCTTCGGAACTCCGGAGGAGGTAGGGGGGGTCATAAGGGCTCTGGCTAGGGGTTGTTTGCTCGCTGGAATCAGCCCTTCGAAAATGGTCGCTCCTCTCTCGAAGGACCTCTCCAACCTGCCTAGGCACTTGAAGGAATACTCGAAGCTCGACAAAGTCTTCTTTGACGGGGCAGTCGCTGGTTGTATGCCTCCGAAGAGCAGGGGAGAGATCATGGCCAACGAGATGGAGGCGGAGCTCTCAACAGCGGGCGTGAAGGCAGGTGCCAAGTGGACTGACGTCGACTGCCGAAACCCCTTAATTTCGATGGACTTTGGAACTACGTTTAAGGGGAGGGTGACCAATGACGAGCTACCCTACGCCAAGACCACAGGGAGCCTGTGTGGGCTGTCGGGAGCCATTTGCGACGCCTTAATCCAGGGTGCTGGACTTGCGTCATCAGCTCTTGAGCTCTCGGAAAAGGTTGAGCCGAGGAGCGCTAAGAGGCTAGAGGAGCTAGAGGAGCTAGCCCACGAAGTTCACAAATACATAGGCGTAAGGAAGGCTCTTCCCTCTGCAACACGCATAGGCACGATTCCAGTCAACGCCAAATCGGCGTATGAACAGGGAGTACTGTTGATAGGATGCGACGCGGGAGATAATGGGAGCTATTTGCCTAAGCTCCGAGAGCTGGGCCGAGAGCTCTACGCCCAATATGGAGCTCAGGTCCTCCTCGCAGTGCTCGACCATGTCTCAGCGCTCGTGGCCAGAAGGGTCTTGGAGTTATTAATCGACGAGGGAATTGTGAACGGTAAATACACAGTGGGAATAACCGGGCGGGCCGGGATGACGGGTTTAAAGCCACACCTCATACTTAAGCAAGTAGACGACCTAGGCCTCTTCAGCGACGACGTGAACCGAAGAGTTGTCTTCGTCGAAGATGGCTTGGCTCTCGGCGCTAATGTGATGGCGAGGTGCATGCATTCGTTGGGCACGCCGCAAAACCCGTTAGGCGGCAATAGGGGCATGGCTTGTGTACTGGGTCTACGAATGGAGCATCAGAAGGCTAGGGAGTTCGTGTAGCGCGGACGTGACGGCATGGTCGTCCTTCTCAATAACGACTTAGGCCTGCGTAGAGGGGAGAGAGGGCTTCGCGCCGCCGCTAGCTATAGAGCTTTGAGCACGAACTTCAGTATTAGCATCATTAACGATCCCGTCAGGAAGCCGTAGAGGAAGCCTATGTGACGCCCCAGCCTCAGGCCCTCTTTCTCTGCGACCTCGCCGAGGACGAAGTCGACCTTCTTGTCTATCTCATTGAGCTTTAAGTATAGCTCGGAGATCTCCGGTGGCGCCACGACTATCGGGATTCTCGTTTCCTCTCGATCCCCCATGGGCGATCCCGTCCAATCAATGTGTCGGTATAGCCATCAGTATCACCATTAATATCACTATTGAGAGGGCCATCCCTATCACGAAGCCCCTAACGAAGCCCGCGTAAAAGCTCGCCACGAATTTATTCCTCTTCTCCACGATCTCGATCTTCGCCTTTATGTCGCTGATCCTCGACTCTAAGTAGGCCACTTCGGCCGTATAGGCTTCCTTAGGCTTACTGGGCTTAGACATCCGCCAACCTCCTCAGAAGGCCATGAGGGCCAAAAGGCCTAGAAAGGCTAGCGCGAGCGCCATCCCCACTACCATTCCCCACGCCCTCATAATGCTCGCACTCGTCGCGAGCTGCGACTTCTCTATGAGTTGCAACTTGAAACTTATGTCTTCTATCAACGCTGAGAGGGCCGCCATTGATGGCAAGATCGAGGGAGTTAATGGCGGTATGGGCGTGGCGATCTCCTCGGCCTTTCTCTTTTTGAGCTCTACGACGAACGGGGGCTCGGGGTAAGCCCCCGGGTCTTGAGCCGCCAGCTCTTCGACCTTAGCCCTTATCTGATCTACGTCTTCGACTCCGATCATTTCCATGCACTGCACCTGCCTTCGAAATCGCTCCACGGCTTCGGGCGTCAAGTGCTCGATGTAGGGTATAGCTCCAGGTGCGCCCCTTATCCTCTTCGTCGAGGGGTCTATGCCGTTCTGGTGTAGGGCCTTTAATGTGCCGCCGGGAACGTGCCCCACCACCTCGGCTCCGCATATCACTAGGAACCTGATGTTGGGGTTTGATATTACGTTGAGCACCAACCTCTCTATTCCTACATTCTCGGTTTTACAGGGCCCCACTATGGCCACGTGAGGCAACTTCGCTAGAACCGGGCATATGTCCTCTGACGCTAAGGTGCATATTGCTATGCAACCCTTAGGGTCCCCGACGACGTAACCCCCAGCGACTATAGGCCAGGACGGCGCCGGCTCGACCTTTGTCTTCTCTCCTCGGCTTGCTGTCACAACCCCCGCCTCTCCTTAAGTTAAAGGTTTGAAAGGGCCCGTCGAGCTTTTGATCGCGCCGAAGTGCGGAAAGGCGTGGTACGCTAGCACGCACAAACAGAGGAGGGCCAGGCCTATGAGGAAGCCTATGGCCATTTGCGTGAGGAAGGGCGCTATTAAGCGCGGCCTCTCTCTCTTACGCTTGCCCGATGCCGGTGCTGCTTTTGAGCTGAGGAGATTTGCGAGCTCATCGACCAGAGCCTCAAGCTCGGATATTTTCTTCTTGAGGGACGTTATGTCGAGGACGGCTATGTCGCTTCTAGCCTCGCCCACTACTTTGTTTTCAGCATCGAGTATTACGTCAAAGTCAGGCGAGATTATTATGGTCGACAAGCGCGCGACCTCCGCTTCCCCAAGGAGGCCAAATCGTTGTGGTTTATGGGCGCGTATGCGCACCCATTTTGCTCTTACTTCTTAGGTATTTAAAAAGGAGGCTGGGAAATGGTGATGGCGAGCCCACCTCCATAACTTCGCTAAGTAATCACCCCCAAACCACTCGTATCCTCTAACGAGGCTGAAAGAGAAAAGAGAGGAGAGGGCCTAAACGAGTCGAGGCGCTAAGGAGGGCTTAACACCACTATCTTCGGACGGCTCGGCAAGGCCTCTTTCGAAATGCTGTAAGCGTTTGAAGGCACGCGCTCCACGTCCCCCTTCCCAGCCACGAACGCCTCGACCCCGGCTATCGGCAAGTTGAGCCCAGGGACCTTGAAGTGCATGGGTATTGTCAGCCTCGGCGACAGCATCTCCACGACCCTCTCGGCTTGCCTTGCGTCTATCGTGAACGTGCCGCCCACGGGGATCATGAGGACGTCGACGGGCCTAAGGGAGCGGGCTTGGTCCTCGCTCAGCACGTGGCCCAAGTCGCCTAAGTGGCAGAACCTTACGCCCTTAACATCGAAGGCGTACGCCGTGTTCGGCCCTCGCTTCGCCCCTCGAGACTCGTCGTGGTACGTGGGCACCCCAGTTATCTTCACGCCCCTGACCTCGTAGCTCCCCGGCTTGTCTATCACAACGGTGCCGTCCTTTCTGACGTAGGAGAGCCCGTCGGCGTGGTCGAAGTGCTTGTGAGATATCAGGACTATGTCGGCTTTGGCGGACGGAGGCTTAAGCCCGATCGATCTGCCGTCGTGGGGGTCAGTCACTATGGTCACGTCGTTCTTGATCTCGAAGCAGGCGTGACCGTGCCACTTTATTGTTATGGACATACCTTTTCGTGAATGATAAGGCGAAGGGGGCCTATTATCGTTAACGCTTAGAGGCCACGGCCACGACGTTCGTCCACTTCCTCCGCCCAATGGTCATGAGCTTCAGCTCCTTGATCTCGAGGCCCCCGGCGCTCAACAAGCCCCTCATCTCCTTCAGAGTGAAGAGGTGGTAAAACCTCTTGTAGACGCCGTCCCTCGACCTCCATGGTACGTATGCGTCGCCGAACTCGAATGTCGAGCCCGTCAGCCTCATGAGCACACCTTTCATTAAGGTGAGCAACATCTTCCTCTGCCACCTATACCAAGCCGTTATCACGCACAGCCCGCCGCTCTTCACGACCTCCGCCATCTCGCTCACGGCCTTGCGCCTCAACCTCTCAGAGGGTATGTGGTGGACGACGGCAATGCAGGTCACGGCGTCGAAGCTCGCTCGTCTAAACGGCAGGAAGAGGGCATCGCTCACAACGAGCATGGCTTTGTGAGTAAGCCCCTGTCTCCTCATCTTCCTCCTAGCTATTTCGACCAACTTCTTCGACAGGTCTATCCCCACGACCACGGATGCTCTCTTCGCCAGCTCCACCATGTGCCTCCCGTTTCCGCACCCCACGTCCAAGATCGACTTACCCGACACGTCGCCTAAAAGTCGGAGTACCTCGGTCCAAGGTGACCTCCTAGTGCTGGAGAAGCCCTCAGCTATTGCCTCGTAGGTCTCAACGACCCTCTTGATTTGCTCTCGTGCTCTCTCCTCGACCTCGCTCATCGAGTTCTAGTATCTTGTAGGTGAGAAGAGCTAAAAGCGTGATCGCAATAAACGTTTTAGTGCCCAGCTATGACTGGCGCCAGGCTAACGTCGAGCCAGAGAGAGCTGGCGGTTAGGATAGCTGGCGAGATAGTATTTTCGGAGAACGTCGGGCAAGCCCTGAGGAGTTGGCGTCAGAGGTTCATGGTGTCTACGACGGAGCTGGCCCACTACCTGAAGATATCCCCCTCGGTCATATCCGACTACGAAAGCGGGAGGCGCAAGTCTCCAGGGATAGGCTTCGTGAAGAAGGTGGTCTCGGCCCTCGTCAAGATAGACGAAGAGAGAGGCGGGAGGATAACGGAGCCCTTGAGAAGAATCTACACAGGTTCTGAGGCATTGCGGGGGGCGATAATTGACATAAGGGACTTCGTAGAGCCGATAAGCGTTGGGGAGTTCTGCGAGAAGATAAAGGCTGACCTAGTCGTGGGCGAGGAAGCCGAGTTCAAGCCCCTCCTCGGATACACAGTCGTCGACAGCATAAAGCTCGTCTTGGAGGTCCCCTCAAGCGACTACTTGAAGCTTTACGGGTCGACATCTCAAAGGGCCGCGATATTCATGAGGGTCAGTACCGGGAGGTCACCCCTCGTAGCGCTCAAGGCCATGCAGGCTGGCCTAGGAAGCTTGAAGCCTGGCCTCATAGTCCTCCACGGAGCTAAAACCGTGGACAAATTGGCCATTATAATAGCGAAGAATGAGGGGGTCCCGCTAGCTCTATCGAAGGCCCCTACTCAACAAGAACTCTTGAACATGCTCAAATCCGTGAGGCCGGGAGAGGCGCTATTACCACCGATCTAACGCAAGAGCGTCGTGAGGCAACGCTGTCTCGGGCCCGTCCAGCTCGCTACGGGTTTGCGAGGTTAACTTTAAAGCTAGGCCCCTGGAGCTCCTAGCTGTTCACGTGATGCTCTATGTCGCTGGCACTCTTCGTCGGCAGGTTTCAACCCTATCACTTAGGCCACCTGGCAGCTACGAAGTGGATTCTCGAACGCGAGAAGAGGCTCATAATCGGCATAGGCTCGGCTCAGTACAGCCACACGTACGAGAACCCGTTCACGGCCGGCGAGAGGGTGGAGATGATACTTGCAGCCCTCGAGGAAGAGGGCCTAGCGGGCAGGTGCGTAATAATTCCGATCCCGGACGTGGGGCAGCACGCGATATGGGTCCAGCACGTGAAGCAGTACTGTCCTCCTTTCTCACGGGTCTACTCAAACTCCCCCCTGGTCAGGAGGCTCTTCGTAGAGGCTGGCATCGAGGTTAGGGAGATACCGCTGTTCGAACGCGAGAAATACGACGCTACTTACATCAGGAAGTTGATGATTGAGGGGGGCGACTGGGAGAAGTACGTTCCGAGGCCTGTGGCGAGCGTGATAAAAAGGATAGGAGGAGTCGAGAGGCTAAGGGAAATAGTCACCAAGAGCGATAAACAGGGTCAACAGTAATCACGCCATGTGTTGCTTGAGGTCACCCGGTAGCTCACTCGACGCTTATGTTCTCCGGCGGAAAGCCCATGCTTATCAGCATGTCTCTGGCCTTGTACCTGTGATCTCCTTGTAGCTCTATCTTCCCGTTCTTCGCGGTCCCCCCACAAGCGCAAGCGGCCTTTAGCTTGCCGGCTATGCTCTTGAGGTCGCAGCTCTTCTCATCTATGCCCTCTATGACCGTGACCTCTCGGCCCCACTTGCGTTTTTCGAGGTATATCCTTACGATTTGTTGTTCACGACCGATAGCTTCACAGACGCAGAGGTCCTTCGGTAGCCCGCATATGGGGCAAGTCTCGCTCATCAGCCCCTATCAGCTCCTTCTATGAGTCGATGCTTGACTGAGTTTATAAAGGTTATTCTAAACGTGGGACCAAAGGCTCTACCTTAAAGAGCAAGGCCTTGAGCCATGGCGCTAGGACTTGAGCTTGGAGCGCCGCGGCAAGAGCGCCACTAAGTTACGATTTGCTAAGGGAGATAACCGACAGGTCCATTAGTACTTTGCAAGCCGAGACGCACGCGGAGCCGTCGTCGTACGGAGGACATACCTCCACGACGTCGAAGCCCGATACCTCTCTGCCCTTAAGGGACCAGAGGCCGTCTAATAGCTCTTGGAGGGTGAGGCCGAGGGGCTCTGGCGTCGAAACCCCGGGCGCGTAGGCCGGGTCTAGCACGTCCACGTCGACACTGACGTACAGAGGGTCGGATAGCGTGCTGATCACGTCCTCCAACGCCCTCATCCCCTTTTCCTTCACATGTTTAAACGTCAAGAAGGTCAGGTCGAGCCTCTTCGCGTTTTCTAGCTCCTCCCTCGACGTGGCCTTCACGCCGACGACGATGACTGCGCACGAGGGGTTGTCGAATAGTCTTCGAAGCCACGTGGCGTGGCTCAGCCTCTGGCCACTGGGATATTCGTCTCTCAAGTCTAAGTGTGCGTCAAACACCACCAGCGACTTGGGGCGGCAACCGCTTATCGAGCCCAGCGTCAGCGTGTGCTCGCCACCCACCACGCCCACCTTCTTTCCTTGCGACCTAAAGGCCTCCACGACCTCTGCGAGCCTCTTCAGGGTCGCCGCGGTGTCTCCGTGGACCACGATCAGGTCGCCAGCGTCGGCTATCTTAGCTTCTGCTATCTCGACCCCCAACTCCCACACATAGCCCTCTATGGCAGACGAGTACACCCTCAATAATTGAGGTGCGTAGCGAGAGCCGACCCTGAAGCTCGAGGTGGAGTCGTAGGGGAATCCAAGCAATACCAAGCTGGCTTCATCGACGGCCCATTCGAGCTCAAAGAACCTGTGAGGGGTCTTGACCACGTAGAGGTCTATCACGCTCACGCTCATGACCTCCAGAACTGTTTTTAAGCCTTCGAGTTAAAGCTGTCTCTATCTCTAAGGAGTTCTATATCGGTGTAGTGAATGCTGGTTGGAGGAAAGGCGACTAAGAGGAGCAGGTTCGGTCCAGACGTAGGCGACCAAATGGCAAAGACGTTCGAGGCTGCGAGGGTCATCTCGCAATCTGGCTTGAAGGTCCACGTGATAGATGCCGAGTGGAGGGCTAACGACGTGAGCCCGAGCGAGCTGGAGGAGCTACTCAGGCGCTACCCCGACGTCGAGACCTTCGTGACCTTGGCCGCGAGGCGGCGAGACGTAGATCAGCTACTAAGCCTCTATGCCCCCGTGATCGAGGGACGCGAGAACGCGGGGCTCTGCGTGGTGGCTGGGAACAGGTTTTACCTAGAGAGCGACGAGGCATCGCGAAGCGCTTATAAGTCCGTCAAGAGGGTCTTAGAGCAAGCGCGCGGGAAGGTTACGAAAGTGCTCTTGGGCGTCGAGGGCATAGAGAAGGGCTTGTACGACGTCCTCAGCTCCCACCCCGATGTAACGCCGTTCTTCCTCTACGACGAGGGGAAGCTCGATTTGATCGAGAGGTGCTCGGCTTGGGGGTTCGAGGGAGCAGTTTACGTGCCCTACGCCATCGATAAGCCCAAAGCAGACGTTGTGAGGGCTTTAGCCGACTACGCCTTGAGGAGGAAGTGGCTGAGGAGGAGGTTGCTCGAAATGGGGCTCGAGGTCCCCCAGACCTTCGCGACTTCGGGGGCGTCGCCCAAGCTAATGGAGGTAATCGAAGAAGCGGTCCCGAGGTTGAGCATCTACGGTTCGAGGGACGAGGTCGTGAAGAATGTGAGGAGGTTGAGGAGTTACGGCGTTACGATCGTGGTGGGCTTGCCTATCTTTGAGGAGCCTGAGCAAGTCCTCGCATTCGGGGGATGCATAAAAAGGGCTTAGAACATGTAGGGGAGCCTGCGCCCTTCTTCCTTCCTCTCCACTTTTTCAAAGAGTATCCTCGGCAACTTGCCCTCGTCCATGAGCTTCGAGAGCAGGTCGACGAACTCGCTCGTGTGCTTTATGTCGAACTCCATTAACGTGAACATTATCTCGTACAGCTTCTCCTGAACTTCCCTGGCCATTTCGAGGGGCATGAGGCCGATTACCATGGGGTTCTGGAGCCAGCTGTCGAATCCCCTTATGGTCTTAGCTATGTGGTAGCAAGCGTTCCGCGAGGCCAATATCAACATCAGTCTATCGGCTCCTTCCAGCTCCTTTAGAGACTCCTTGACCCCTTCGAGCGCTTTCTTCTGGCCCTCAATCCACTCCATTAGGCTCTTAAGGAAGGCTCGATCAGGTTGGTACATCAATCCGCAACCCTCAAAGAGGAGTGAGGGGGGATGCTTTTTAATCTGCCTCTTCTTTCCCGCAACGAATACGTCCATTTCGACCTCTCTAGCGCTTCGTTGATAGCGTTAAAAAGTGGCAGAAATAAATTTAGGCAGACCCTTGTCGTAAGGAGGGGGCCAGAAATGGTTGACGTGCCCTTCGTCTCCACTCCAGAGCACGTAGCTCGGAAGATGCTCGAGCTAGCTGGCGTAGGCCCCAGCGACGTGGTATACGACTTGGGGGCTGGCGACGGCCGGATAATAATCATGGCGGCTAAGGAATTCGGGGCGAGAGCCGTGGGGGTAGAGATAAGGAAGGACCTATACGAACAGATATTGAAGAGGATCAAGCTCGACGGCCTTGAAGGGAAGGTCAGGGTCATAAACGGAGACTTCTTCCAAGTGAACGTAAGCGAGGCGAGCGTCGTGACCTTGTATCTCTTGACCACCGTCAACGAAAAGCTGAGGCCCAAGCTCGAAAGAGAGCTAAGGGTTGGCGCTAGAGTTGTGTCCCATGACTTCGAAGTCCCTGGCTGGAAGCCCGTCCGCGTCGAGAGCGTGAGGGACTACTGGTGCGACCACAAGATCTACGTCTACGAGATAGGCGTGAGCACGCCTAAGAAAAAAGAATGGTAGAAGGCGGCGAGCTCGTCTCATCACTCTTTCCGACCATCTTCAATCACTTTTGGCACTTCCGCTAAGCTCTTGATCACAAAGTGGGGCCTAAGGGACTCGGGAAGGCGCTCTAAGGTCAGCCCTTTAGCCACGCCGCTCAACACGAGCGCTGTTAGGCAATTGAACCTCCTGCCCATCTTGATGTCCGTCTCAGGCCTGTCCCCTATAACCAAGACCTCAGAGGGCCTCAGCTTTAGGCGCGTGAGGGCCTCCCTCATGGCTATCCTCGAGGGCTTGCCCACGACTAGCGGCCTCACGCCAGAGGCCACCTCTATGGCCTTGACTATCGAGCCAGCGCCGGGCATGACCCCGTCCTCCAGCGGTAAGGTCGCGTCGGTGTTGGTCGCCAAGAACTTGGCCCCTCGCCTTATCTCCCTCGAGGCCCTCGCGAGCTTCTGGTAATCGAAGTTGAAGTCCAGCCCGACCACGACTACGTCGGAGTTCGAGGGCACGACCTCGTGGCCGTGAGACCTCAAGACCTCTTCTAGGGCTTTGGTGCCCACCACGAAGACCTTCGACGGCCCGCGAACTCTCCTAATGTAGGAGGCCGCTATCACGCTTGAGGTCAGTATCTCCTGGATCGAGGCCTTAATCCCCATACTCTCGAGCTTTTCGAGGTACTCCTGGGGCGTCTTCGTCGCATTGTTCGTTAAGAAGAGCACCTTGATGCCCTTGGACCTCAGCTCCTCTAGGGCCTCGAGGGCGCCGCTTATGGGCTTATCACCTATGTACACGCTACCGTCTAAGTCCACTATCAGCCCCTTGATTGGCAAGAGCTCACACCTTTACGCTCTCGTCAACCCACTTGAGGTAATCGTCGTGGCCGGCTATGATCGGCATGGCTATTATCTCCGGGACGCTATACGAGTGCAGGGACCTGACAACCTCTATGAGGCGCTGAAGGGCCTCGAGCCTGCTCTTAACCACTGCCAAGGCCTCGTCGCACTCCTCGAACTTGCCTTGAAATATGAAGAAGGAGCGAACCTTGTCCACGACGTTCACACAGGCTGCTAGTTTCTCTTCGACTAGCTTCCTCGAAACCTTGTACGCTTCCTCCTTTGAGGGGAAGGTAATGAATACCACTACGTGACAGCCCTTCATGTGCCACCGCGATCTAGCATGCTGTCAGCCACCTTAAACATTTCTTATTCAAGACTTTGAAGCTTCCTAACAGTTATTTCATTTGAAATTGAGGATTCCTTAAAGGGAAGAAACGTTTATATAAGTCGTCTTTTAAGCTTCTCCCTATCTCCACTTGAGAGTAGGGGAACTATGAAAGTAGTGCTGGCATACTCAGGGGGATTGGACACCTCGGTCGCCATTAAGTGGCTCCAAGAGAAGTATAACGCCGATGTCATAACCGTAACCCTAGACGTAGGACAAATGGAGAACCTCAAAGCCATAGAGGAGAAGGCCAAGGCCCTAGGAGTCTACAAGCACTACTCCATAAATGCTGTGGACGAATTCGTGGAGAGGTTCGTCGCGCGGGCCATAAAGGCAAATGCCTTGTATCAGGGCAAGTACCCGCTCGCCAGCGCCCTCTCCAGACCACTCATAGCCGAAAAGCTAGTCGAAGTCGCCTTAAAAGAAGGGGCCGAGGCCGTAGCACATGGGTGCACCGGTAAGGGCAATGACCAGGTCAGGATAGAGGTCACGGTAAAGGCCCTAGCCCCCCACTTGAAGATCATAGCCCCGGTCCGGGAGTGGGGGCTGACCCGTGACAAGGAGATAGAGTACGCTAAGAGGAAGGGCATCCCCATTCCGATAAAGGACAAGCCCTATAGCATCGATCAGAACCTGTGGGGAAGGTCTATTGAGTGCGGCCCCCTCGAGGACCCTTACGCCGAGCCGCCCGAAGACGCGTTTGAATGGACCGTCAGCCCGCTCAAGGCACCTGACGAGCCCGCTTACGTGACCCTGACGTTCGAAGGCGGCCTGCCGACGATGCTCAACGGCGTCGAGATGAAGCTCAAGGACTTGATAATTGAGCTCAACAGGCTGGCCGGGCGACACGGGGTCGGCAGGATAGACCACATAGAGGACCGAGTCGTGGGGATAAAGAGCAGGGAGGTGTACGAGGCCCCGGCAGCCGTGTGCATAATCGAGGCCCACAAGGACTTGGAGAAGATGACCCTCACGAAGCACGAGCTGGAGTTCAAGTCGATGGTCGACGACAAGTGGAGCAGGTTGGTCTACGAGGGCTTGTGGTGCGATCCCCTGCGCGAGGGCCTCGACGCCTTCATCGACAAGACGCAGGAGAGGGTCGAGGGCGAGGTGAGGCTGAAGCTCTACAAGGGCACCGTGATGACCGTGGGGAGGAGGTCTCCTCGCTCCCTTTACGAGCTCGACCTAGCGACGTACGAGGAGTGGAGCAAGTTCGATCAGAAGCTCGCCAGAGGCTTCATAGAGCTATGGGGGTTGCAGACCTACCTAGCTAGGTCGAGAGGTGGTAGAGCTGAGCCTGATGTGGGGGGCAAGGGCCAAAGCCCCAAGCACTGAGGCGACTCAGTACACTTCGTCTATAAGCTTTGATGATAGGATAGCGTTGGACGTGGTAAGGGTCAACATCGCGCACCTACTGATGCTGGTCAAGCAGGGGATCATCGACAAGGAAGACGGTAGAGCGATCTACGGAGTTTTGAGGAGGCTCCTGCAGGGCTTTGAGCTCAAGCGAGAGCTAGAGGACGTCCACATGTGCATCGAGGAGGAGGTCATTAAGGAGGTTGGAGCGGGAATAGGGGGCAAGCTACATACGGGCAAAAGCAGGAACGATCAGGTTGCGACGGCCCTGCGCATGAGGGCGAAGAGGTTTGTCGTAGAGCTGGCGTCCGAGCTATTGAAGTTTAGAGAGGTGTTGTTGGGCCTCTCTGAGAGACACGTTAACACTGTAATGCCGGGCTACACGCACCTTCAGCACGCGCAGCCCGTGACCCTCGCGCACTACTTGCTCGCTTACCACGACAAGTTCGAGAGGGACTTCCACAGGCTCTTGGACGTCTATCACAGGATGGACGAGTGCCCCATGGGCAGCGCGGCTCTCGCTGGCAGTAGCTTCGACTTGGACAGGGAGCATGTGGCGAAGCTCTTGGGCTTCTCGAGGGTGCAGGAGAACACCGTAGACGCCGTCTCTGACAGGGATTTCATGATCGAGACCGCCTTCGCCGCAGCGATGATAATGACCCACTTGAGCGAGCTAGCCGAGGAATTGATCCTCTGGAGCTCGTGGGAGTTCGGCTTCGTGGAGCTCCCCGACGCCTACTCCTCGACCAGCAGTATCATGCCTCAGAAGAAGAACCCGGTAGTGGCAGAGGTCGTGAGGGCAAGGGCGTCTCACGTCGTGGGGATGTTCTTATCGGCCTTGGACATTTTAAAGAGGCTGCCGATGAGCTACAACCTAGACCTGCAAGAGGTCACGCCTCCTGTGTGGCTATCGGTTGAAGAGACCTTGAGGGCTTTGAAGATCATGAGGGGCGCAGTCGAGGGGCTGGAGTTCGACGTGAAGAAAATGTACGAGGCAGCGGAGCTCGGCTTTTCGACCGCGACTGAGCTCGCAAACGAGCTGGTCAAGCGCTTCAACTTGTCATTTAGGATCGCCCATAGGATTGTCGGCAGGGTGGTAAAGGAGGCAGTTGACAGGGGCTTGAGCCCCCGCGAGGTAACGCCTCAGATGCTTGAGGAGGCCGCGAGACAAGAAGGCATAGCGATGAAGGTCGATGAGCAACTGCTCAGAGATTGCCTTAGCCCTGAAGTTTGCATCGCAAGGTGCAAAGTCATTGGAGGGCCGTCGCGAGAGTCGGTCAGTCACATGATCAATAGGCGTAGGCTCGAGCTATCGAGGGACTCGGAGGTACTATTAAGCATGAAGAAGGCCTTGGAGGAGATCGATGTCGTGATGGAGAGCGAGGCTAAGAGGCTCGAGGTGGCGTGAATTGAAGGTGGCGTGAATTGAAGGTGGCGCTGCTCTACGACAGGCTCAGGTGGGAGGAGAAGGCGATCCTAGACGCCCTCAAGTCGAAGGGCGTCGACGTCGAGATGGTCGACGCCAAGGTCAAGGTGGCCGTTCACGGGAAGCTAAGGGACATAGGCGATATCGTGCTGAACAGGTGCGTGAGCCACTTTAGGGGGCTCTACTGGGCGGCCATTTTGGAGGCCGAGGGCGTAAGGGTCGTCAACTCTTTTCGTACGTTGCTGATAGGCGGCGACAAGCTCCTGACTTCCCTCGAGCTCGTGAGGGCCGGGATACCGACGCCCAAGTTCGTGGTCGCGTTCACGGTTGAGGGGGCCATGCAGGCCTTGAG
>Ga0105154_1000280_pt1 | contig 23042 bp, 28 predicted proteins | sample SSWtaG_FD_89672 | JGI IMG/M metagenome (GOLD analysis project Ga0105154, IMG submission 89672) | Hot spring microbial communities from Sandy's Spring West, USA to study Microbial Dark Matter (Phase II) - SSWsed_matched | ecosystem: Environmental > Aquatic > Thermal springs > Hot (42-90C) >... | reverse complement strand
GACTACGACAGGTACTACGAGAGTATCGCTAAGGATCTCGAGAAGCTGAACAGGGAGCTAACGAGCGCAGCGCTCAACATGCAGCATTACCTAGATCGAGAGGAAGTGGTGATCAACGGGGAGCGCGTGAGACCCCGCGTCTTGGGCGTGAACCTTGGCTTCCGCGGCGACCCTGAGGAGCCCTACCTGATATTCTTCGTATACTTCAGGGGGAAGCCGCGGAGAGGCCAGAACTACTACGAAAACATTTACGAGGAGGAGGTCGCTGAGTACCCTTTTGAGGCGTACTGGTTCTTCCCGCCCGGCTCGAAGGTCGAGGAGGTCGAGTGCTCCGGCGCCACCGAGATCGTTGGCGAGAACATCGTGGTTATACGGGTCGAGGAAGGGGAGAGAATCGCCGGTTACGAGCGGATAGCCTTCAGGTTACCCGAGAGAAGCTCTGCCCGCGCTTAGCGCGTGCTCGATTGCGGAAGCTTTCCGTCGGCGGTAGTTTCCATCGCGCAACCGAAGCCCTTTTAAGCGCTCACGCCACGCTTCTACACGCTGGTGCGGCACAGTGGGTCTGCTGCCGTTCCCGGCCTACGTCGGCATGGAAGACCTCAAGCGAGCTCTGCTTGTGCTAGCGGTTGATCCATCCATCGGCGGGCTCCTCATTATGGGCCCGAAGGGGACGGGCAAGTCGAGCGTGGTTAGAAGCTTCGCGAAGCTGTTGCCCCCCATAAAGGCGGTCGCGGATTGCCCCTTCCACTGCGACCCAGACTCGCTTCGCGAAATGTGCGACGTTTGCAGGGCTAGGTTCAACGAGAACGGCAAGCTGTCCATCGCGGAAATGCCGATGCCAATGGTAGAGCTCCCCATTGGAGCCACCGAGGACATGGTGCTGGGCACGATAAACATCGAAAGGACGCTGAAGGAGGGCAGGATGGTGTTCGAGCCAGGCCTGCTCGGCAGGGCAAACAGGGGCTTGCTGTACATCGACGAGGTGAACCTGCTGCCCGACCACATCGTGGACTCGATCCTGGACGCCGCCGCCTCGGGGTGGCACGTGGTCGAGCGTGAAGGAATCTCGCTTAAGCACCCGGCGAAGTTTATCCTCGTCGGCACGATGAACCCCGAGGAGGGGGAACTCAGACCCCAGCTTCTTGACAGGTTCGCGATCGGAGTTAAGGTGGAGACTGTGCGCGACCCCAAGCTGAGGGCGGAAATCGTGAAGAGGAACGTGGAGTTCGAGAGCAACCCTGAGGGCTTCGAGGCGAAGTGGAGGCCGGTGGAGGAGGAGCTGAGGAGGAGGATCGTCGGGGCTAGGCGGCTCCTACCCAGCGTTAAGGTCAGCGATGAGCTCTATGAGCTCGTCGCGAGGGTCTGTGCCCGCCTTGAGGTAGACGGCTACAGGCCCGACATCGTGGCCGTCAAAGTCGCTAGGGCCCTCGCCGCGCTGGAGGGCAGGAGCGAGGTCACGGAGGAGGACATTATAGCCGGCCTTGAGCTCGCTCTAGGCCACAGGACGCGGGCTGAGGGTCTCAAGCCGCCGCCCACGAAGGAGGAGATTCGGGCCGCGTTGAGCGAGGCGCTGGGAAAGAGACCATCTGCCACGGCTAGGGAGGAAGTTAGCGAGAAGAGGAGCCAAGTCAGGTTTTTTCCCCGATGGACGTTCTAGCGTTAGGCTGTCGGGCAAAGCGGACGCCGTAATTTCGATAGCTGCGCTGCTGCTGTTCGTCCTGCTGGCCCTCGTGGACCTGCGCTTAGCTGCCCTAGCCATCCTGCTTTGGCTCATTCTGAACATGCTGTTAGGCAGGGACAGCGTGTACTCGGGCCGCCGGGCCCTGATCAAGACGAAGAGGGCTGTCTACGCGAGCTTTTCCGGCGGCGCGGACCTGAGGAGGACCCTGCTGCAAGTGTCGCGAGGGATGAAAATACTCGGCGGTAGGGTCGAGCCCAGCCAGCTGGTGGAGCTCGCGCTCAATGTGTCGAGGAAGAAGGCGCGTCACCGCGGCAGGAGGAAGATGATGGGTGCTTCGATGACTGTCGATTACACGCTGCCCAAGGGCCCCTACTTCAAGATACACTTCCCGGCGACTCTCAGGCGCAGCGTCGCTATGAAAACCTTCCCCTTGCTCGGGTGGGACGCCGTTAGAGCCAAGCTGCTGACGGGGAGATCCAAAGTCTCCCTGATACTGGTCTTGGACTCGAGCGCGTCGATGATGTACTCAGTGAGGGGCATACTCACGGCTCTCAGGGCGGTGGAAAGGGAGGCCCGCCGCTACAGGGACCGAGTAGCGCTCGTCGTCTGCAAAGGCTTCGGGGCGGTCGTCGCGCAGCACCCCTCCACAAACTTCAACCTAGTGCTCAGCAAGATATCCCGGGTGGGTTTGGACGATTTCACCCCCCTCGCCTCCGGCATGTACTTGGGTTTCAACATGGCATTGACCGAGCGGCGGAGGGGCTACGAGCCCGTGATTGTGATCGTGAGCGACGGCAACGCGAATATACCGCTTGAGAAGTACCGAAGGATTGGGCGTTTCATCTTCGACCCTGCCGTGCAGTCCGTCCTGGACGTGGCGGCGCAGATAGCGAAGAGCGGCATCGAGACTGTGGTAGTGAACACGAAGCACAGGGAACCCACGACCGACGTCGGCGACGTGGTGATGAGCGGAACCGAGCTACTCATCAGGGTAGCGAAGGTCACAAAGGGCAGCTACGTGGGCATAATTAGCTAGCCCGCTAGCGCGCTACCACCCCCCACTTCGCTGCGAGGCTACCGGGTTTGCCGCGCCCATCTTCCGCTCGCGCTCGACCGCACCGCTGAGCGTGGGTGTAGAGGATGGCACCTCGACGCGGTGCAGCAGTCTCCGCGCGCAAAGCTTAGGCCAACCTCGAATGCGATGTAAGCGCTACAGTTTTCTTAGCCCCTTGCACGGAGTCCCCGTGAGGTGGCAAGAGCTACCGCTGATGGAGGAGGAAGTGCTTATCGTGAGAGATTGTGGGAGGATGCTTTTCGACTTCCACAAGTCAATCTTCGAGAAGGTAGTAGCGCGATACATTGGCGCCCTCGAGCCGGTCTCGATCGAGGAAAGGGGCGATAGGGTCGTAGTGGAGCTGGACGCAGAGAAGGGCGAGGAGCTCCGCGCTTGGCTGCTCCTAAACCTCGGTAAAGGCTTCTTCATCACCGAACTGGAGAGCTTGGATCTTACGTAGCCGGAGCGCTAAACCCATATGCTGAGCATAGATCCCGGGTAGGGGATGAGCGCGCGTGTGAGGTCTGAGCACGGTGACGAGCGCTAGGCTGGCGACCCCATTCTCCGAAACAGGCAAAGCCCTTAATCGCTAAGCGGGCAGGGGGCGCAGTCTGACGGTAGCACGGTCTGAGGCGTTCATAGCGACTTCGCGATCGTTAGCCGTTCTGCGGTGAGCGCTTCATGTGTTAAGGCTCCACCTTAGTGTACTTCCCCTCGAGCCCCTTCACCATAGCTTCAAGCTCATCCACGCTGCCAAGCACCACTTTAACCCCGGCTTCTGCCGCACGAAGGGCCTCCTTCAGCTTGAGCAAGATGCCCCCCGTTACGTCGATACCCGAGCTGCCGCCCTTTATCGCTTCCAAGTCTGGCTTCCTGAGCACTTCCAGCCGGCGGGCGCGGGGGTCAGACCGCGGATCCGCTGTGTATACAGCGTCGACGTCCATCAGGAACGCAAGGGTCTCTGCCGCCAGCTCCACAGCGATCTCGCTCGCCAGCGCGTCGCCAGAGAGGATCTTGAGCCCCGCGCTTCCCAGCACTAAGCCGCCGTGCGTAACCGGCACGGTGCCTGTTTCGAGGAACGCGCTGAGCACCTCCCGCTGGAGCAAGACTTTCCCTTCGCTAACGCGTGCTACAGCCAGTGGGGGTAGCCCTGCCGCCAGCAAGCCCGCTGCGCGCAACGCCGACACCACCTCGAGGTTGAGGGCGCTCATCCAGTGAGAGACGTCGGAGACCAGCCTCTCCCTCGAGCCGCCGGCCTGCATGACGGCGTAGTGACCGAAGCTGCCGCCACCGTGCACAATCACGAGTCTTCTACCGCGCGCGACCCTCGCGAGGGCTTTTGCAGCAACCTCCAGCCCCTCGCGGTTGAGGGTTAGCGGCTTGCGTTTGTCGGTAATTAGGGAGCCCCCTAGCTTCACCACCAATAGCTCCCCGACGCTCATTCAGAACTCCCTCGTTGCGACAAACTCCGCCAGCGCCTCCAGCATGCTCCTGCCCTCGTTCGTCGGCAGCGTGCTCAGCGCGCGCACGGCTTCTTCGGAGTACCTCTGCCTCAGCTCCTCAGCCTTCTCTCTAGCGCGCGTGGAGGAGACGAGCTCGAGAGCCCTCTTGACGCTGGAAGCGTCTATCACGTCGCGCCTCAGTATCGCTAACAGCTCCTCGCGCTCACGCTCGCCGAGCCCCTCTGCGGCTAGAAGGATCACGATGTTGCCGAGCTTGTGCTCCTCAACGTCCTTCCCAACCCTCTTGCCCGTCACTTCTTCCCTCCCGAAGATGTCGATGATGTCGTCACCGATCTGGAACGCGTAGCCCAAGCTCCTGCCGTAGCTCCCGAGCGCCTCGACAATAGGCGCCCCGGCCCCCGCTGACAAGGCCCCGAAGACGCACGAAGTTTCCATGAGCGCGCCGGTTTTCTTGTAGACCATGTCGAGGTAGTCTGCAAGCGTCACAACCTTGCGCCGCCTCTCGATCACGTACGGCTCGTCGGACCTGCCAGCCTGCTCGAAGAGCACGTCCAGCCTTTCGCCCTCCGTCAGGAGCTTAAGCGTCCTCGCCATGATCTCGCTGAAGAGCTTGGGATCCCTCGTGTCGTTGAGGGCCTGCGAGATCGACTCGCGATAGTGCACGGCCACCAGAATCGCGGTGGACAAACCGTACTTCTTCCAGACCGTGGGCTTGCCCCGCCTCAGCTCGCTGTGGTCGATGATGTCGTCGAGTATCAGGGAGTAGTTGTGTGCGAGCTCGACCGCCACGGCGGCTGGCATCGCATGCTCGATCGAGCCACCAGCAGCCAATGCTGCAGCCAGCGTGAGAGCCGGTCTAAGCCTCTTCCCGCCAGCCCTGACGGGGTACAGCAGAGCTTCGTGAAACTCGGGGCTCGCCTCCTTGAGAATGTACTTCTCGAGCCAGGGGTCAACGAGGGAACCCAGCTTGAGCAAGCTCTCTAGCCGCTCCACACGCTGCCAGCGGAACAGAGGTATAAAAGGGCTCAGGCGCATCGACTTTCCCCCTTCCCTTTGGGGAAAAGGTTAAGTTGCGAGCCGCGCAACAGCTGGCGTGAAGGTTGCACCCGCCAAGCTGTACTCAGCAGTCGTACTGTGTCTCCTGTTAGGAGGTTTAGGGGGTTGGGTTCTAGCTGCTACGGGCATAGCTGAGGAAATCGAAGGGCCTTTCGTCAAGGAGGGAGGGGCGGAAGCCGCGTTCTTCAACGCTTTGCTCTTCGTGTCGCTGCTGCTGGCCGGAGCCCTGCTACTGCTAGCCTTAACCAGGATCCGCTTCTCCCTCATGAAAGCCCTAGGTTACCTGGCATTCTTCACGGCCGCTTTTCTCGTGTGCGAAACGTACGGCGTAGCTTGTGGGGCGGATCCTACGCTGGCGATGTTCGCGTCGCTGATCTTCGCTTTCTCGGCGACTTTCTCCCTCGCCCTGCGCCCTCTCTTGCCGCCAGTTGTGCTAGTGCAAATAGCTGTCGGCTCCCTTACGGGCTCCATCATAGCGGCTATGGTGCCGCCCACGAGTCTCATGGCAATGCTCGCTGCCGCCGCCCTCTACGACCTCTACGCGGTCTACAGGGGGCCGTTGAAGCGCATGCTCAATGGGCTCTCCAAAGGGTCTCCGAGCTGGGGCGAGGGCGAGAAGAAGCCATCCCCTCTCACGCCTTTCACTGTGAACATCGGCGGCGTAGCCCTTGGGATGGGCGACGTGGTGCTGTACGGAGCTCTGAGCTCGCTGGCGCTCCTGACCCCTTCGCCGGACATCCTCAGGATGCTTCTCGTAATCCCAGCCGTCATCGCCGGCGTAGCTCTCACGCTGAAGCTCGTAGAGAAGAGGGGATACGCCCCAGCGCTCCCTCTCCCCACGGCTCTCGCTCTCGCCGCTTACCTGGCCTACAACGCGGTAAAAGGAGCGTAACGCCCACGCTTAGAAAGGGTTTCAGAGGTCTAGCACTCCGCTCAAGCTCTCAAGCCGCTATCAGCGTCACAGACCGCTCCACGCCCGGTATCCTCCTGACCCCCATGACTGTTCTCTCGAGCTCGCTGAGATCGCTCACTTCCAGCTTAGCCACGATGTCGAACTCGCCGTACACGATGTGCGCCTCGCTCACCACCTCTAGTTCTAACAGTTTCCTTAAAATTTCGTATTCTTTACCAGGTGAAACGACTAAAATAAGGTAAGCTACAATTTTTGCCTCACCTGACGCCATAGCATGAAGGCCTCACGCCAGCTTTAAAAACGTGCTGCTGCGCGCGCCGCGCGCTTTATAAGCTGCAGCTGGGCGTGGACGTGGTGCCGACCTTGAAGATCCACTTCAAGGAGCTCAGCGTTAGAACTCAGCGCCGCAAAGAGCTCGTCGACATCACCTACGAGGTTGAAAGGGCGGTAGCGGAGAGCGGTGTAGCAAATGGGCTGTGCCTGGTTTTCGCGCCGCACGCGACTGCAGCCATCGTCGCCAACGAGCACGAGAGAGGGCTCATGAACGACATTTTGAGGAAGCTCTCCGAGGAGTTCCCCGACGACGGCGGGTGGGAGCACAACAAGATCGACGATAACGCCGCAGCCCACCTAGCATCGGCGTTCGTGGGCTCCGCCCGAGTCTTCCCGGTAAAGGACGGCCGCTTGGTGCGCGGTACTTGGCAGAACATTTTTCTCGTGGAGCTCGACGGCCCTCGCGCCTCGAGAAGGGTAGTGATCGAGGTGATAGGTGAGTAGCTTGGCGCCCGAAGCCGTGTTTTTCGGGCACGTGGTGATAGACACCGTGGTTAGGGGCGGCGCGCGCTGGCAGAGCCTCGGTGGGACGGTGGTTTACGGCGCGCTCACCGCGCTCAGGCACGGCTACAAACCCTCGATCGTTTCGAAGGTAGGTGAAGACTTCCCCGACGAGTACCTGATCTTCCTGTCGAGGAGCGGCATTGACATATCCTACGTCCGCATGGTCCGCGGCGCGAAGACAACGCGCTTCAGGTTGGCGTACAGGGACTCCGAAAGGGAGCTTACGCTTCAGGCGAGGGCCGAAGACCTCAGCTTAATCGACATCGAGGTTGTCGACCTCGGCGGCAAGGTAGCGGTTGTCGGCCCGGTGATCGGCGAGGTCCCTGTCGAGGCGCTCGATTCGATACGCTCCCGTGCAGCGCTCACCGCGGTGGACCTTCAGGGTTACTTGAGGTTGGCGAAGCCGAGAGAGGTCGTCAGGCTCATCAGGAGCGAGCAGGCAGTTAAGGCCCTGAGCAGCGCCGACGTCGTGCACGCCGACGCCGAGGAAGCCAGGGTTTTAACCGGAATGGAGCCAGCGCGGGCGGCTGAATGGATGGCTTCCCGCGGCCCGAAGGTAGCTCTTGTGACGATGGGCTACACAGGCGCGTACGTCGTCGCAGAGGGTCGCTTGCTCTACGTCCCCGCTCTTCAACCCGAGCAAGTGGTCGACACCACGGGAGCCGGCGACGTTTTCCTCACGGTTTTTGCGCTCGAGCTGGCGCGCGGTACGCCGCTCGAAGAAGCCGCGGCAATGGCCGCAGCCGCCGCCTCGCTGAGAATTGAGAAGCAGGGCTTCGATGGGTTGAGGGACCGCTGGGTGGTCAGGAGCAGAGCCCAAAGGCTGCTGGAACAGATGAAGGAGGCGCAAGTTGAGGAAGCAAAAAGAGCATGAGCCCGGTCGCGCTACTGTGCGCAACAACTCATTTTTCTGCGATCGCGTTCTTCACGCCAGCCGCTGCCAGCGTGTGTAGGCGCGCTATCTTTATCTAGATGAAAACGAGTCTCTCCCGTGAGCGGTGTAATTTGCACGGAGAAGGCTCCCAAACCGATTGGCCCTTACTCGCAGGCTCGCAGGGTCGGCAACCTGCTCTTCGTGTCGGGGCAGATAGGGATAGACCCGGCGACAGGAAAGCTCGTGGAAGGGGGCGTGCGTGAGCAGGCGCGCCAGGCATTGGAGAACCTGAAAGCCGTGGTTGAGGCAGCCGGCTTCTCGATGGAGGATGTCACGTTCGTCGTGGTTTTCCTACGCTACATCTCCCATTACAGGGATTTCAACGAGGTGTACGCGCAGTACTTCAAAACGTACCCGGCGAGGGCAGTGGTTGAGGTGAGTGGGCTGCCGGCGGGAGCGCTTGTGGAAGTCGCGGCTATCGCCGCGAAGCCTGAGCGCCCCTAGGTCTCGTCACGGCCGCAAGACCCTTCTCCCTCAACTCTGCTACGAACCCCTTGAACCCGCGATCGGCCAGCGTACCCAGTATCCTCTCCCAGTCGAAAAACACGAGGAGTGCGATTACTATCCCGAAGAGCACGATGGAAGCCAAGAGCTCGAGGAGCAGCTGATGCTTCGCCAGCACCGCTACGGTTTTGCCGGCATAGGCGGTCACGGTGGACAGCACCATTTTCCCGGCGGCCAAGCCGAGGAAGAGCTTGAGCACGTCGTACTTCATCAGCCCCAAGGGTATGACGATGACGTCGTCGGGAGAGGGCGTGACGGAGAAAAGGAAGGCCGCTAGGGCGCCGTAGCTCTTAAGCAGCTTACCGATCCTCTCGTAACGGTCCCTCGTTTCCTTCTTCAGGAATACCCTAGAACCCCTACCCAAGGCGTAAACCGCGAGCTTGCCCACAGCGCCCCCGAGCCCGCTCACCACGCCGACCAGCAGCGGATTAGCCCCCACTATCTTCATCGAGTAAAAGTAGACAGCGGCTAAGTACGGGATCGGGATGAAAGGGATCAGGTTGCCCAGCACCGAAATTACGAAGATTCCAGCGTAACCGCCCACCGCCCTCGCCACGTCGTACAACCACGGCACAAGCAGCTTGTTATTGGGCGATTTTTAAACCAGCGCTGCCTTGCCGTGCGCTCAATTTTATAGGGTTCCCGCAAGGAGGACCTGCTGTGGGCGTTAAGTACGAGCTGGAGGTCAGGGAGGTTCAGAAGCCAGTAAGAGTCCCCGATGAGGTGAAGGAACGTCTGAAAGGTTTATCTCCGAAGCTTGTCTCAAAGATGAGAAAGGAGGTTGTGGACTGCCCTGTGCTTGGCAGAGAGGTGCCTTTCCTCCAGTGTTACTTCTGCTCCAACTTCGTGAGAAGGGTTAAAGGGGTCGTTCACTGCCGGGGCCTGCCGCTCCAGCAATGAGCATCGCCCGAAAGGTAGTTGAAAATCCGGAGCGCGCAGACCGGTTGAACACCGAAGAGCTAGCAGAGCTTCTGGAAGAGGCTATTCAGGTGTTCAGGTCGGAGCCTCCGCTGCTGGAGCTCGAGGGAGGCGTGTTGGTTGTCGGTGACACGCACGGTGACTTCGAGTCTTCGCGGAAGGCGTTATCGATGGAGGCGCGATTCTACCTTTTCCTTGGCGACTACGTCGACAGGGGCTTGGAGCAGTTGAAGAACGTCAACTTCCTGCTGGCGAAGAAGGTGGAGCAGCCGGAGCGCGTTTACCTGCTTCGAGGCAACCACGAGTCCCCCCTGATGAACTACAGCTACGGTTTCTTTTGGGAAGTGGTCGAGCGGTACGATCCAGGGGTCTACAGGATGTACGCCGAGGCGTTTTCCAACATGCCGTACGCTGCCGTCCTCAACTGCTCAGTGCTCGCTGTTCACGGCGGCGTGGCCGAGGGGTTGCGCGGTATCGAGGCCGTGCGCGGCCTGCGAAAGGGGGACCTCGAGCCGAGCGACCCGATCGCTCTCCAGCTCCTCTGGAACGACCCGGACGAGAACGTGGAGCATTTCGCTCCGAGTCCGAGGGGGCCCGGCATCTACCTGTACGGCCGTAGAGCTGTGGGGGAGTTCTTCGAGTCGAACGGGCTCAAGCTGATGGTGAGAGCACACGAGTACTTCCCGGAGGGTTTCCATGAGTACTTCGGGGGGAGGGTGCTTTCCCTCTTCTCATGCCGTTACTACCCGGCCACAAGCCCCAAGGCCGCGCTCTTCGAAGGTGAATCCTGGAGGCTCGTACCCCTCACCTGAGACCTGCCCCACCCGCCGAGCGCTCAAGAGCTAGCGCCACCGCGGCGCCTGCCGTGAACCCGCCAACGTGGGCCCAGGCAGCTACCGTGAGGGGGTAGCCCAAGCCGAGCGCGCCGATAGCTAGCTGGTAGGCGAACCACGCTAGGACGTAGAAGCGCGCTGGGATCCGCAGCAGGACGACGTAGTAGTAAGGTACGAGCGTGAGCACGCGCGCTTCAGGGAAAAAGACTATATAAGCGCCGACAACGCCGGAAATCGCACCTGAAGCGCCGATGAGGGGCCGCGCGAGCTCCCCTGCCGCTAAGCTCGGTGGCATCAGGAGGACGGCCGCCGAGTGGAGCAAGCAACCAGCTATGCCGCTCACTAAGTAGAGCAGGAAGTATGGGAGGGGGCCGAGCTTGCCCTCCACGCTCCTGCCGAAGACGTACAAGTAGAGCATGTTGCCAGCGAGGTGCGCGAGACCCCCGTGCAGGAACAGCGAAGTCAGCAGGGTCTCCGCCCTAACCCCTTCCAGGAGGTAGGCGGGCTTGAAGCCGTAGCTGGAGACTACGTACTCGAAGCCCCGCGCCAGCGAGTAGACGAAGGCCGCCATATTGCCAGCGAACAGGATGTATGTCGCAGCGGGCGCCTCCTTGCGCCTGACGTCGTCGCCGACTGGGATCACGCTCCCGAGAGGCAGCGACAAGCATATTACGGTGCCGCTCAGCGACGCGCGCGTGGAGAGGGCCGTCGTCCTCATACCCGGGATGCTCGGCGCTGGCTGCACCTCCGTGGCCTTCGAGCTCGCCAGGCGCACGGGGTTAAGCGTCGTCAACAGCGAGAGGATCATCAGGGAGATAGTGTCGGAAAAGCGCGTGACGTTCGCAGAGCTGGCGCAGATGGCGAGGGACGGCGAGGTCGACCTCGAGGATCTGATCAGGAACATCGCACTAGACTACGTCAACGAGGGCAACGTGATAATCGAGGGGCGTACCGCCCTCATGCTCCTGGACAGGCCAGTTCTCTTGAAGGTGTTTCTTTACGCGGACAAGAAGGTGCGGGTGGAAAGGGTGGCTAAGCGCAGAGGAATTAGCCTCGAGGAGGCGATGAGGGAGGTGGAGAGGAGCGACGAGGACAGGGACAGGCTAACCGAGAGGCTATACAAGAAGCACTTCACAGACCCTTCGCTCTACGACGTGCTGCTTGATACGACAAACCTCTCCTATAACGATGCCGCAGCCCTCTTGGAGAGATTGGTAAGGTGGAAAATTGGAATCCGCAACTAAGTAAACGACAATAATTAAAAATCGATTAAACCGTTGCAGCAGCTTTTTCTGTTTCTGCCACTCCTACTCCCCTTTCCATGCTTATCACGCTGATGCACTGGGCCTTCAAGCGCTCTTTCAGGACCTTAAGCCCGGCCCAAGGGTCTGTGCGCTCACCGCAGGTGAACACGTCCACAGCCGCGTAACCGTACTCTGGCCACGTGTGGATCGAAAGGTGCGATTCTGCCACAAGCACGTAGCCGCTCACCCCATGGGGCTTGAAGCGGTAAACGTAGTGCGAGATTATTTTGCTTTTTGTGGCTCTAGCGGCTTCGAGGAGCGCGCTCTCCACTAGCTTCACGTCGTCCAGCGCCGACCTATCGCAGTTAAGCAACTCCGCTATCACGTGCCGGCCTAATCCCACCCCCCTCATTTCCCCCCAGGCGAGCGTTTTCTGCACCCTTTTTAAGGGAGGCTTAAAAAACTAGCGTCTCGGGACTCCTCGAGTGCTTGGGGCGTCGGAGAGGATGGGACGCGGTTATAAATAAAGATTCTTGGCTGTTAGCGTGTGAACGCGAGGATCGAGGTTGCGTCCCTGCCCGCGGGTTTGCGGACTGCTGTTTACAAATGGCTCCCGGCAGCCGAAGCGAGGGCGGTAATCGTTGGAGTGCACGGCTTCGCGGAACACGCCGGAATCACGTGGGGCGCTACCTGGCGGAGCGCGGGTTCGCGCCGTTCATGCACGACCTTAGGGGACACGGGCGCAGCGAAACTCTTCGCGGTCACGCGGACCAGCTCGAGCAGTTTGTGGAGGACGCCGTCGCTTTCGTTAGGCTAGTCAAAAACGAGATCGGGGCTAAGACGTTCCTGCTGGGCCACAGCACGGGCGGGCTCATCGCTGTGCTGGCAGCCGCTGAGCTGGAGGGGGAGCTGGCGTGGCTCATCACGAGCGGTGTAGCAGTAGAGGTGAAGGTGGGGCTTCTGGCTCGGCTAACGCTCCAGCTTCTCGGAGCGCCGAGGCCCATGTCCAGGGTCGCTACGCCAGTCGCGGCGGAGCTGCTCTCGAAGGACCCGAACGTGGTGCAGCAGTACCTGAGCGACCCCTCGGTCTTCAAGGACCCGACTGTCAAGCTCCTAGTAGAGTTTGGCAAGGCTACCGCCAAGGCTTGGGACGCGGCGAAGAAAGTGAAAGTGCCGGCGCTCATAGTGCACGGCGGCGACGACCGCCTCGTGCTGCCGTACGCCTTGGAGAAGCTCTACGAAGCCTTAGCATCCGCGGACGAGACCCTGAAGATGTACGAGGGTCTGAGGCACGAAATTTTCAACGAAGTTGAGAGGGAGAAGGTTTTGAGCTGTGTCGTAGAACGGCTCAACAAGCACGTTTGATTTTCCCTATCGCTAGCTCCTATGGGCTAGCCCAACAAGCTCTCCGATTGAGCCGAAGCCCTCTCTTTCCATGTACTCCTCGAGGCCCTTAACTATCTCCTCGAAGAGCCTAAGGTCCTTCCTAGCGATCGCGGACCCGATCCCGACGGCGGACGCCCCAGCCAGGATGAACTCGAGCGCGGACTCCCAGCCGTCCACGCCGCCGACGCCGATGATGGGGACTTCCGGGAAAGCTTCGTAGAGCTCGTACACCACTCTGACCGCTATCGGCCTTATCGCCGGCCCGCTGTAGCCCCCGTAAACGTTGGAGAGGACAGGCTTCCTAGCATAGATGTCGATCGCCATACCCCTGACGGCGTTTATCGCTGTGAAGCCGCTCGCGCCAGCGTCAAGACAAGCTTCGGCCAGCTTGACATAGTCGTGGTGCACGGAGAGCTTGACGAAGATGGGCACCCCTAGACGCCTGATTTCGCTGACAGCGCTCGCGACCTCGTCCACGCGGTGCCCCAGCTCCACGCCCATCCCGCTCACGTGGGGGCACGAAACGTTCAGCTCTACCGCGTGGGCGCCGCACTCGACCCCCCGCCTGGCCACCTCGACCAGCTCCTCGGCGGAGCCGCCCCCCGCGCTGAGGATGACGGGTATGCTGAGGAGCCTCCTCATCTCGCGGAGCTCCCGGCAGAAGTACTCGATACCCGGGTTCGCCAACCCCACCGCGTTCAGGTAGCCGTGCTCCAGCACCGCGAACGTGGGGTTAAGGTAGCCGCGCCTCGGCTCGAGCGTGACGGTTTTCGTGGTGAAGGCCCCCGCGCCGGCCTCTTCGACCCTCTTCGCCAAGCCCGCGCTCAGCCCTAGCACGCCTGCAGCGAGCACAGTCGGGTTCCTCAGCTTGAGACCTGCTAGCTCAACCTCAAGGCGCGGCAAGCCTCCCCCCTCTCTCAGCCGCGAACTCGCCCTCCCGGTAGACGCAGCGCCCCCTCACATACGTGGCGACGGTCCTCGTGCGCATCAGCCAACCCTCGAAGGGCGTGTACTTGGCTTTCGAAATCAGCTCGCTGCCCTTCACCCTCCACTCAGCTAGCTCCACGATCGCGAGGTCTGCGTCGAAACCGGGGGCTACCACCCCCTTCCTCAAACCGGCGAGGCGGGCTGGCTTCGAGCTGTAGAGGTCGATCGCCGAGAGCGGGAGCCTACCTTCCAGCACCTCCTTGAGCAGGAGGTGGAGGGCTAGCTCGAGGCCCGGGAAGCCCGGCGGCGGGTTCTCTGAAAGCTTCTCCGCGAGCGCGTGCGGTGCGTGGTCGGTGACAATGGCGTCGGCGGCGGCGCTCTGGGCTGCGGCGTAAACCGCGGCGCGGTGCTCCTCCCCCCGCAGCGGCGGGTTGACCTTGGCGATGTTGGCCAGGTGGTCGCGGTAAAGCAAGTCGTTAAGGAGCATGTGGTGGGGTGTCACGTCGAACGTCACGCTGAGGCGCGTTTTCGCCGCCAGAATCTTCTCGAGCGCGGGCCTGGCGCTGACGTGGGTGAGGTGCAACCACGCGCCGGTGGATTGAGCGAGCCCCAGCGCTCGCTCGACCGCTGAAAGCTCGGCTTCCGGCGGCCTAGCTTCCGAGTGGACGGGTGCGTTTCTGAAGAGGCTAGGGTCCTCCGGGTGAACAACCACTGGCTTCCCGAGCTCAGCAGCTAGCTCGAAGGTGAGCCGAGCTTTAGGGCTGTAAAGGTCCTCCGGGTACAGTTTGAAGCCGAAGAAGAGGTCGGCGCAGGGCCTCAGCGCCTCCGGCTCATCGCTGCAACCGGCGTAGACGCCAAAGTCTACGATCGACTTCGAAAGAGCTCTGGCGACCTTCTCGCGCAACCTCTCGCACGTGCTCGCTGGAGGGACGTTGTTGGGCATATCGAAAACGCAAGTGACCCCTCCTTTTGCCGCGGCCATGCTCCCTGTGCGCCAGTCCTCCTTGTGCTCGAGGCCGGGCTCGCGCATGTGCACGTGCAGGTCCACCATGCCGGGGAGCAGCAGCTGCTTCGGTTCCAGAACCACGGTTTCCTCGCTGCGCGGCGCTAAAGCGGGCTTTGCGACCGCCAAGATCACACCTTCCCCGACAGCCACCGCCGCCTCTTCGAAGCGACCGCCTAGGTACGCTTTCCCGACGAACACTACATCGGCACGCGCGATCGCGCGCTCAGCGGAGCGGGATCCGCCTGCCATCAGCATCGCGCCACCACCTGCCTAAATCTTCGACTTGGGAGAGCACCTCACCGCTGAACACGGGGCCGTCCCTGCACACGCGGAGGCCAAGCGGCTCGAGCGCACAACTGCCGCACACGCCGACCGCACACCGCATGTACCTCTCGAGCGACGCTTCGAGCGGCACGCCGCTGGACCGGGCGAGCTCGAGGACAGCGGCTATCATGGGCTCGGGCCCACACGCGTAAACGATGTGGAAGAGCTCCTCGTTCAGCAGCCTCGCGGCCAGCTCGTGCGCGGGGCCGCTGAAACCCATGCTGCCGTTGTCTGTCGCCACTTCCACGCGGCACAGCTTCGACATTTCGCTGAGGAGGATAGCGTGGTCGGCGGACTTAAACCCGAGAACCGCTACGCACTCTACACCCCTCTCGCGAAGGCGCTTCGCGAGAAAGTAGAGCGGGGCAGCGCCGGTCCCCCCACCTACGAGGAGAGCGCGCCCCCTTTCGATAGGGGAGAAATCGCGGCCGTAGGGCCCCCTCACAAACAGCTTGATCCCTACCCTCGCGTGGTCGTGCAGGTGGCTCGTGACCCTCCCCCTCCTCGTGATGTACATCGTCAGGATGCCGCCCTCGTAGTCGGCGACGCTCATCGGCACCTCGCCTACCCCCGGCACCCACAGCATCACGAACTGGCCGGGCTTTGGAGTGCGCAGGCTGACCTCCAGCTTAAGCTCGAGCACCTGTCTCGCCGCCAGTCTAGCTCCAACGACAACCCCTTTCGCGTGGCCAGCTCGCAGCTCGAAGCCAGCGCTCGGCGCTGAGCATGGTTCGACGTCCCCGGATCCCCGCTTCAAAGCCCTCCCCCGCGCTGTTCGACTCTGTATAAACTTCGCGCTACGAGCTGACAGCTTCAGGGCTGGCGGCTCTCGCGAGTCTCATCAAGCGCTCTCTGAAGCGCAGCATAAGCAGCCTCTTATCCTCCATCAGCACCACGTCGCTTAGCCCCTCCAAGACGATGTTGTAGGCGAAAGGCGAGGGTGCGTCCAGCTCCGGTAGCTCGATGACCCTTATCCTCCCCTCTTCGATGCCCCTTAAGACCTCTTTCGCGTGCTCAATGTCCATGTAGTCCTCCAGTATTTCGCGATAGGTCTCCTTGAGCACCGGGAAGTCGTCCCCCAGCTCCTTTACGACCTTGAGGAGCGTCTGCGCGTTAGTCTGCTGGCGCTCTACGCTGATCTCGTGCCCCTTGTAATTCCTTAGGATCATCAAAGCTCTCGTCGCTACGTGCCTGAACTTTCTCCTCATCAACTCCGTGTTGGAAACAGCCCTCTTGAGTAGCGCCTCGAGCTCGGAGCTCTTGAGGTCGATTACGCTGACTGGGGGCTTCACACCCGGCGGGTACACGAGCACGAACCCGTTGTCGTGGACCGCGATGCCCACGTTCACCCCCGCCTTGGCAGAAGCGAGGTAGGCGAGTGCTCGGGACAAGGCGTCGTTAACTTTTCGACCGTAAAGCGTGTGGAACACGTGGTGCAACCTGTCCCGCTCGTCCACGTACCTTTCGACGAGGATTGTTCTGTGCGAAGGGTAGTTGCGTACCCCGAGAGCCTTAAGGAACGCGTGCATCTCCGCGAAGTACTGGTAGATCGCCTCGGCTGCTTCGAGGTTCGCGCGGCAATGTCTCACGATGTACTTGGTGATTTCCATTTTTGGCTTGCCGCGCTCTAACCACTCGAACATTTTGCCCCTGAACTCGCCGATGCGCAGCGCGAGATCGTAGCTGAGTGGGAGCATCTCGGAGAACCAGCTCGGCACGGTCGGCTTCATGTCGAAGGCCGGCTTCACGAAGGCCCTGTCCCCCCTCGCCTCGACGAACTCGTACACCTTGCCGCCTAGGATGAACCTGTCGCCGGGCACCAATCTCTCCAGGAACTCCTCCTCAATGTTGCCCACGTACTTGCCGCCCACCGTGTAAACCTTGATGTTAACCTCTTCCGGTATCGTACCGACGTTGAGCGTGTAGATGACCCTAGCGTATTTGCCGCGCCTCCCGAAAACCCCCTCTTTCTCATCGAACCATATTTTTCCGTAAACCCTGTAGCTTTCGAGTTCCCCGTACTGGCCCGAGAGGTACTTGAGCACTCGGATGAAATCGTCAAGCGGCAGGTCCCTGTAGCAGTAGCTGCGCCTCACGAGCCTGTAGGCCTCCTCCACACTCCACTTGCGTTCGATCGCCATCCCAGCGAGGTGCTGAGCGAGGACGTCCAGCGCGTTCCTCGGTATGTGGATCCTGTCCAGGTGGTTCCTGTAAGCTTCCTTCACCATCACCGCCACCTCCACGAGATCATCGCGGTCGACGCACACCATCCTGCCTCTGATCGTGTCGTGCAGCCTGTGCCCGCTCCTACCGATGCGCTGGAGGCAGCGTGTGACGGACTTAGGCGACCCGATCTGTATCACGACGTCGATGTAACCGATGTCGATGCCGAGCTCGAGCGAGGTCGAGCTAACGACAGCCTTCAGCTGACCGGCCTTAAGCTTCTCCTCCACCTCGTGGCGCACCACCCGCGAGAGCGAGCCGTGGTGGGCCATCACCTGCGACTCGTCGAGGCCACCCTTCTCTCTCCCGAGCACCTTCAGGTGGAAGACGACACGCTCTGTCCCGCTCCGCGTGTTCGTGAATATGAGCGAGGTCCTGTGCTTCGTCACGAGCTCGTACACGAGCTCGTACATCCTGCCCTGAAGCTCTTGAGCTGACGTGTGAAGCAGGTCGGGGATGGGCGCTAGGACTTTGATGTCCTTGCGCTTCACGTAGCGCGCGTCGACGATCACGCAGTCGCGCGGTGTCCCGTCGTCGTTGAAGCCGACCAGGAACTGGGCGACCTCCTCCAAGGGGTTTATCGTGGCTGAAAGCCCAATCCGCGCGAAGGGGCTTCCCACAAGCTCCTGCAGCCGCTCCAGGCTGAGCGTAAGGTGGACGCCCCGCTTGTTCTCGGCTAGGCTGTGGATCTCGTCGACGATCACCCACTTGACGCTGCGCAGCTTTTCCCTGAACTTCGGGGCCGCGAGCACTATCGCCAGCGTCTCAGGCGTTGTGATCAGTATGTGGGGCGGCTTCCTGAGCATCCTCTGCCTCTCGTTCGGCGTCGTGTCTCCCGTGCGGACAGCATGCCGTATCTCTGGCAGCTCGATGCCCTTCTTAGCCGCCAGCTTCCGTATCTCGCTTAAAGGCTCCTCGAGGTTCCGGTAAATGTCGTTGTTGAGCGCGCGCAGGGGGGACACGTAGACAGCGTAAATTGAATCGTTCAACTTGCCCTCTAGCCCCATCTTAATCAGCTCGCTCAGGATGATGAGGAAGGCAGTCAAGGTCTTACCTGTGCCCGTGGGGCTCGAAACTAGTACGTTCTTGCCCTCGTAGATGGGGGCCACGCCCAGCTTCTGGGGCGGTGTGAGGTCCTCGTACTTGCTGTCGAACCACTCGGCTACCAGTGGGTGGAGCAGGCTCAACACCTCCTCTTTAGTGTACTCTCGCGTGGCGTACGCCAGCATGCCTTCCGCGGCCTTCGACCCACAGTTTTTATTGGTAGCGCGTGGAAAGAGGCTAAGCGGAGTAGCCTTCGCAGCTCAGCGCTCAGGCTTGCGTACGCCGATGAGCCCCATCGAGACGAGCCGCTCCGCCGCCCTCCTCAGAACCCCGCGGACTAAGGGTCTAGTGGAAAGACCTCCGAGCTTACGAGCCGCCCTCCTCACGCTCCCAGCCTTCACGAAGGTTTCGAGGATCGCCCTCTCCTCGAAGCTTAGGTCATTCAACTTCTCGAGCGCGAGCTTGGCCACCTCCAGCGGCTCCATGTCGTAGTTCCAGCTGTACTCGGTGTCGCTTAGCGGGGTCTCGAACTTCTCAACCCATTCGAATTCGATCACCGTTAGCGGGGTGTCGCGCTTTATATTCGGGTAGTGTTGCTTCAGCGCCTTCAACAGCTCCCGCAAGCTGCTGAAGCCGTCCCTCCGGGCGTCCTCCTCGGTCAAATCGATTAGCTTCCTGCGCTCGACCCGCAGTATCTTAGCTCTGCCGAGGACCAACCCCCCGCAGTACACGAGAACCACGTCCCCCGGCTTATACTTGACGTTGCCAGCCCTGATCGTGGCTAGCTTGGAGCCGCTGAGAAGATCATTCAGGTACTTTTTTGAAAACATCAACGGCCTCGGCATAGCTGCGCCTCCGCTGTAATGCGAGCCCTTTTCGCGTGCTGTTTATTAACTTGTTTCGAGCCAAACGCGTACCTCCCCTCTTAGACCGCGAGGGACAGTGTGCGCTAAGCCGTGGCGAACCTTGCCATCAGGTCGAGGATCGAGGTCACTTGCGGCTTAAGAGGTTCGGGGACGCTCTTAAGGCCAAGCTCGAGAAAACCCCTCACGAGCATGCTCGTTGCCTCCTCCTCGCTGAATCCTTTCGTCATCAAGTACGCGAGCTCCTCCTCCGAGATTTTCCCAATGGCTGCCTCGTGGGTGAGCCGGGAACCGCCGCGAGCCGAGCGCAGCGCGGGGATCGTCACTATTACGGAGTCGGAGCTCAGCTGCAGCCCCCTGCACTCTACGTGACCTCTAGTGTTGGGAGCCGCTGCCTCGATAGTTATCGGGTTCGAGACGAAGCTCCCGCTCGTGGCGACTATCTTGGAGTTCACTTCCACGCTCGCTCCTTCCCCCTCGAGCATGACGACGGTTTCAAGCGTTGATGAACCGGGGCCAGCCAGGTAGAGGGTCGAGGCAAGCGCGCTGCCCCCCTTACGCACAGTGATCCTGGTGCTTTCCTTCAGGGCGTGCGGCGATTTCAGCGAGATGTACACGTCGTTAAAGCTGGCTTTCTCCCCGACTACGACTCCCGTCTCAGCGATGACTTGAGTCTTCGTCGTCCACGAATGTATAATCACGCAATCTAGCTTCGCCCCCTTCTCCAGGAAAATCTCGGTGTAACCGCCGTGCATCGTCCCTTCTCCAGCCGAAGTGCACGTGGACAGCACAACGAGCTCGCTGCCTTCGCCCACCACCAAGACGTTGTGGACCTCCTGCACGCCTTCGCTGACAACGAAGCATATGCTTACGGGCGCGCGCAGGCTCACGCCAGGGGGTACGTATACGAACGCCCCGCTGAGACCAACCTCCCTCTGGGGTAGCGCCGTCCACAGTAGCTTCCTAACCCATTCCCGTTCCACGGCCTTGCTTAGGGGCTCCAGAATGAAGCCCCTCTCCGCTAAGCCTTTGGCCAGCAGCTGCCTGACGATCTCGTAGTTCCGTTGCAGGTATAGCGCAGTAGAGCCGGCGTTGATAGCCTTCTCGAGGAAGCTCACAGGATCTCGCCCCGCGCGAGCGCCTCGTAGCCCTTCCGCTTCACCGCTTCCAGCAGGGTTTCCACGTCCCCCGACGCCACGATCCTCCCGCGCACGATCACGTGTGCCATCGTCACCCTGCGCAGGTACTCGATGACCGCGCCCGTGTGCGTCACAAGGAGGACGCCAGCACCCCCTTCAGCGAGCCTATTGATCGCTCTCCCGACCAGCTTGAGGCTCTCAAGGTCGATCCCGCTGTCGGGCTCATCGAGCATTGCCAGCTTGGGTCGCTGCAGGATCGTCAGCGCGAGCTCGGCTTTCTTCGCTTCACCCCCGCTAAACCCCTTGAACGCCTCCCTTTCCATCAGGCTATCGAGCGCGAAGTCTCCTAAGACGTCGAGGGAGGTGCCATACCTCTTGCTTATCTCCCTGGCCAGATGGGACAGCTTCACGGTGAGTGGGCGGGGATTCTGGTGCATCAAAGCGATGCCGAGGCGCGCTCTCTCGTGAGGCTTCAACCCGTTGAGCTCCCTACCCTCGAAAAACACTCTCCCCTCGACTATGTTGTAGCCGGGGAGCCCCATGATAGCTCGGAGGAACGTGGTTTTTCCGCTACCGTTAGGGCCTAGCAGCACGTGGATCTCGCCTTTCCCCATCGAGAGGTCGGCCCTCCGAACCACGGTTCTTCCCTCCACCTCTACGCTGAGTTTCTCGACTTCGAGGAGCATGCTCATTACCCGGTGCTATGCCACTGGCATTACCCTTCAAAAGCTTTTTCTGCCGGCAGCGCACCGCGTGTAGCAAAACTTAAAGGTCTCCGAGCCGCGTGAGCGCAGGTGATGATTCGTAACCCGGCTTGATCGGTGATAGGGGCCGTCGCATCTGATTCTTGCGCGTTAACGCGCTAAGATTCAACGTAGCTCGCCTGGAGTTTGAGACTCGCAGGCTCTGCGCATGACTCGTTGACGGGAAGCTCGCTCAGTGGCCACCCGGCCCGCCACAGCAGCGCTGCCGGTCGCTCGATGAAAGTCACAAAGTACTCCCGCGCTGTGAGCTCGATTAGCTTCAGGGTGTCTACCAGCACTACATAGACGTAGTGGAGCTTCGCTTTTAGCAGCTCCTCCAGCTTGACCGGGGGTTTCTTGTAGTATGCGTCGACGAGTCGCTTGAAGTACTCAATGCCCCACCGCGCCCTTTCTTCCGGTGGCAGGAAAATGATGTAGGGCAGCTGGAGTACGTGGAAGGGCGGAACCGCCATCGCGAAGTAGTCGGCATACATGCTGTACCTCGCAACTTTGCTCAGCTCTCTCGCTAGCCTGTATGCAACGGGGTCCGTGGAGTTCTCGGGGGGTACGAAGCCGGTCTCAACCTCGACGATCAGGCTCTCGCTGTTAAGGGAGGCGTAAACATCGCACACGAGGTCAGGCGCTAAGACGTGCTCGACGTCCACTTCATACCCTTTCGAAAGTAGGTGGGAGGCGACGATGAGCTCCATCACCGTGTGGTTGGAGCTTACGACTCTACGCAGCGCGAGCTCCTTGAGCCTGCTGCCCAGCTGCTCGAGCCTAGCGCGGGCCCTCGCGTCGAGCTCCTTCCCCAGCCGCTCAACCACGGCGTCGATGTCCTCGCTTAAACTCACGTGGAAAACTCGCGAGCAGCGGCAATTATGCCCATCGCGCAATTATGCTCAATGCCTACTTACCCGGTGCAACCGAGCAAAAAATAGAGTGGGTGCGCAGGTGACCGGCAGTTGAGGACTCGTTAAGCGCCAGCTAGGATGTTGGGGTACTCGGTGTAAACCGTTAGGTAGTCCAGAATGCTATTGCTGCAGACGATGCCCCCTGTACACGTAGGCGCTCGGTCTCGGGTACCTCTGCTTCGTCTTCATGTCCACGTATATCAGCCCGTAGCGCATCTTGAAGCCGGAAGCTCGCTCGAGGTTGTCGATCAAGCTCCAGTGCAAGTAGCCTCGCGCGTCGGCGCCATCCCCCTTTACCGCCTTCAAGAGCTGGTAAAGGTGGGAAACGATGTACCACGCTCTATGCCTGTCGCACGCGTTCGCGATCCCGTTCTCGGTGATCATCATCGGCTTCCCCTACCCCCTCAACATGCTGACGGCCTTCCTGAGGCCCAAAGGGTAGATCTCCCAGCCGGTGTCCGATGTTGGCAAACCTGCCTCGGATTTAGACGCGGGTTTGCACGCGAAGTCGTAACCGGGTAGCACGCGGTAACCCGAGGGTTTCTCGTCAGCTTTCACGACGAGCCTGCTGTAGTAGTTCACGCTAATCCAGTTAACCCTACCCCTCAAATCGTCTCTCCTATCACCACTAATGCCCAAGGGGGCGAACTTACCCTCCGTCTCAGTGTCAAGCCAGTCGTGCGGTTCCTTTCCGCCGCCCGTGCCCTGACCTTTATGGGGTCGCGAACCCACAGCGGCAGCGAGAAGTGGTAGAGGTTTAGGATCAGCTTCAACCCCCTGCACTTGAGATCCTCGAAGATTTCCCTGTAGCGGCTGACAGCAGCCTTGTTAGCCAGTTCGTCAAGCTGCTCAAGAGCCCCCTCGCTCACTTCAACGCTCCTAACGGCGCCACCCTCTGCGTCTGCGTAGACCTTAACTTCCTTAGTTGGGGAAGATGCGGCTCCACTCGACGTTCCCCCTCCACGCATTCAACCCCAGCCAGCGGGCCCAGCTGTAATCCGCCGCGTGTTACCCGGTGTTACCGGGTAACACGCGG
>Ga0105154_1000278_pt1 | contig 23084 bp, 17 predicted proteins | sample SSWtaG_FD_89672 | JGI IMG/M metagenome (GOLD analysis project Ga0105154, IMG submission 89672) | Hot spring microbial communities from Sandy's Spring West, USA to study Microbial Dark Matter (Phase II) - SSWsed_matched | ecosystem: Environmental > Aquatic > Thermal springs > Hot (42-90C) >... | reverse complement strand
TCTTAGCTGAGGTAGGGAGGGAGCTTAAGGAGCTCGCAAAGAGGGCTGAGGCCTACGAGCTCCTCGAGAGGTTCGCCGAGGAGTACCTAGGTAAGGACGGTGCCATAGCTAGGGAGCTGACCAGGGTAGCTAGGGAGGAGCTGGAGAGGAGGGCCAACGCCGTACTACTGAGGCTAGGGCTCAGACCGATATCCGTGGGGGAGGGGTTCCAGATAAGCGTTAGGCTAGCCAGCGGCGAGGTACCCATAGAGAACGCTAGCGGCGGTGAGAAGGTAGGGGTCTCCATAGCCCTAAGGCTAGCCCTAGCGGAGCTAGCGATGGGTAGGGCTCCCACCACCCTAATACTCGACGAGCCTACGGTCTACCTAGACGACGAGAGGAGAGCCCTGATATTCAGCGTCATAGGGGAGCTCGGGAGGGCCCTGAGGCAGGTCATAGTCGTTACCCACGACGAGGAGGTAGTGAAGGTAGCTGACGCGGTGATAAGAGTGGAGAGCGACGGCACTACCAGCCGGGTATACATCTCCAGCCGAACCCTCTAGCCAGGACTCCCTCGGTCGGTTCCTGCCTTCAGGGCTCTCGACTTGACCCTCCTCAAACTTTACGTCCCTTACGTGGATGCTGCGGGGAATCTACAGGGACTTCATCTAAATTCACCAACCGGAATTCCATCATACCCCTGCGGGCTATACACTAGTATATTGGACGATGCAAACCCTTAAAATGTTAGATTAACCCTCTTCTTAGCTGCTAAAACCTTCTATCACCACTGCCTAGGTTAACGCGATGCTTCCCAGGAAACTCCTTGGGAAAGGAGTTGGAGACCTAGCAGAGCTCCTTATCCACAAGAAGCCTCCGCTAGCAGGCTGGGAGCGGGGTCTTCCCTAGCCTTAACTAAGGTAGTAAACCCCTTAGTTAGGGGCTCGGCTACCTAGCTGTAAAACTCGATGGGATTAAGGCTTGAGCATTGGCTCCTTCACAACCGAAGGCCTTACCTCTTAGTGAGGTGACCGTATTACCTAGTTAATACCATTACCACCGACCCGAGGAGGAAGAGAACCGTCCCCAGTAGCCATAGGAGGCTTACTGCGGGGGCTAAACGCCTCTCCTCCAACTTAGTGTAGCACCCTAGTATGGAGAAGGCTAGGCATAGGGTATTGGAGACCGTCCATAGGTAGACCCAGAGAGCTCTGTGGGGCTCCGCATAGTACCGTAGGAGGAGCCGCGTACCGAAGAAGAGCGCTAAGGGGGTGGGATTAGGTAAAAGAGCTTAAAAGCTCTTCTCCTAGAGCAAGCCTCCCGGAAGGAGTACTCCTTGGTAAGCCATCGGGAGACCTTTCCCTTTAGGGAGCTAGCCGTACCACTCCCTAACACTACTAATTCCCTTTCAATTCTATAGTCTAGATTCAGGGCCTGAGCAGATCTTGACTAGGAATTCATAAGCTTTTACACAGGGGGCCTACCCGCCTCTCCCAGGGGGTTTTAAGGGGATCGCGGTGTTGCCCTCGACACCTCTCTACATAAAGATCTCAAGGAGACCTTGGGAAGAACTCGGGAGTTTTCCAAGAACATAGAATGTGGGGATATATGAGGTTTTCCACGGGGATCTGAAGCCGGCTCCTGCTGGTGTTCTGTGGGATCAGGCCCTCCTTATGCTGGGTAGATATGGTGTGGGGAGGTAGTAGGGTGGTACTGCTCGGTGTGCGGTGGCTCTGTGGAACCTGAGGCTGGCCCCTACCTGGTCTCGACTGCCGACGTACTGGACGAGCTCGGGTACGACTACCTGTACGTAGAGGAGGAGCCTAGTACCCCCGAGCTAGCGGACGTTACCTTCCGCGACCTGGTCCCCGAGCTAGCTCAAGGACCTGAGAGGGCTCGTGAGATCGCCTTTAGGAGGCTCTACCGCCACCAGCTCGAGGCCCTGAGGGCCCTCGCTGGGGGGGCTAACGTCGTTATGGTATCCGGGACTGGATCGGGTAAGACTGAGTCCTGGGCTCTCCACGCTATTAGGAGTAGGCTAAGGGTTCTGGCCGTCTACCCTACCCTAGCTCTGTCCCGGGACCAGATCGATAGGCTTAGGAGCTACTACAGCGCCGTAGGGCTCCCCGATGCGGTTGTGGAGGTCGATAGGCCCGTAGTTGAGGAGCTGGGGGGTTACGCGAGGGTTAAGGAGCTCCTCTCGAGGGCCTACGTAGTTGTCACCAACCCGGCCTTCCTCATGGCTGACCTCAAGAGGTTGGCAACCCCGCGCGGTAGGGCGGTACTAGGGGACTTCCTGAGGGGCGTTGACCTCGTGGTGATCGATGAGCTCGACTACTACGGGTCTAGGAGGGCGACCCTCCTCCTAGCTATGGTAGAGCTACTGGAGAGGTACTTCTGCCCTAGGAGGCCGCAGGTCGTAGTCCTAGCAGCTACCCTCGGGAACCCGGACGACGTAGCTAAGTACCTGACGGAGGTCAACGGTAGGGAGACTGCCGTGATCGAGGGTAGGGCCTTCAGAGCTCCCAACAGGGTCTACGCCGTCCTCGGTAAGAACCTGAGGAGGCTGTGGGAGTACCTGAGGAGCATTAGGGACGTCGTGGAGTCCGCGGCTCCGGAGCTACTACCGGCTATCGAGGACTTCGAGTCCTTCAGGCTCGCGGCCCTCGACGTAGTCGAGGGTCTGAGGGCGGCCGGCGTTAGGGTTCCGGAGCTGGAGCTCGACGTAGTCGAGGTGCTGGCTGAGTACGTTAAGAGGGAGGAGGGCTACGTAACCGTAGTCTTCACCCCCAGCATAAGGAGCGCTGAGGTCCTCGCCAGGAGGCTTAGGGAGAGGCTACTGAGGGAGCTAGGAGATGACTTCGAAGACCTCGTAGCCGTACACCACCACCTCGTCGACCCGGCTAGGAGGAGGGATATCGAGGAGAAAGCTAGGAGGGGGAGGGTTAGGGTGGTCTTCACGGTTAGGACCCTGCTCCAGGGTATCGACATAGGGACGATAGCTAGGGTGATCCACTACGGGCTTCCCGAGGACATCAGGGAGTTTAGGCAGAGGGAGGGTAGGAAGGGTAGGAGGGCTGGGATGCGCTTTTCCGAGACCGTGATCTTCCCCGTCAAGCCCATGGACAGGGTGCTGCTGGAGCTGGGCCTCGAGGGCCTCAGGGAGTACGTATCCGCACCGCTCGAGAAGGTCTTCGTTAACCCGGCTAACAGGTACGTCCTCCTCTTCAAGGCCCTCATCAAGCTGAGGCTGGACCCCGACGGGCTGACCCCCGAGGAGAGGGAGCTCCTCAAGGAGCTTAAGCTCGTGGATACGCGTAGAGCCCTCTTCGGTGAGGGGCTAACCCTAAGCGAGACGGGTAAGACCGTGTGGAGCTACCTAGGCTTCTACGAGTTCGGGCCGCCGGACGGGGTCGTTAGGGAGGTTGTTACCCCGGACGGTAGGAGGGTACCCCTGGGCGAGGTCTCCTGGAGGGACTTCGTGGAGAAGTACCAGCCCGGCTGCTTCGACTACTCCAGCGACGCTGTGGTCGTAGACGTCGGTAGGAGGTCCGTGGTTGAGGAGGACGCACGAACAGCTATCGAGAGGTGGGACTTCCTGGGGGAGGCTTTCGAGAGGTACTACTCCCTGAAGGTTTCGTGGCGCGAGGACCCAGACCTACTCAGGGACCTCGCCTCGGGTAGGCTCACATCCAAGGTGACCTGCTACGTTAGGGTACCGAGGAGGGGGTTCGGGATCGTAGTCGAGGAGCCCGAGGCCGTAGTCTGGGAGGTTGAGTCAAGGAGGCGTAGGGTCGTTAGGTACGGTAGTGAGCTAAGGGTAGTCCGCCTGACTAAGCAGATCCAGCTGAGCTCGAGGGTCTACGGTAGGTACAGGGACTTCACCTACGGCTACGTCTACCAGCTCGACCCAGGTGAGGACGTAGCTAAGCTCAGGGCCGGGCTAGCGCTACTCAAGGTCGTCCTAAGGCTCTCTGACCTCAGGGTACCCCTCGACGAGGTCGAGTACGCGGTCTACGAAGGCCCCGGGAAGCTCATGGCGATCTGGGAGGCCGACTGCAGCGGGGTCCTGGAGTCCCTAAACTGGTGGTACGTCAGGAAGCTCGTCGAGGGCTTCACCCCGTCTAAGCTAGCCGAGCTACTGCTGTGGGCTGTCGACGAGGAGGTAGCTACGTGGGTAGCTGAGGGTAGGGTAACCTGGGACGAGGTTAAGGCGTACGCACTCAGGGCCCTGGACTACGTCCAGGAGGTCCTGAAGCTCAAGCTTGAGGGGCTGGGGGAGGTCAGGGTCCCCAAGCCGTCGAGGAGCCTCGGGCTACTCTCGCTAGACATAACCGTGGTGAAGGTCGGCGGGTCCGAGTACTGGATCATCACAGCCTTCGACGGGGAGGGCTACCAGCAGGAGGTGGTCGACAACAGTGTAGCGGCAGCGCGGAAGCTCTCCGAGGTGCTCATGAGGGCCGTCGACGAGGGGCTTAAGGTCCTTAGCTACGGGCAGGTAGAGCTACTGGAGGACCTAGCTAGGAGCTCGAGGACCCTTAGGGCCCTGCTGGAGGTGCTCAGAGGGTCCCGATCCATTGTTGACGTACACGGGGAGATTAGGGAGGTACTGGGGGTGGACCTAGCCCCCATAGAGGAGCTCGAGAGGTACCTCAGGCTCCCGGGGAGGTCGGTGACCCTCGAGAGGTTAAGGGACTCGATCCACAGGGTTCAGGTCGGCGAGCACCTAAGGAGGGCTATCGAGGACGCCCGTAGGTACGGGGAGTCCAACGCCTACGGTACCTACCTGATCCACCTAGTGGTGGCCTCACTAGCTGAGCGTGTGAGCAGCCGCTCAGCGCTAAGTAGCTGAGGGCCTCGAGGGCTCCCTAGCTCTACAAGTACCTCAGTACCTCGTAGTACTTGCTTAAGTACCTCAGGTTCCTCTCCCTACCTCCGGGGATGTTCACGCTTGCCCACACCTCGACCTCGAGCCCCCTGCTGAGCAGGATCTCGACTGCCCTGGCGTTCACCGCGTGGACTATGAAGCTGTTTACTATCGTTGATACGGGGAACACCCTGGTGCCGTCCCCCAGCTCGTAGGCCGCGTCGCCCTCGGGTACCTTGTTGTCTACGACCACGTCAGCTACCTCGTAGAGCCTTTTCCCTAGAGGGTTCTCGGGCTTCAGCCTCCTGGAGTACTCCACCGAGGTTACCGCGACTACCTTAACACCCCTCGACCTCATCTCGTGAGCTAGCTCCACCGGTACCGCGTTCTTACCTGAGTTGCTAACCACGATCAGGACCGAGTTCGGCACCACCCTAACCGAGTCGGCTAGAGCCTTAGCGTAGCCGGGTAGCCTCTCCAGTAGGCTAGCCCTGGTAGCCGAGGGGAAGCCCAGCAGGGATAGGTCGAGCATTGGGTAGACCCTAACCAGCTCACCGGCCCTGTGGAAGACCTCCAGCGCTACCAGCATGGAGTGGCCCGTACCGAATACGTACTCGAGGCCCCCCGAGGCTATCGACTCCGCAACGAGCTCTGAAGCCATCTCCAGGTTCCGGGCCTCCTCGTCGAGGACCCTCCTAATTATCCCGAAGACGGTCTCAGCTAGCTCCCCGAAGAGCTTCTGGGACCTCACGACTTTCCCGAGTAGGAGGGGGACACCATAAAATATAGCCAGCCGTTACGTAAAGCTCCGGATCTCCTGCGAGCTAGAGGGCTATTATCCCCATGACCACCTGCCTCCTAGCGCCCGTAGCCCTGGGGGCGTTGTTCGGGATACCGCTGAGGGCCTCGTGAGCTAGGACTGCTATCCCGAGTGCCTCCTTGTACTTGGAGTCTATCCCCAGCTCCTCGTGGGTGGTCAGCCTAAGGCCTCTCTCCCTAAGCTCCCTCTCCAGCTCCCTAACGAGGTACCTGTTCCTAGCACCCCCTCCTCCCAGTACGACCTCCGAGATCCTTCCCCCGTACCTCCTCAGGATGTACCTATCGTAGTTGTAAACTATGCTCTTGACTACGAAGGTCGCAAGGGTTGCCACTACATCCTCCCTGCTGAGCCCGAGGCTGAGCCCTCTCCTCACCACTCTCTCGACGAACCGCCTCCCGAACTCCCTCCTACCGGCTGTCTTAGGCGGGGGAGACCTTACGAACGGGTGCCTCATCAGCTCCTCGAGCAGTCTCCCATCCGGAGATCCCCTGGAGGCTGTGGAGCCCCCCTCGTCGTAGTCGAGGCCGTAGAGGATCCTCATGGCCTCGTCGATAACCATGTTGCCGGGCCCCGTATCGAAGGCGTAGATTTCGTCCAGTCCAGCACCGGGGGGTAGTACTGTGACGTTAGCTATACCACCTATGTTCTGGACGAGCCTACCCGTCCTAGGGTCGGAGAGTAGGGCCCAGTCCACGTAGGCTATGATCGGTGCTCCCTGGCCCCCGGCGGCTACGTCCCTCACCCTGAAGTCCCCGACCACCAGGAGGCCCGTCTCCTCGGCGATGACCGCTGGGTGCCCTACTTGTAGGGTACACCTGGTAGTAACCCGGCCAACCCTAGCGTACTCCGGCATGTGGTAGACTGTCTGACCGTGGGACCCTGCAGCATCCACCTCGCTCAGCTTAACCCCTCCGGTACCGAGCACCTCCAGTATAGCCCTAGCGAAGTACTGCCCTACCGCGAAGTTCAGTACGCAGACGTCCCTGCAGGTACCCCCCTCCGAGGTCCTGAGGACCGCCCTCCTAAGCTCGGGGTCGTAGGGTAGCACGCCCTGGGTAATCACCCTCCACCTAATCCCGCGGCCGTGCCCCTCGAGCTCCACGACGACCACGTCGACGCCGTCGGCACTGGTCCCCGACATAGCTCCGGCGACTACCCTCCTACTCTTACCCATCAGCTCGATGAGCCTGCGGATCGCGTCCAACCTACCACCTCCTAACGGACGAGAGTACCGCGTTGTGGACTAGGGGTCTCACCCTCCTTATCTCCTCGTTAGACCTACTCGGGTGGACCCTGTTAGTGTAGAAGACCACCACCAGCCCGGCGTCCGGGGCTATCAGTACTGAGGTACCGGTGAAGCCCGTGTGGCCGAAGAGCCTGGAGGGTCTGAGGTCCACCAGGGTACCGCCACCGGCTCCGGGCTCGTAGACCTGCCACCCGAGCCCGTAGCACACGTCCCCGCAGGCCCACGTAGCTAGTAGGGTCCTAGCGGAGGCCTGGGAGATTAGGGTATCGTCGTGCCCGGTGTAGGCCTCCACGATCCCCCAGGCTATCCTAGCCGACTCCAGGGCCGTGGAGAAGAGCCCAGCGTGCCCCGAGACGCCATCCATAGCGTAGGCGTTCTCGTCGTGTACCACCCCGACTAGAGTCCCCCCGCGCCAGTCGACGACCTCTGTGGCTACGACCTCACTGCGGTCGAACCCCACCTCCAGCGGGTTGAACACAGTCCTGGATAGACCCAGGGGCTTAGCTACGAGCTTCTCGAACAGCCTGTCGAACCTCTCACCGGTAACCCTCTCAGCTATGTATGTGAGGACTATGTAGTTTACGTCGCTGTAGGTAACAGCCTTCCCAGGCTCGTAGGTCGGGAAGGCCCTCACCGCCTCCTGGAGCACCTCGTCCCTACTGTGGGCCGTCCTGTAGAGGGGTAGCCACGCGGGTAGCCCTGATGTGTGGGCTAGCAGCATCCAGACCCTCACGGACTCCTTAACCTGGCTGGGCCCCGCGACCGTGTACCTAAACTCCGGAGCTAGGTCGACGACAGGTTGCCTAAGGCTTACGAGGCCCTCCTCAACCAGCTTGGCGTAGACCACTGACGTAGCTAGAGCCTTGGTTACGGAGGCTAGGTCGAATAGCATGTCCGGGACCATCCCCCTCCTAGTAGGTACTAGCTCAGCCGCTCCCGAGGCCTTCCTAGCAACTACGCACCCATCCTTAAGGATCACCATCTCGTAGCCTGGGTAAGCCTTACCCACGTAGGAGTCCGCTACCTCGAGGGCCCTTGCCAGCCTATCCTCCCTAAGCCCAACCTCCTCGGAGGAGCAGAACTTCAAGGCCTACCCCACACGCTAGGTTAGTAGGTGCCTTAGATCCTCCCTAACGTAGCCAGCAACGCCCCCTACTATGGTCGCAGCGACGCTCAGGTCCTTAGGGTCCAGTACGACTATATCGGCCTTAAAGCCCGGGCGTAGCGCTCCGATGCCGAGCCTCCAGGTAAGCCCTAGCGAGAGCGCTGGAGCTAGGGACGACATGTAGAATGCCTCGTCTAGGCCGTAGCTTAGGCTTACTACGTTAGCGAAGGCCTTATCCAAGGTTAGGGTACTACCGGCTAGGGCCCTGGTGTCGACGGTCCTAGCGACTCCGGCGATCACCTCTACCTCCGTATCCCCGAGCCTGTACCTACCGTCCGGCATGCCCGTCGCCGAGATCGAGTCCGAGACCAGCACTACCCTGCGGTAGGAGGCGTGCTCTATCGTGAAGTCCACTACCTCCGGTGCCACGTGTACGAAGTCCACTATCAGCTCTAGGTACACGTCCCTAGCTCTTAGGAGCGCCAGGACTGCCCCGGGACTCCTGTGGTGGAAGGCGCTCATGGCGTTGTACAGGTGGGTAGCCTTCGAGGCCCCTAGAGCTATGGCTTCCTCGGTCTCGGAGTAGGTAGCGTCGGTATGCCCTACCTGGACCACCACTCCCTTAGATACCGCGTAGCCGATCAGCTCCCTGACCCCCCTAACCTCCGGAGCTACGGTGATAGCCCTGAGAAGCCCCCCGCACTCAGCGAGGAGCCCCTCGAACTCCTCTAAGCTCGCGTCCCGCATGTTCCTGGGGTTCTGGGCACCAGCCCTAGCCGGGTTTATGTAGGGGCCCTCCAGGTGCACCCCCGCTACCCTAGCCCCTCCCGGGACCTCCCTAGCGCTAGCAACACTCCTACAGAAGGCCCTCAAGGCCTCCTGAGGCAATGCTACCGACGTAGGTATGAACGAGGTTACCCCGAACCTGGGTAGCCCCCTGGATAGCTCCTCCACCTCACCAGGCGAAGCTGTGCTCAGGTCTATACCCAGGGCCCCGTGGATGTGGGTATCCACGAAGCCTGGCCCGACTACGTAGCCCTCCAGGCTAACCTCGTCGAACCCCTCAAAACCCCTCGGTGGAGGCTCCTCCCCCACGCCGACGATGGTATCGCCCTCGATAGCTACGTAACCCCTCCTAAGGACGCACGTAGGAGTGACCACGGTAGCCCTGCGTATCAAGTACCTCCTCAAGCCGAGCCACCCCGCTAGCACCCCTCAAAAAGCCCTCGCTATCTTCGGGATCCCCCGTTAAAAAAGCTACCGCAGCGTAGTAGAGCGGGAGATCTGTTGAGGGTACTGGCGCTAGCTGCAGCATCCCCCATGCACGACCCGGTAAGGGTTTCTACCTACGTTAACGCCTTCAGGAGCTCCCTACTTGGTGTGCCGTTCATAGGGCTCATCACCGAGCCTACTCGGGTTGAGGCCGAGATCCTAGTGGTCCTGGTAGCTACCGGAGGTACGGAGCACATAGTGCTAGATACGGCTAGGCTTAGCGGGGCTAGGTACGTACTGCTAGCCTACCACGACTCCGATAACTCTCTCCCAGCAGCTCTAGAGGTAGCTCCGGCCCTCAGGGAGCTGTGCGGGGTAGGGCTAGTACACCTCAATTCCGCGGGGAGCAGGGTAGGGCCGCTGGTCAGAGCTTCCGAGGCCCTCTCCAAGATCCGCGGGGGGTTGGTTCTGGTAGTCGGGAAGCCCTCGCCCTGGCTCGTCTACTCCTCGGGAGTTGAGGGGGAGGTAGAGAGTAAGCTAGGGGTAGAGCTTAGGTTCCTGGAGCTCGACGCCCTCTACGAGGAGCTTCAGAGGGTAGGCGACGCCGAGGCGGCTGAGGAGTGCTCTGAGCTGGTTTCGAGGGCCTCCAGGGTATCGGTAGGGGGAGAGGAACTCCTGAGAGCCTGCAGGTTGTCGGTAGCTATGAGGAGGCTTGCAGCTAGGTTAGGAGCTATCGCAGTGTCGGTCAGGTGCTTCGACCTACTCAAGGACCTCGGGGTATCGGGGTGCCTAGCCCTATCTAGGCTCCTGGATAGGGGTGTTGTAGCTGGGTGCGAGGCGGACATACCCTCTACCGCGACCATGCTTATCCTCAGCACGCTCTCGGGTAGGCCTAGCTGGGTAGCTAACGTAGTGGGAGTAGGTAGCTCCTCTGTAGAGCTAGCCCACTGCACTGTAGCCACATCGCTGACATCCAGCTACTCCCTAGTAACCCACTTCGAGAGCGGCCTACCAGTATCCGTAGCCGGGACGCTCGAGGAGGGGGTCGAGGTTACCCTCGCTAAGTACGACCCTAGGAGAAACCTGCTGAGGGCCTCTAGGGGTACGGTGAGGTCTGGTAGACCTACCCATCCCTACAGGTGCAGGACGCAGGTAGTTGTGGAGGTACCGCCGGGCTTCGCTAGGAGCCTGCTGGAGGATCCCTTAGGTGCCCACCTAGTCGTGGGCCTAGGTAACCTACTGGAGGAGCTCGAATACCTAGCCGCGCTAGCCAGTCTTAGGGTAGAGCTGTTCAGGTAGTCAGGGTTGTTTAGGGGGCTACGGGGAAGTCGAGCCGGGCTAGGCTACCTAAGGAGCTACGCCCTGGTACTGGTAGCCGCATCTCTGTGGGGTACCACCGGGGTAGCCGCTAAGTACTCCTTCGACCTAGGGGTCTCCCCGGAGGGTATACTGCTACTCAGGCTAGCCCTCGTCACCCCGACCTACCTCTACCTAGCCCTCCACAGATCCTCCACCAGCCTCTTGGTACCCGCACTAGGTGCCCTCGTACTAGGCCCCTACCACGTAGCCTACTACAACGCAGTGAGGTACGTAGGAGTATCAACAGCCTCACTACTCCTCTACACCCACCCGGTAATCGTAGCCCTAGCCTCCAAGCCCCTCCTCGGCGAGGTTGTGGATAGACGTATCGCGCTAGCCGTAGCCTCGGCAGTCTCGGGGGCTGCTTTAGTAAGCCTCGGAGACCTCTCCGTAGACCCCCCGGGGCTACTCCTGGCCGTAGCCTCATCGACCCTCTTCTCCCTGTACGTAGTCCTATCCAAGAGAGCCCTCGCGTCAGGCGTGAGGCCGGAGGAGGTAGCTCTGGGGACCTCCGCGTGGGCCCTGCCCGCGGTAGCCCTAGCCTACGTAGCTAGGGGAGCCTCGGACGACCTCCTCAACCCCCGCGTGTTCGCTATAGGCCTCTACCTAGCCCTCGTCGTAACGGTACTAGCGTACATACTCTACATGAGGGGCCTGAGGAGGGTAAGGGCCAGCGTGGTCACTGTTCTCTCAACGGCGGAGCCCCTGACAGCTACAGCGCTCTCCTACGTACTCTTCGGTGAGCCGTTAACCCCCCTAAAGGTCTGCGGAGGGGGTCTGATACTACTTGCTGTGGTCATAGTCTCACGTAGCCGTAGCTAGGGAGCCGGTCCGCGCCCTAACCCCACCTAGCTGAGCCTGGGATCGGGCTTAGCGGATGCCGTAGACCCTGCCTCCGGAGTAGCTAAGCACTACACCTCGCTGGAGCTACGTACTTCGACTACCTGCCGATATAAGGAGCTACGTAACTAGCTCCAGGGCCCGGGGTATGGGCTTAGAGGTCATCGGGGTCCTGCACCTACCCCCACTACCTTACGTAGGGCTCAGGCCCGCCCAGAGCCTGGAGGAGGTAATCGAGAGGGCCGTATCGGAGGCTAGAGTACTGGAGGAAGCGGGCTTCACGGCCGTGCTTGTGGAGAACTTCGGGGACGCCCCCTACCGGAAGAGGGTCCGCGACCCCCTAGCCCTGGCCTCCATGGCCGTGGTCGTTAGGGAGGTCGTCAGGGGGACCTCGCTAGCTGTCGGGGTCAACATCCTCAGGAACTCGGGCCTCGAGGCGTACTCCGTAGCTGTAGCCGCAGGAGCTAGGTTCATCAGGGTCAACGCCCTATCGGAGGTCGTGGTCTCGGACTCTGGGCTACTGGAGCCGGAAGCCCCTAGGCTCAGGGCTGTGAGGGCTAACTACCCGTGGGTCAGGGTCTACGCAGACGTCCTGGTGAAGCACGGGGGTAGCCTAAGCCTGATCGCCCAGAGGGCCGCGGGTGAGCTTAAGTCTCTAGCCCTGGACGACGTAGTTAGGGAGGTGGTGCTGGACTACGTAGAGCGCGGTAGGGCGGACGCCCTGGTGGTCACGGGGGGTAGGACAGGTGAGCCACCGCCGACCGAGCTCCTTAAGGCCGTCAGGAGGTACTCCCCGGTCCCGGTAGTAGTTGGGAGCGGTGCAACCCCGGAGAACGTCGGGGAGCTACTGAGGTACTCCGACGGAGTCATAGTTGGCTCGTACATCAGGAGGGACGGTAGGGCCGGGAACCCCGTTGACGCCGAGAGGGCTAAGAGGTTCGTGGAGGCCGTTAGGTCCGCCGGGGGTGACCTAGGTGCTTAAGCTCGTCTACGACGAGAGGCACAGGCTGCACAGGGACCCTGGGGATAGACACCCAGAGGGGGTCTGGAGGGTCGAGGCGTCGGTCGAGGCTCTGAGGTCCTCGCCAGCCTGGGGCCTCGTCGAGGTGGTGAAGGCCCTGGAGCCCGACTACGGGGCCGTCCTGCTGGCCCACGACCCGGAGTACGTCGAGTGGATCAGGGGTGAGTGCGCTAAGGGGTTCCACTACGTCGACGCCGACACCTACGTTACTGAGCACACCTGCGACGTAGCAGCTTCCTTTGCGGCAACAGCTAGGGAGGTTGCCCTGAGGTCCGCTGAGGTAGGTGAGCTCTGGTTCATCCTAGCGAGGCCCGGAGGCCACCACGCCGGTAGGAGGGGGCCGGCCATGGGTGCTCCGACACTTGGGTTCTGCGTATTTGACTACGTAGCTATAGCTGCTAGGGCCCTAGTGAACTCCGGGTACAGGGTGATGGTGCTGGACTTCGATGCTCACCACGGTAACGGAACCCAGGAGATCCTGTGGGAGGAGCCTAGGGCTCTCCACGTGGACATACACCAGAGGTGGCTGTACCCAGGTACCGGGGACGTGGAGGACGTAGGTGGACCGGGGGCTGAGGGGACTAAGGTGAACGTACCCCTGTACCCGGGCTCCGGGGACTACCACTACGCGTGGGTGCTGGAGAGGGTAGTCGAGAGGGCCAGGGCGATCTTTGAGCCCGACGTAGTCCTCGTGTTCGCGGGGTTCGACGCCCACAGGGACGATAGGTTAACCGAGCTCGACGTAACCGAGGACACCTACGCCCTCTTCGGTACCTACCTCAGGGACCTGCTCAAGAGGGGGGAGGTTAGGGGAGTGGTCGCGGTGCTCGGGGGCGGCTACGGGAGAGGGATGGTTTCGAGCTTCGTAGCGTTCGTCGAGGGGTTGCTGGGAGTTAGGGAGAGGCCCCCGGTAGCCCCCACGCCGCCGGGTAAGTGCGTAGAGTACGGAGCTGAGAAGGCCCTCAGGCTGCTGGAACGCACGGTTAGAAACATTGCGGGGCGGTAGGGCCTTAACCAAGGTAGTGCTCGTCAGTAACATCACCGAAAGCTAGAAGCCTGCAGTAGTCCTGATGCCCGAGGCTACCGAGGAACTGAAGCCACTACTGGAAAGCTTCTACATAGTGGAGGCGGAGCTAGCCTCTGAGAGGACCCACAGCCTCATATCCAAGGAGAGGGTTAGGTAGACTTCCTCGACAAGGGGGCGGGGTCCCCTACAGTACCTCAGCATACCCGTGGGCGAGAACCTAGCAGAGCCCCCCGGGTAACGGACGCCACAACGCCACAGTAAGTAGGCCGGGTACGGTGATCCTAAGCTCTAGGGGGTGCCTATGGAGGTACGTTAGTGACCTCCTGGAGGTGGCTAGGGGATGCAGCACCTTCATAGACTCCACCTAACTATGCGGGGCTCAGAGCTTGGAGAGGGCAGGGTGTGTAACCCGACTAGCGGGTCAACCTTTACCCATAGCGCTAGCCCCCGTAGCCTAGAACAGAGCCGTGGAGAATCCTGTGCGCGCTCCTCGCTAAAATTTATATTGTGGTGGAGCAACAATCTAATGAGGTCGAGCTTATGGAGATCCCGGAGAGGAAGAGAAGGATCGAGAGAATGTTCATGGCTATCGCCGCCCTTATCTGGGTAATGCTCTCAGCAGCCCTACCACTAGTAAATAGGCCGGATGCACACGTCCTGGGTATACCATTGTTGTGGTTCTGGGTGCTGATGTGGGTCTTCGTGGTCCCGATCGTTCTTAGCGTAGCGTATTACTTACTCGAGGTGGCTCCGTGATGGAGGCCCTCATAGCTTCCTCAATAGTAATGATCATACTCGCCATAACGTTCGTGATAGGGGTCCTAGCATACAGGCTGAGGGTCAAGGCCCTGAGAGTAGACACGTACATGGTCGCCGGCAGAACCCTGGGGTTCATAGTAACGTTCCTGAACATGGCCGCCGTCATCTACAGCGGCTTCGCGTTCCTGGGGGCCTCGGGCTGGGCCTACGCCTTCGGTGCCCCGGTGCTCTACATATGGATCTACGGGGCCCTGGCCTACACCTTCGCCTTCTTCTTCGCCCCGAGGATCTGGGGGGTCGCCAAGGGGCAGGGCCTGCTAACCCAAGCTGACTTCTTCATGTGGAGGTACGGTAGCAAGCTCCTAATGGTGCTAACGGCCCTCGTTGGGATAACCTTCAACATCCCCTACGGTCAGCTACAGATCCTCACAACGAAGTACGTGCTAGACCTAGCTACCTATGGTGTCCTACCAACGCTACACGTAGCCGTGCTATCCTTCGTCCTCACTATGGTGTACGTGTTCCTCGGGGGCATGGTTAGCGTAGCCATAACCAACGTGTTCCTAGGTAGCATAATGCTAGCCGCGATGTTCGGCGGGGGGCTGTCCCTGATAGCCTACTACTTCGGAGGCCTCCCAGGGCTATTCAAGGCCGTGGAGACCGTTAAGCCCCAGCACGTCTACCTTTGGGCAGCCGTAGGTAGGAACTCGGTCCAGTGGGTTATAACGGCCGCGGTAGGCTGCGGGCTAGGCTTCTGGGTATGGCCCCAGCTAGCCCAGATGGTCTTCCCAGCTAGGGATGCTAAGGTACTGAGGAGGAGCATAGTCATGACCTCCTGGTACCACGTCCTAGGGATAATCTGGGCCTCCCTGACGGGGCTCGTAGCCCTAGGCATAGGTATGAAGCTGACCGTACCCGACCACGCTTTCCTGGCCCTGGTTAGGGACACTTTCGGGCCAGTAGCGCTGGGGTTCATAGGTGCCGCGGGTATGGCAGCAGCCCTCTCCTCCGCCGCAGGCATAATACTGACCCAGGCTAGCCTACTATCGAGGAACATATACCAGGGCTGGCTAAGGCCTACAGCTAGCGAGAGGGAAGTGATCCTCGTCAGCAGGCTGGGGATAGTGATATTCACCCTGGTAAGCGTCATACTAGCATACACGGCGCCGGCCTACATAGTCTACCTACTGCTGGTAGGCTACACGGGCATAACCCAGATGTTCCCGGGCTGGGTACTGGGGAGCATCTGGAGGTGGATAACCAAGGAGGGGGTGCTGGCCGGGCTAGTCGTAGGGCTGATCGTCGGCGTGCTAACGTGCTTCGTCTGGCCGGACTACCTAGGTATACACTCGATCATATGGGGCCTGATATTCAACCTACCGATAACCCTAATAGTCTCCAAGCTTACCTACAGGGGTGGTTAAGGTGTCCGGCCCGGACGTAGCTAGAGGGAACGTCGAGTGGGGCGTTAAGGTACTCAAGGACATGGTCTCGATACCCACGGTCAACCCGCCCGGCGAGAGGTACCAGGACTTCGCTAGGTACTCCAAGGAGGTCCTAGAGTCCCTGGGGTTCTCAGTCAGCATCTACGAGGTCCCGGCTGACTACGTCAGGAGGTACTACCCGGACTACGCGAACTACCCCAGGTACGTTGTGCTTGGCAGGTACGGTGAGGGCTCCCCGGTTCTCCACTTCAACGGGCACTACGACGTGGTACCACCGGGTAGCGGGTGGACTAGGAGCCCCTTCGAGCCAGTGGTTGAGGGAGGGAGGCTATACGGTAGGGGCTCGTCGGACATGAAGGGAGGTATAGCAGCCTTCCTAGCTGCCGCTAAGTCCCTCCTAGAGTCAGGTAAGGGGCTCAAGGGCTCCATCGAGGTAGCCCTAGTGCCCGACGAGGAGATCGGTGGCGAGACGGGGACCGGGTACCTAGTCAGGGAGCTTAAGGTGAGGCCTGACTACGTCATCATAGGGGAGCCGAGCGGTTCGGGGACCATATGGATAGGGCATAAGGGGGCTCTCTGGGCTATAGTCGAGGTCTACGGTAGGCAGGCCCACGGCTCCACCCCGTGGCTTGGCGTTAACGCCTTCGAGTGCATGGTCAGGGTAGCCGATAGGCTCATGAGGGAGTACCTACCGTACCTAGAGAGTAAGAAGAGCTCCTACGAGTACGACGACCAGAGGGGCGCTAGGCCGACAGCTATGCTAGGCGGGGAGCTTAAGGGAGGGGCTAAGGTTAACATAGTGCCGGGTTATTGCTCGTTCTCCATAGACCGCAGGGTAACCCCCGAGGAGAGGCTAGAGGACGTCGAGAGGGAGGTCCTGGAGTTCGTGAGGAGGGCTGCCTCGGACCTACCTAGCGATGCGAGGGTCGAGGTTAGGGTCGTAAACAGGCTACCGCCGGCCCTCACGGACCCCGGCTCTAGGCTCGTGAGCGTAGCTAGGGAGGTAGCTAGGGAGGTACTAGGCCGCGAGCCGAGGACCACGGTATGCTTGGGAGGGCTGGACATGAGGTACTACACGGAGGTAGGCATAAGCACCGTAACCTACGGGCCCGGCCTACTCGGCGTAGCGCACATAGCTGACGAGTACCTACCCCTGGATGACTTCGAGAGGATGGTTTACATATACTACCTAATGATCGAGAGGCTACTCACCTAAGCCCAAAACTTTTTTAACTCGGTCCCCAGGATACTACCGAGTAGGTAGCTCTATGGGCTTCGAGGTCTACACCCTAGGCTACGGCGGCCTAGGGGTCGGGGACTTCGTTAAGCTTCTGATGGAGCTGGGTGTAGAGGTAGTGGTTGACGTGAGGAGGTGGTGCACTAGCAGGAGGGTGCCCGAGTTCTCGGGTAGGGCTCTCCAGCCCCTACTCAGCTCTTCGGGGATCCGCTACCTGTGGATCCCGGAGCTGGGGGGCTACAGGAGGTTCGGGGTAGACGTGGAGGACCTAGGTATAGGTAGGTGCTTTAGGTCTGAGGGCTTTAGAGCTTACGCAACCTACGTACTCCACTCACCTAGTGCTAGGGGGGCTCTAGCAAGGCTCGAGGAGGTATGCCGTAGCTATAGAGCTCTACTACTCTGCCGGGAGAGGGTCCCGGCCCGCTGCCACAGGAAGATACTGTCGGACTGGCTACTCTTCAAGGGCTTCAGGGTGCTCCACGTAATCCCACCTAGGGTTTTCGAGCATAGGTTTACTAAGTGCGCTAGGGTGGTAGCTGGGGAGCTTACGTACCTCTAGGTAGACCTCGGAGACCAGGTCCCGCTTCTCTAAGTATATTTTAGGCTAGACCGATACCTACTAGGGAGGTCATTGGGTAGAGCGGTAGACCCGGTCTGCGGTATGGAGGTGGACCCCGGTAAAACTCCTTATAAAACCCTCTACAAGGGTGTTGTGTACTACTTCTGCAGCCAGCACTGCAAGAAGGCCTTCGAGAAGGATCCCGAGTACTACCTCAAGCACGGGCCTGTTGGTATGCCTAAGTAGCTAGGGCTACCCCCTCGCTCCTCGGGTCCGCTACTAACTGAGCTACCCTTCTCTCTATATCGGCTACAGCTACGTGGACCAGCCCCGTCTGCCCGTAGTAGTCCACCACCTCTACCGCTACCCCCTCCTCCTTGGGGGTCCTTAGCCTAGCCTCGACGACCACCCTCTTAGCCCCCACGGGCTCTACGTAGATGAACCTAGGAGCATCAACCGCCAACGCTGGGTCCATGCCGTAGGTGAAGATGTTCTCGAAGACCCTTAGATGTATCTGGGGCCTCCAGTCCCCTCCAGCGCACCCTATGACGTACCTCCTGGATCCCCTAGCAACACCTAGTATCGAGAGCGTGTGGAGGGGCCTCTTCCTAGGTGCTGGGCTGTTGGGTAGGCCTGGGCGCTTGGCGAACCCCGCTCCGCGGTTCTGAAACGGGAACCCTAGGGCTACCAAGCCGGAGCCGAACGGGTAGAAGAGGCTCTGTATGAAGCCTACCAAGGAGTCCCCGTCGTAGACCACGAAGAACGTCGTATCAGTACCCCCGTAGGTCCCCGAACCGCCGACCGCCCCGCTCTTTGCTAGTAGCTCGACGGCCTTACCGTACGTCAGGTACTCAGCTACGTCCACCTCCATAGCCTCAGGGTCCCCTAGGAAGAGGTCCCTGAAGGTGTAGGAGTCCTCGACTACCTTAGACCAGGCCAGCACCCTCCTCGGGTCGTCGAAGGGGTACCTGGACAGCTCCAGCTCGTAGAGAGCTGAGATCAACTGGAGGGTCGTAGCCCCCTGGGTGTTGGGCGGTAGCTCGTAGAGCGTTAGGTCGCCGATCCCAAGCTTGAGGGGCCTAACAACGGAGCCCTCGTGATCCATCAGATCGTCCAGGCCTATGTCGACGCCCTGGTCCTGGAGCTCCGAGACGAGCTGCTCAGCTAGCTTACCGTAGTAGAACTCGTCCCAGCCTCTCGACGCTATGACCCTCAGGGTCCTGGCAGCCTCCTTGTTCACTACGTAGGAGCCGGGCTCGATCCCCTTAAAGTACCTCGCCCACCGGTAGCCGGAGAGCTCAGGCTCCGAGAGCTTAGAAGCCCTAGCTAGCGCGTAGCCGGAGTAGAAGCCGTTGTAGGCTAGGGATACGGCAGGCCTTAGGAGCCTGTCCAGCGGTAGCTGGCAGTACTCCTCGATTAGGAACCCCCATAGGTTGACCAAGCCGGGGACCGTTACCGTTAGGGGTCCCCTCCTAGGCTTTAGCCTAAGGTACTCCTCAGCCTTGAACCCCGAGGGCGACCTACCGCTAGACGCGTAGGCAAGTACCTCGTCCCCTACGAAGGCCAGCAGAAAGCCGTCACCGCCCAACCCACCTGAGTGGGGCTGGACTACGGACAGCACGGCACTAGCAGCTATAGTCGCGTCGAAGGCGTTACCACCCTCCTCTAGAACCTCTAGAGCTGCCTTACTAGCTAGGTAGGAGTCCGTAGAGGCCCCCCTAGTCCCGAAGGCGGACTTAACTACGACCACTGAACCACCTAGCTAGGCTTAGCCCTAGGTTAATAACTCCCCGTCAATAGCTTAGGGCTACCCTAAAAGCTTATTTAAGGCAACGCCTAACTACCGAGGGCAGCCGTGCCTGCGGAAATCTCTATGGTAGACGTCCTCGCGGTGGTCTACGCGTACCTACTAGCCTTCATAGTGCTGGGCCTGATAGTCGCAGCCCTCACCCTAGTCTACCGCCTAACCTCTAGGCAACCCTCCGTAGCCCCAGCGGGAGTGACCCCGAAACCGGCTACCCAGGAGGTCCCTCCGCAGCCCTCACCCCAGCCGCAGGCTCCTCCTCCGCAGGTACAGCAACTACCTAAACCCCCCGCCGAGGGGCTGGTGGAGAAGATCGCAGCGGCTGTAGCAGCTGTAGCAACACACCTCTCAGTACTTACCGGAGCTCCCATCGCGACAGCTACGCAGGTACCTCAGGTAGCTGTAGGTGGGTGGGTCGCCCGCTGGCGTAGCCAGGTAGCTACATCACCAAACGAGGTCAGCTACCTACTCAGGACACGTAGGTGGAGCTAAAGCTGAGGATAACCCCGCGGTTACCCCGCCTCACACTCCCCCGGGGCTCGGGGGCGTCAGCGGGGCCTCCGCAGATTACTTAGTTTATCGTATATAAGTTTTCCTTACATAGGCACCTACGTAGTAGGGTCTCCGGCCGGTCGGATCTTGAAGGCCCCCGGGTCTAAGGGCTTAAATGCCTTACCAAGCCTAGGTGTGGGGGAAGGTCTCTGGGTAGAGTTGAGCTGATTAGGTGGCGCCCTGAGGAGGAGCTGAAGCTACTGGAGCTCTGGGAGAGGGAGGGGCTCTACAGGGAGGACGTAGACCTGGAGAGGGACGTAGACTACGTAGTCATAGATACCCCTCCCCCCTACCCCTCAGGTCCCTGGGGGGTAGCTCAAGCAGCTCACTACGCCCAGATAGACATGGTAGCTAGAGCCCTAAGGCTACTGGGCTACAAGGTCCTGGTACCGTTCTACGCGGATAGGAACGGGCTACCAGCTGAGGTAGCTGCTGAGAAGACCTACGGTATAGTGGCCCACGAAATGGCGAGGACCCCGGAGGGTAGGGAGAGGTTCTTAAGGCTTGTCTCGGAGCTCCTAGATAGGAACGAAGCCTCCCTAGTATCCGTATGGAGGAGGCTCGGCTGCCTATTCGACTACTGGACCGAGGGTACTGACTCACCTAGGTACAGAGCCCTCACCCAGGCGACCTTCATAGAGCTGTGGAAGAGGGGCCTGATATACAAGGACGTTAAGCCCGTTCAGTGGTGCCCTAGGTGTAGGACCTCGCTAGCTGAGGCTGAGATAGAGTTCGTAGAGGAGAGGGGGAAGCTCTACTACATCAAGTTCAAGGTGCTGGAGACCGGTGAGGACATAGTGATCGCTACTACGAGGCCCGAGCTACTAGCCGCCTGCGGAGCCGTCATATACAACCCTAGGGACACTAGGTACCAGCACCTAGGCGGCAAGCACGCGGTAGTCCCCGTGTACGGGCACTCGGTACCGATAGTACCCCACGAGATGGCTAAGCCTGAGTACGGTACGGGGCTCGCCATGATGTGCTCCTACGGCGACGTCAGGGACCTCATATTCTTCAGGGAGATGGGCCTCGAGCCTAGGGTCGTCATAGACCTAGACGGCACCATGAAGCCCGAGGCAGGCCCGATAGCCGGGCTGAAGGTTCGGGAGGCTAGGGATAGGATCGCCGAGATCCTCAGGGAGGGCGGCTACCTAGTTAAAGTGGAGGACCTAGTCCACGAGGTCCCAACGTGCTGGAGGTGCAAGACCCCGGTTGAGATAGTCCACGTTGAGGAGTACTTCCTAAGGCAGCTGGACTTCAAGGACGAGGTCCTCAAGGTCTCGTCAGCTATGGAGTTCTACCCCGAGGAGCACAGGAGGAGGCTGGAGGACTGGGTCAGGTCCCTAGCTATGGACTGGCCGATCTCCAGGACCCGCTACTACGGTACCGAGGTACCTATATGGAGGTGCTCGAGGTGCGGCTACGAGGTCCTCCCGGAGCCCGGTAGGTATGTAAGGCCGTGGAAGGAGCCGGCACCAGTCGAGGCGTGCCCGAGGTGTGGAGCACCTAGGGAGGAGCTGGTCGGTGAGACGAGGGTCTTCGATACCTGGTTCGACTCCTCGGTGTCCGTACTCTACGTAGTTAGGTGGCTCGAGAACCGCGACGCCGCGGTTAAGGCCCTTGGAAGGGCTCTAAGGCCCCAGGGCTACGACATAATAAGGACCTGGCTCTACTACACGACCCTAAGGGTCTGGATGCTGACCGGTAGGCCGCCGTTTAGGTGGGTTAGGATAACCGGCATGGGGCTCGATGAGAAGGGAAGAGCTATGCACAAGTCGCTAGGTAACGTCATATACCCGGAGCCCTTCCTCGAGAGGTACGGCGCCGACGCCTTCAGGTACTGGTCGGCCGTAGCCAGCAGGTTGGGTAGCGACTACAGGTGGTCCGAGGCTACGGTTAAGACGGGGTTGTTGTTCTGCACTAAGCTAGTGAACATAGCTAGGTTCGTGACCTCCTTCGAGGAGCCCAAGGGCCCCGTAGCCCTTAGGGAGCTGGACAGGGCTATGCTGGCATACGCGGTCAAGGTAGCTAGGGAGGTCGTTGAAGGCTACAGGAAGCTGGACGTCTTCGAGCCCGCCCTAAAGCTCTACAGCCTACTGTGGGACGTCTTCGCCTCCAACTACCTGGAGATGGTTAAGCCCAGGGTCTACAGGAAGGCCCCGTTCCCCGATAGCGAGGTTGCCGGGGCTGTGTACACGATGTACAGGGTCCTCAAGCTGGGGGTGAAGCTGCTATCACCTATAATGCCCTTCGTAACGGACTACCTATGGAGGGTCTTGGAGGGTAGGACGGTAGCCCGCGAGAGGGTTACGGAGGAGGAGCTTACATTCACCGAGGGTAGGCCGGAGCTCATGGAGAGGGTGGTCGAGGTCAACTCGGCCATCTGGAAGTGGAAGAAGGAGAGAGGGATGAGGCTCAGCGAGCCTGTCAAGGGCACCATCTACCTACCCGAGGAGCTCGCTGGAGTAGCCGAGGACGTGAAGTACCTACACAACGTCGAGAGGGTGGTTGCGGGGGTACCGGACTCCTGGGACTACGAGCTGGGGCGCGGTATCTACCTAAAGCTCGGCTAGCTACGGGGTACTGAGCTGTTTTGGGTTCCCGTGAGGTAGACCTACTAGCTAGGGTCCTCTACGAAGTAGTCGAGAGGAGGGTATCCCTAGACGTAGCCTTCAAGAGGGCCTGCGGGGGGCGCTGCGCTAGGGGTCTGGAGGAGCGTGAGAAGCTCTACCAGCTCTGCAGGAGGTTTGTCTCGGACTACGTTAAGCTTCTCTGCTACGTAGGCAGTAGGAGGGTTAGCTACAGGAAGCTGGCTAGGCTGTGGCTCAGGGGACCCCTACCAGAGCCTGAGGAACCCTACTGTAGGCTATCCGTACCTAGGTGGCTATACGAGAGGGTATCCTCACTACTCGGCGAGGGGGAGGCAGAGAGGCTCTTCAAGGCCTTCGAGGAGAGGACCTGGTGGCTCCGCGTAAACACGTTCCGCGGGAGCGAGGAGGCGGTGGTGAGGGAGCTCGAGAGCGAGGGGGTTGAGCTGGAGGTGCACCCGGAGCTACCCTACATGGTTAGGGTGCTGAGGAGCCCTAAGCCGGTGAGGCTCCTGAGGGCCGTGAGGGAGTTCAGAGCCGTACCCCAGGACATAGCGTCGGCCGTGGCCGTGGAGCACCTCGACGTCAGGCCCGGGGAGGTGGTGCTGGACATGTGCGCAGCCCCCGGGGTTAAGACCTCCCTCATATCGATGCTCTCGGGGGG
>Ga0105154_1000276_pt1 | contig 23103 bp, 20 predicted proteins | sample SSWtaG_FD_89672 | JGI IMG/M metagenome (GOLD analysis project Ga0105154, IMG submission 89672) | Hot spring microbial communities from Sandy's Spring West, USA to study Microbial Dark Matter (Phase II) - SSWsed_matched | ecosystem: Environmental > Aquatic > Thermal springs > Hot (42-90C) >... | reverse complement strand
TACCGCCTACCTTCACTCCGAAGTTTAGAAGTAGAGTTGAAGCGTTCGTAAGACGTTCCAAGCTTGGTTCTCGTTTCGCTTTAGAGTTTAGGAACGAAGTGTGGTTTACTGAAGAGAACGTAGAGTGGGCAAAGAAGATGGGGATAACGTTGGTGAGTGTAGATGCACCAGAATTTCCCTTAAAGCTCTTCCTCACCTCTGACGCCCTCTACCTCAGGATGCACGGTAAAACTGCTTGGTATGCGCACGAGTACTCGAGAAGGGAACTGGAAGAGGTAGTAGAGCGCATACTGGAGTTGCGACCAAAAAGGGTTTACGTCATGTTCAATAACGATCACGCCATGTTGAGAAATGCAAGAGAGATGCTCGAGTTATTGATCAAAATGTGTTAAAAAATAGAGCAACGCCCTTTCTCGCCAAAATTTGGCATCGTACCAAGGATAAAGACTGGTATTCCTTGTGGAGTAGAAGATGTTCCCGAGAAATGGCCCATAACCCCATGCTAATGGTTTAACGCCCGAATACGTAAACTTCCATTACTCAGAGAAACTCAGCTATGAGTAGAGGTAATAGGATAGTGGCATCTCCGTAGACCGTTACGTGCTTTGCTTTGGCGCTTATCTTATTCCAAGAGATGGCTTCTCTGGTTTGTGCACCGCTCAATGAGCCATCGTATTCTACTGCAGTCGTTAAGTAAACCGCGTAGTCTAGCCCGCCCATGAACTGGGCCCACCAAATTACGTGGTGTTTAGAGATCCCACCACCTATCACGAGTGCCCCACTTCGCTTCGAATTAAACACTATCTCGCTTAGCTCCTGCTCATCTAGCAGTACGTTGACGTTGAAGTCCTTGTGATCTTGCCAAAACATCCAGAGCTGCTCACCTACACAGCCATCTGTAATTCCTGGGACGAAGATGGGTATCTCATTCCTCCAGCACCAGTAGATTATCGATTCCCTCGCCTGTCTTTCTCTACTTATTTCCTTCCCTATCTCCCATATGAGTTCTCTGGTCGAGAGCTCCTTCTTTCGCTCGTAAATTCTTGCAAGTATTGGTTGAAGCTTTCGCTCGAGGATCGCGCCGTAACTCTCTCTAGGAATGAAGACATTTCCTAGCCTATGTATGCCATGTCTAGCTAGCTCACGATCATCGACGTAAAAACTACCCTGATAGTAGTTCTTCCAAATCCTCGCAAGGTCGTGATCCAAAGTACCACACGTCGTTATTACGACGTCGAAGAGCTTTCGTCTTATCGCATCTCTAATCACGCCGCGCAGGCCAGTTGCTACTATGCATGCCGGAAAGGAGAGGAAACGAGTGCACTCGTCGTCGTTCAGCATAGATCTAAGTATGATCTCTGCTTTAGCTAGCTCTCTTGCCATGAAGCCGCCGCAACTAGAGAATTGTTCCATTAGCTCAGTGATCTTCGTTTCCTTATTAACTGCTATATCTTTCACCCGCTTCAACCTCATACTCCCAGCCTCGTCTCTATGTACTTCTCCCTGAGAAAGATAGAAAGTTCCCCATCTCTCTCTACGAGGTCGAAGAACGTCTTGCCGCTTATTAGCTCAGCCTTAGGTAACGCTTTAGCTACTTCGCTTGGTATTCCTTTAGCCATTAGTTCCCTCGGACTCAGCTTGAGGTAGCGTTGGTTTAGCAGCTCCTCTACCGTCTTGAATTCGGTCTCGCGCTCCACCACCAACTTATCCTCTTCTAAGTAAGGTCCAAACGGTGGGGAGGAATACTTTCTCAAGAAGTCCTCTCTATTTGGACTTACGAATATGCTAGGTCCAACTCGCTTCTCTATTGCAGGTTGCTTTCCGTACTTCAACTCGAATATCAGCATTACTTGCCCAGTCCTCTCTGACACGAACTCGTATTTCCTAATCACCTCGAAACCATGGATGCGCATACTAGTTGCCAATCTGCGCAGAGTCTTTCTGAGCTGTGGATAGAGAACGTCGTCGACTATGTTCGGTCTCCTAAACCTCAATCCAAGGAAGTGAGTCTCTCTGGCCTTGAGTAGTTCTACCTCTCTCCTCGTCAGTGGTCTCTTCTTCGGGAAGAAGTAATCGAGCGATGGTGCTGCGAGGAATTCCTTAGCTTTGGTCACGAACTTAGCGAAGTTCTCGCAGCTCAGTGCAGCAGCGACGTTTCGCTTGGGATCAACTGGATCTATGACTATGAGTGGTTCTCCTTTGAACATCTCCTGAAGCTCTTTCTCATATCGTCTTAGTTCGTCCTCGCTCTTGAACCAACGCCTGCTCACGTCTATTATTGCTACTGGTTTGAGATTGGCTACGTTTTTAATCACGTTCTCAAACTTACCGAAGTGAATTACTAGCAATTCGCATAGGTAGCCGCTGACTCCACACGTCTTCAGATCGCTCCCGTAAATTCCTATGCCCTTACAGAACTGTTTAAGGACTCGCACTTCGTCGCGAAGCGAGGGGTCTAGATTTTGAAGTACGTATGCGTTATGTAGAGGAGAGCGATCGACCGCAGAGATTATGCGTTCACCTGGCTCGATCTTATAGCAAGGTACTAGATCGACATCATAACCTTCGATCTTTGCAGATAGATAAGGATGCTCGGCGTATTTCAGTTCACCCTTACCGTTGAGGTCGCGTAGTATAGCCCTAGCAGCAGCTAATCCCTTTCTACCCAACTCCTCTCGCGTTAGATCTTTTGGAAAGAGGAGAAAGACGTCTATATCGCTATCTCCCTTTAACCACGTCCCCCTCGCCGTCGACCCAACGGGAGTTGCGCCTATGTAGCCATATCTCTCGCTATGCTTCGCAGCTATCTCAAGGATCTTCATAGTTAGTTGCCTTAGTCTCTCTACTTCTTCTCTCGTTGGCTTTACCCTTCTCAGCACTTCTCGTTTTATCTCGACTATCCTAGCCATTCTACCACGATAAGATATGTAGCAACTATCCTGTTTAAAGGAGTGGTCACGAGAAAGTCGCGATAGTTTATAAAATTTCGCGAGAAGTTCTTGTTACGGTATGCCAGGTTACGGGTTGGGCTTATGGTTACTGTCGATAAGGCTGTTATAGCGAGGTTAGAGAAGAACGGTAGGCGGTTTGAAATCCTCGTCGATCCAGAGCTTGCCTACCAGTTCAGAGAGGGTAAGACCGTAAGCTTTAGGGACCTTCTTGCAGTAGATGAAATCTTCAAGGACGCTAGGAAGGGCGAAACTGCAGCGAGGAGCGATCTCCTCGCTGTCTTTGGGACTACGGAGATAGAGGAAGTAGCTAAGCGCATACTAAAGGAAGGTGAAGTCCAAATAACTGCAGAGTTCAGAAGGAGAAAGCTAGAGGAAAAGAAGAGACGTATAGCAGAGTTCATCTCTAAGAACGCGATGGATCCGAGAACTAAGACTACTATTCCCATTCAGCGAATTCTCAACGCAATGGAGCAAGCCAAAGTTCACATAGATCTCTTCAAACCCGTGGAGGAGCAGGTAAATGAGGTCATCCAAGCTATAAGGAGCGTAATTCCGCTGAGTTTAGAAAAGCTAAGGATCGAAGTTCGCGTTCCCCCAGCATATGCAGCTAGATGCTATGGTATTCTCAAGGGCTTTAACGCCTCGCTGAACTATGCAAACGATGGTACTCTAGTGGCAAAGCTAGAAATTCCTGCAGGACTAAGGTCCGAACTCTACCAGAAACTCAGTTCCATAGCCCGCGGAGAAATAACGATAAAGGAGGAGGGTGGGGCCAAATGAATGAAAAGAAGATAGAAGAGTACGAGGCCATAGCGAGATCTAGAAGGCTTGTGATTCCAGGCGAAGAACTAGGGATTGGTAGGGCGGGAAGGGGAACTTACGTAGATGGTGGCAAGATAGTAGCGAAGGTCCTTGGTCTCCACGAGCAGCGTGGAGATCTGCACTTCGTCATACCACTCAACGGGGTTTACGATCCTAGACGTGGCGATAACGTCATAGGCATAGTAAAGGAGATAGCTCTTTCCCGCTGGGTAGTGGACATAAACTCGCCTTACACTGCTATCCTATCCCTTAGCGAGGCTGTGGATGAGTTCATAGATCTAACGAAGACCGACCTAACCAAGTACTACGATATAGGCGATGTCGTATTTGCAAAGGTCTTGAGCGTTACGAAGTCAAAACTAGTCCACCTCACTATGAAAGCTCCCCGCTGTAGAAAGCTGAGGGGAGGGAGACTTGTAAAGATAGTTCCTACCAAGGTTCCAAGAGTGATAGGCAAGAACGGGAGCATGGTCGAGATGATCAAACGAAAGACTGGTTGTAATATAGTGGTTGGTCAGAATGGTCTCATATGGATAAGAGGTGCGAACGCAGATCTAGCTGCCGAAGCTATTTTTAAGGTAGAGCAGTACGCCCATAAGGTTGGGCTCACTGATAAGATAGCAGAGTTCCTAGATCTAAGGCTTAAGCAGAGGTCGGAAGGATGAAGGAAGACGTTAAGCTCATCGATGAGCATGGGTTTAGATTAGATGGTAGAAGATGGGACGAGCTTCGACCAATAGTAGCGAAAGCTGGCGTTCTAAAGAACGCAACTGGCAGCGGTTACTTCGCATTCGGAAATACGGTAGCGATAGCAGGTGTATTTGGACCTAAGGAAGTCATACCAAAGCATCTAGAGGATCCAGAAAAAGCGATCTTGCGCTGCCGTTACACCATGGCACCATTCTCCACGAAGGAACGAACGTCCCCTGCACCTTCTAGGCGCAGCATGGAGATATCACTAGTGGTAAGAAGGGCCCTCGAGAGCGTAGTATTTCTAGAGGACTTTCCGAGGACGATGATAGAAGTTTACATAGAAGTGTTAGAGGCAAATGCATCTACGCGATGTGCTGCCGTAAATGCTGCAGCAATAGCATTAGCAGACGCTGGTGTTCCCATGCGAGATTTGGTGTCGAGCGTTAGTATTGGTGTAATAGACGGGCAGCTGGTGTTAGACGTAGCTGGAAAGGAGGATGAGGCAGGAGATGTAGATCTCCCATTCGCATACTTTCCAAGAAAGAACGAGATAGTGCTGCTACAGATGGATGGCATAATAGAGCCAGAAAAACTCAAGGAAGCCATTAGAGTAGCGACGCAAGCTTGCAAGCGTGTCTACGAAGCCCAACGTCTAGCCCTAAAACGGAAGTACGAAGAAATGGAGTTCGATCTGGGTGTGAAGAATGAATGAAGCTAAGTTGGAAAACTCGAGATGGATAGGAAAGAACTACGAAGTTCTGGCGAAGAAGTACAATAGGAAGTGGATTGCAGTAATAGATAAGCAAGTAGTTGCCTGTGGAAATTCTCTCAACAAGCTCAGGAAGGAAGTGGAGCGAAAGTTCGGCGAGAAGGCCAAGGAGGCTGCCTTCGAGTGGATATGCGATATAAAGGTTCCGCCTTGGGGTGAGTAGATGGAAGAAAACCTCATACGCGAGATCATAGCAAGAGGTTCACGGGTAGATGGGAGGAAGTTCGAGGAGTACAGGGAAATAAAGATAGAGCGAAACCTCATCTCGAATGCCGAGGGAAGTGCGAAGGTATGCATTGGGGATACTAAAGTAGTAGCTGGAGTTAAGCTCGAGCCTGGGGCTCCCTTCCCAGACTCTCCAAATGAGGGTGTATTGATGGTGAACGCCGAATTTCTACCGTTAGCCAGCGAGGAATTCGAACCTGGACCGCCGAGGGAGGAAGCGATAGAACTAGCTAGAGTGGTGGATCGCGTCATCAGAGAAAGCAAGGCTATTCCACTCGAAGAGCTAGTGATAGCAAAGGATCTCGTTTGGAAGGTGATGATAGATCTCGTAGTACTAGATCATAATGGCAACTTAATCGATGCTAGCTGTCTAGCCGCGGTAGCAGCACTCAAGGATGCGAAGATACCCAAAGTAGAGCTCGTAGAGAATAGACCAATCGTAGATAGAGAGGTCATTGCTGGAAACGTTAGACTCGCGCGTTTGCCCGTGGCTGTCACTGTGTGCAAGATAGGAAATACTCTGTTCGTCGATCCCAATTTGAAGGAGGAAGATGCACTCGATGCTAGACTTACCGTTGGAATGTTCTTCGAGAACGAGAAGGCGAAGATATGTGCACTCCAAAAGGGAGGGAGCAGGGGATTTACCCCAGAAGAGATAGAGCAAGCGCTAGACCTAGCGATCGCTAAGGGTAAAGAGCTCCTAGGATTCCTGTCGTAGCTTTTCGGGAAAGAGCTTCAAATAAAATCCTTGAGATCTAGATCATAACTAGGCGCCGGTAGTCTAGCCTGGCAGGACACCGGCCCTCCAAGCCGGGGACCCGGGTTCAAATCCCGGCCGGCGCATCTCGAGATTATCGAAAAGTCATTATTAGGACGGAGGAATATCACCTAAACCAACTCGTATTCCACTAGAAGTCTTAGAACTTCTGCAACGCTCCAGGCCTGTGACCTAGTTCCGCCTGGCTCGTGGGGAGGATCTCCCGAAAATAGCTCGGGAAGAGAGCGATAGGGACTCTCCAGACAAAACGCAACGAGAGGGCCTATGAGCCATCGTAACTCCTCCCTTATGGACTCTTCGCTCCTCTCCTCGTATCTCCTTATCTCTACTAGCAAATCGCAGAAGAATCCCATTAGCCATGGCCAAGCTGTGCCTTGGTGGTATGCGAGATCCTTGATCTCCACTGGGGCAAAGGTATCGTAGGTTCCTATGTACTTGGGATCGTAAGGAGATAGCGTCCTCAATCCACCTGGTGTTAAGAGCTCTGCCCTAGCCCTTTCGAATATTGCGATCTTGCGATCGATAGGGAGTAGATCCCCACCCACTACTGCAGCTACCACCATGTTTGGTCGAATGGCACTTCCATGGGGATCTCCTTCTATTACGTCGAACAGCACATTCCTCTCACCATCCCAAAACTTATCGTTGAAAGCCCTTCTCGTTTGCTCTAGCAGTTCCTCTAAACCCCGGACCTCCATCTCAAGCTCTTTCTCGAGTTCCCGTAAGAACTTAAGGGCAGCGTAGAAGAGCGCATTGATCTCGACTGCTTTACCATTTCTGGGAGTTACTGGTTGTAGTCTCCCATAGGCGTCTGCATCCATCCAAGTAGCCTGAGGGGGACTAACTATGAGACCGTCCTTATCTAGGAAGATTCGTTGGAGTCTTCCGTATCTGCAATAACCCGTACCTTCGATGTACGCACGAAGTATGCGTCTAATAGTTGGTAAGAGTTCCTTGACTAGGCCCCAGTCATTCGTGTAGGCAACGTACTTCTTGAGTGCGTAGAAGAACCAAAGTGATGCATCAGCACTATTATAACTTATTCCTTTCTCTGAGATCACGTTTGGAAGCAGACCGTTATTTTCGAGACGTGCCATTCTCCTCAAGACGCTCTTAGCCTCGTCGAATCTAGAATTCACTAGTAAAAGGCCCGGTAAGGATATGAAGGTATCTCTCCCCCACTCCTCTACGAACCAATCCATGCTGGCCGCTAGAATTCTCGTTTCCCCCAGTCTTTCTCTGATGAAGTTATTGGTCGCCTCTTTAACTACTTCTAGAACTGGCCCTTCCCAGAGAGTTGGGTCTATTTCATCGAAACCCTTTAGTCTAGTTGGCTGATTAGCTGGCATACTAGCTATTCTCTTAGGAGCTTTTTATCATACCTGATCTGTCCATCGCGAGGTAGAGGAAGAGACCGATACCCACTAGAAATAGGCTATAGAGAATGGCCTCTGTCTCTAGGCAAATCAACATAGCAAGAGATCCGAGAAGGCCGAGCAGAGGAATGAGCGGGGCCTTGCCTAGCATCGGTGTAGAGAACTTACCCTTTCTACCTTCGATCTTGAACTTCACTAGGCTGAGGTTAACGAGCGCGAAGGTAAGGAGAGTAGCGAAGTTGGTCATACTTGCTATGGTCTTTAGATTTCCAAGGAGTAAGAAACTCAATGAAATCAAAGTAGTAACTAGCGTTGCCTCGACGGGAACTCTAGTCCCCCTAGAGACGTGTTCCAAGAATCTAGGTAACACCTTTAGTGATGCCATTCCGTAGATCAACCTTATCGTGGTTAGCATGACAGCTAGTATGGTGTTAAAGGTTGCGAAGATCGCTATGATAGTGAGGAGCTTGAAGGCCTCATCACCCAACGCTACGCTCGCTACTAGTGCTAATGGTGCTTCGCTCTCTGCTAGTTGCCTCCATCCGATCACGCTAACGCTAGCTATCGCAACACCCATGTAGAGAAGCGTGGAGATGGCTAAGCTTGCTATGATAGCGAGGGGTATGTTTCTACGCGGATCTCTAGTCTCTTCGCTCAGCCTAGCTACGGATTCGAAACCGATGTAGGCAAAGAAGATCAGAGCAGCTGCCTGGAATATGCCTTCTATTCCATTTGCTAGCTCGAGGTAATCTACTCTTCCAAGGTAAGGTAAACCTAGAAGTACTATCGTCACCAATCCAGCAGCCTCTAGTAAGGTGAAGGCTATCTCCACCCACGCAGATTCCTTTATCCCAGCTACTAGAATTAGACAGCACACTAGGATCGCCGTCGCTGCAACCAGAAGTCTTGGTGCTTGGAATAGTGCAGTGAAGTAGCCAGCAAATCCGAGCGAGACCGTCGCTGCACCTAGCATGCCACCGATTATGAGAAGCCATCCTATGAACCAAGCCAATCTCTTCCCGAAGGCCTGCGAAATGTAGACGTACTCTGCTCCAGCCTTTGGGAACATGCTCGCGAGCTCAGCATAGCTAAGACCAGTGAATGTGCATGCTATTGCTACTAGGAAGAAGCTGAGCCAAACCGCGTTACCAGCAAGACCGGCTGCCTTTCCTATTAGCACGTATATTCCAGCACCAAGGATTATGCCAACTCCAACCAGCGTTGCCTCCCAGAATCCGAGCGCACGTCTTAGTTTAGTCTTTGCCATTTCTCATCCCTAGGAGCTTTAATAGATCTACCTTGCGCCTCACCCGAATAAATCTTCCTATTCCAGCGCGTCTTGCTGCCTCTTCATCCACCTCTAGATCGCCAACGTAAATGCAATCACTTGGCTTAACTCTTAGTCTTCTGCATGCCTCTAAAATCGGTTCTGGATCTGGCTTTCGCTTAGTTAGATCGTCACCACATATCACTACATCGAAGTACTTCCTAAGCCCCATTCTCTTCAAATGTGAGATGGTTATCTTTCTCAAAGTAGAGGTGACGAGGGCTAGTTTGATTCCTTGCGATCTCAGCCTAGTAAGGAGTTTCTTAGCATATGGATTCGGTCTGAGTAACTCAGAGAACTCTACGCTTTTCTTCACGTGTCTCTTGAGTAACTCCTCTAGATCTTCTCCACTTATACCGAGTGCTTTCCTGTAATTATCTCCGGCAAACCTTCCCCAGTATAGCTTTCTATACTCGCTCCTGCTTGGTGGTCTTACTCCGAAGTCCTTAAGAATTTGGGCAAATGCGCGATAGGCTGTTTCGAAGCTGTCTATGAGCGTTCCATCGAGATCAAATATCACGGCCTTTGGTTTCATCGAATTCACGCTATGTAGCTCGGGGATTCCCAGTAGCTCAGCTCAGTTTCTGCAAGCTTCTCTCCGTTGAGATAGAGGCAGAACTTCCTCGTGAAGACGTTCCAGGTTATCGCAAGCTCTTCGATCTCATCGATATCTACTTGACTTAGATCTACTTCGACGTTAGTAGGAACTCTGTTTATCTCGTGGAGTATTTCGAGTTTTTTCCCTTTCTTTTTGACGTAGAGTCTTCCTTCTTCGAGATCTGCCTTGAAGAGAGTAGCAGACCTTCGCTTTAGATCGTGTAGACGTAGGATTAAAGTACCTTCCCTCAGATCTATTTCTCTCTTTTTCATTCGATCACCAACGAGCTTTCTATCGCCGTATTTGTTTAAGTGCATAGACTTATAAGCTCTTTTCTTTTCTAGCTCCTACTGAAGCCATAAAAAAGGTGAATGGGCTCGCCCGGATTCGAACCGGGGACCTCCTGCGTGTCAAGCAGGCGTCATAACCGCTAGACCACGAGCCCTATGAGATTATATTTAACTTGAAGTTAGATCTAAAAACGATTACTGAAGGAAAAATATCCTTCTCGACTTCGGAAAGAGACTCTCTAGCACGTAGCTACCTCCTTTCTCTCTTATTATTCCTGTACCGAGACAGAGACGTTTAGAGCAAACTAAGACGAAGTTATTCGGTTCGCAACCCTCTATTTCCGTCAGACTCACGTTCTCTCCCTTTAAGAACTTCTGGCTCCGCTCGTCGTCTAAGCATATCACGTTTCGCTTAGCAGAGGAAGCCAGTATCTGTGCCCCCTCAACGGATGGCTGGAGTTTATTACTTCGTTTTAACTTGCATATGTATAAACCGGCGTAGGTTGCATACTTGTTAAGTCTCTGCAGTAGCCAGAAAGCCTCTCGCGTGAGTATGCGAACTTTCTCCCCCTTAGTGCGAAGTACCACTACGTTTCGTAAGAGCTCTGTACTAGCACCGTAATTCGTCCTAATCCTACGCTTCAGATCTTCGAGTTCTTCTTCGTTAACCAACTCGAATCGCATGCTCATTCCTTCACCACCATCCTACACACGAAAAATCCCTCGGTTTGGTTATGCCAAGGATATATCCTGATCGAGCCTTCTATTCCATCTACGAATTCTCTCCCATCGAATGCCTTTAGCCCCCTTTCGTACTTCAGTCCGGGAACGTCTATCTTCTCTAGCTCTAACTCGAACTTCTCTGCCACCTTCGTTATCACTGCCTCGTTTTCCCGAGGATCGAGAGAGCAAGTGGAGTAAACTACTACACCACCTTTCTTGGTGCACTTTACCGCGCTTTCTAGGAGCTTTCGTTGTAGTCTTGCTAGTTTGATACCGGCGTAGAATTGCCATTGTCTATTCACTCCCTTTCCTTGAATACCTATTAGTTTTCCCGTTCCCGTACATGGGGCATCTACCAGAACGCGATCGAAAGTTATCCCTAGCTCATGGAACTTCCTTCCATCCATCATCGTTACTATCGCGTTAATCACACCACAGCGTTGTAGATTAAATTGCAAAGCCTTGCATCGCTTTGAAGAAACGTCGTTCGCAACTATAGCCCCTTCATTATGCATCATAGCAGCGATCTGCGTTGTCTTACTACCAGGTGCTGCGCATAGGTCTAGTATCCTCTCGCCAGGCTTAGCATCCAGGACTACTGGTGGTACTAGCGAAGATCCGTCTTGGGTATAGTAGTAGCCGAGTAGGTGCTCTGGTGTCTTACCCACGTTCGTGGCTCCTTCAACGAAGAACGCATCCTTAAACCATGGTACTCTGGTCAGTTGCCACCCTCTCTCTGTAAGGAGAAGAACTAGCCTTTTACTCGAGATCTTCAAGGTATTCGTTCTCACACAAACTCGCGGTTCTAGTGTTAGACAACGCTCCAGTAAGCTAAGCTTACTCTCGTCGAGAAAATCCGAGAGAAATCGCCTGAGTTTGGGTTTTAACTCCATGTTGGGATCTTTTCCTCAATGCTTTAAGCTTCTCTACCAAGCTTCTAAGAATGAGGGTGATATGCGACCTTCACATTCATTCTAAATGGAGTAGGGCAACTAGCAAGGAAATGGACTTAGAAGGAATCGCAAAGGGGGCTAAACTCAAGGGCTTAAATCTCGTTGGCACCGGCGATTTTACCCATCCTGCTTGGTTAGAAGAACTCAAGAAAAAACTCGAACCCTATGACGAGAGCGGACTCTATACCTACAAAGGCGTTTACTTCATGTTAACTACTGAAGTCTGCACGGTCTTCGAGCGAGAAGGCGAGATCAAGAGAATTCATCACGTGATCCATGCTCCCAGCTTCGAGATAGTGGAACAAGTGAACGAAGCTCTGAGTAGATACGGAGATCTTACACGAGATGGGAGACCGACGCTTAACATGAGCGCAGCAGAGCTCGTAGAAGAGCTGATGAAGATAAGTAACGACGTTGTCATCACGAGCGCCCACGCATGGACCCCTTGGTTCTCACTCTTTGGCTCTCGCTCGGGCTTCGATAGCGTAAGAGATTGTTATGAAGATCAGGTCCACCATATATTCTCCCTAGAAACTGGTCTGAGCTCAGATCCCGCTATGAACTGGCGACTATCACAACTAGATCGCTTCGCTCTACTAAGCAACAGTGATTCGCATTCACCGCACCCTTGGCGGCTAGGAAGGGAAGCAAACGTCTTTGAGCTGAAGGAAATGAACTACTATGAGCTCTTCGATGCCGTGAAGAAAAAGGATAAGAAGAGGTTTTTATTCACGATAGAAGTCGATCCTTCGTACGGTAAGTATCATTACGATGGGCATAGGAAGTGCAGAGTTAGACTCCATCCTAGAGAGGCCATGAAGTTCAACAACGTTTGCCCAGTATGCAACAAACCACTGACAATTGGTGTACTTCATCGCGTCGAGGAGCTGGCCGATCGTGAAGAGGGGTTCGTTCCGAGGGATGCGATTCCGTTTAAGACGCTCCTACCCCTTTGTGAGATAATAGCTGCAGTATACGGTGTTGATCTCTACTCTGCTAAAGTCATTGAGGAACACGATAGACTAATAGCCAAGTTCGGTAGTGAGCTCAAGGTTCTACTCGATGCTAACTACGAGGAGCTCTGTGAGTTTACAGAGGAGGCCGTTGCGAGGGCGATAATAAAGGTGAGGAACGGCGAAGCGAGATACGAGCCTGGATACGATGGGGTATATGGCAGGATCATTCTAGAGGAAAGAAGAGTAGGCGATACGCGAACTCCACAACTGAGTCTCAAGGACTTTTCTTGAGCACATCAAAGCTCATTTGCTTTTCACAGAGCTTCGTTACTATATGCGCTAGCTCCTCTACTCCGACCCTTACTTGATCCTTAGTATCTCTATTCCTTATCGTTACTGTATCATCTTCCAGCGTTTGATAATCTATCGTTACACAAAACGGTGTTCCTATCTCGTCTTGTCTCGCATAACGCCTTCCTATGCTTCCGCTCTCGTCGTAATAGCAGCTCACCTCGTTCTTCAATTTTCGGAATATCTCTCTTGCCTTTTCTGGTAGCCCATCTCTATTCACGAGTGGAAAGACAGCAACTTTATAAGGAGCTAGCCTAGGATCTAGTCTTAGAATCACCCTACCCTCCTCTTCGTGCCAGGCGTCCATTAGAAATACCAGAAATGCCCTATCTACTCCCTGGGAAGGCTCTATGACGAACGGAATTAGCTTTTCTTTTTTCTCCTCGTCGTAATAGCTCAGATCTATCCCACTAAACTTCATGTGCTGAGTGAGATCGTAAGTTCCGCGATCCGCAATACCCGTTATTTCTTTCCATCCAAAGGGGAAGAGGTACTCTATGTCCCAAGTATCTCTTGCATAGTGGCTTCGCTCAGTTGGAAGATGCTGCCTTATTCTCAACTTGCTAGGATCTACACCTAGGTCTAAGAACCACTTATACATCAGTGCTACCCAGTAAGCGTGCCAAGGCTTTAGGTAGCCTTTAGCTATGCATTCTCTCAGCTTCATGGGCATAGCATTGCGGTTAGCTTGCTGCTGTCCTATCGAAAGAACGTTTAGCCCAAGGGTTAGGAGCTCTCCATCTAGATACGGACAACTATCTTCCATGTAAGGGGGAACGAAGTACTCTATTTCCATCATCTCGAACTCCCGCATTCTGAAGAGGAAGTTTCTCGGCGAGATCTCGTTCCTATATCCACGCCCTATTTGGGCTATACCAAACGGTGGTCTTAGACGCATGCTTTGCATCACCAGCTTGAAGTTCATGAAGATGTGCTGCGCGGTTTCTGGGCGAAGATAGGCTGCGTGTGTCTCCTCTGCTAATGCACCTACGTAAGTCTTGAACATGAGGTTAAACACCTTTATCTCCCCTAGCTCTCCGCCACACTCAGGACAACGAGGCTTGTGCTGGGAATAAAGCGTTTTTAGTTCTTCTATTCCTATACCTGCCAAACTTCTGTTCAGATGGTCTTCTAGCAAGTGATCTGCCCTGAACGTCTCCTTACATCGCTTGCACTCTACGATGGGATCGAAAAAGCCTTCCACATGGCCGGAGGCTTCGAAGACTTTCGCCTTAGTAAGGGTACATCCATCTATTCCAACCACGTCTTCTCTCGATCTCACGAATTCCTTCCACCAAAGCTCGCGAATGTTATTCTTGAGTTCTACACCAAGAGGGCCATAATCGAAGAACCCAGCAAAACCTCCGTATAGCTCACAGGAAGGAAATACGAATCCGCGACGCTTGCAGAGCGAAACTACCTTCTCTAGAGATAACTCCGCCAATAGCTACCACCGTATGCCTTTCATTTTCTCCAAATCTTTAAAAACTAACGAGTTCTCACGTACTTCTGGAGCAGAAGTAGCGCCCTTTCTAGGTGTATCTCTGCGCTATCGAGATCATCTGATTCTAATGCCCTCCTAGCCAGCTCTAGTTCTCTTTCGATCTCGCCAGTTCTAATCCCCCTCATCTTAAGCTTAACCACCGCCTCTTCTATCCTATCTATGTCCTTTCTCAGCTCCAGCTTCCTGAGGAGGCGCTCTTCCTCCCGCTGGGCCTTAAGCATCCTGTATAGAACGAATGTGCCAACGGATGCAACAACACTTATCACTAGGAGATAGACTAGAAGTTGTATCTCTTCCCCTCTTGCTTCTACCCTCTGAACTATCGTAGTGGTGGTAATTGAAAGCGTAGTCGTGATAGTGGTCTCGCCCTCTATTGTTGTTAGAGTAGTGGTTTGCTCTACTTGCTCAGGTATGATAGTGGTTGTGCTGGTAGTTTCGTTAGCTAGGGGTTCGATAGTTCCTCCTTCAGTTGGTGATGTAGTCGTGGTCGTGCTTTCTACTGGTGTTTCCTCTCTTATTCCAAAGGCACTCAAAGAATGGGTGACGATAGTGAATCTATCTATGGCTTCGTTCTTGGTTGCAGTTATCTCGCTCCAGCCACTCATGCAAGCCCTCGAGGAGAGATCCCAATCATCGCACTTATAGAGTTTGAGCAAATCCTCGTTCGTCACGCTGATCTCTGCATAGCTCAAGTTAAGCGTAAGTACGCTGAAGTTCGCCCTTACGTCGATGACGTATACCAGCGTAAATTCTTCGTAATTCGTGAGTTTGTCTAGACCGATTGCTACGCTTTCATCGCTACTCAGATTAACGGACTCTACTAGGAAAGTGAGAGTAGAGTCAAAAGCTCTCCCGGTTATGTTGTATATCTCTGATGGAATGATAAGGGATAGGCTTTCGTTGAAGCTATGACTTTCTACTATTTCTTCTTCGTGTACGAGCACGAGATCTAGCACCACACCTTCGACGGGGCTAAGGATGGAAAAGTTCACCTCCGCTGGGAGCCTCGCCTTGAAGCTATCGTTAATAGATGCTTCATTCCCAAAGGTATCGTTAAGGTAAATAGTAACCTTGTAGTCACCAGGAAGCGGTACTGTGAAATCATGTGGCTCTCCATTAGTAAGGAAGTAAGAGTAGTTAGCTTCATTCGAAGCTACGTCCAGGAGAATCTTATCCAGGTGCTCGTCACTAGCCTTTACAAAAATAGTTATATTACTTCCATTGATCACTAAACGCGGGGTGAGACTGAAATTCACCACTTTGGGTGGCGTCGAATCTATGGTGAAAGTATAGCTCTCGCTCATCGTTTCTGCGAAGCCATCACTAGCTACCACGAACCACGTGTAAGTTCCATCCAGCAGCAGTGAAGTATAGGAAGTCTCGTTAGTTTCAGCTAGCTTACTACTATTTACGTAGATCGAGTAGGTTATGTTATCTCCATCTGGATCACTCGAGCTAAATTCGAAAGTTACGTTTGTTGAAGAGAGATTTGCATAGTTAAGAGGTTTTATCAACTCTGGCCTCGTTGGTGGCGTATTGTTCACTACGAATCCGTCTTGAAGCTCGAGTACATCATATCCTAGTTGGGAAGCATTGCACCTAACTATGAAAGTAGCCTCGAGTTTTTCCCCGAAGATTAAGCTAAGCTCGTAGAGTTCGCTGCTCTCGTTAAAACTCATATTGAACTCCCTCCAATCTCCCGTCGAATTTTCGATGAGCGTGCAACTTGCATTGGTTATTACAATTCCACTAGTGAAGTTCGTGAAGTTAGCATAGAACTTCATCGTTCTATTAACGCTCGTCGTAGCATGATTACTATCGTCCCAGATCTCTAGTCTAGCATTTGCCTCCCTAGTAGTGAAGTAGCTGAAGTGCTCTACCCTAAACCAAAGCGTGCCATCGAAGTAGCTTAGTCTTTCACAGAAATCACAATCACTCACCTTAGATAGATTGCTCTCGTCTACTACCTGGATTATCGGATAGTAAAAGTTAAGGTCAGTCAGCATTAGCATTGCACTAGTGTTCAATTGCGGCAACGAGCTAGTGTTAATCCCTATGAAGTTCTTAGAGATATTAACGTCCCTGTCTAGATCTAGCGATGTAAAGTCTAAGGTTCCGTTGAACACTATTCTTCCGTAACCTTTCCTCTCGAGAGTAGCGTTTGCCACGTTCGTTAGATCTGTTAGGAATTCGAAACGTGTAGTGGTGCCGTCGAAGCCTTCGAAGCTTGGTAGTCTAGACCAGTTATGTAAGGTAAAATCTCTATTGACGAATCCGCCATTCAACCAGAGCAGCTCCTTTTTACTAAGCGCAGAAGGAATTTCCCAAGCATAGAGCTTATCATTCGTAAGCAGTAGCACGCTAGCTTCCCCACTCCCATTCAGATCTGCTACTCCACACCATCTAGGGCTTCCTGGGACTTCTCTCGAGAATAACTGAGTTAAGTTGTTTGTATCGTATACTTCTAGCTTAGAAGAAGAATCACTTCCATAGGCTATGATCAACTTCATCTCACTCTCTTTACCTATCACGATCGGTTCTGCAGAGAGACATGCTGAACAACTCAATAGATCTCTCGATTCTACTACGCTTCCGTTTAGATCCAGCAGTACTAGCCTGATTATCTCGCTTTGTTCCTGTGAAGAGAAGTTCCTCCAGGCTTGAAGAGACACTACTCTATAGCTGGAGTTAGAATAGAAGGCGGCAGGACTAGCGAGTAGCCTAGCACCTTCGAAGACGATTGAACTACTTATCACGAGATCCGAGCCATTATAGTCGAGAACCCTAAAGCTCAGCGCTCTGTTCAACACTTCGTAAGTACTCTCGTTTATAGTCTCGTTTAGTAAGAAGTAGACTATGCTATACCTTCCATCGCCAAATCTCTCAACTAGAAGTGGCTGATATGTCTCAAGGATAACTCCGCTATCTCTGTAGTCGAAGTGCAAGTAGTTTAGACCGAGCGTGGAGTTTAATACTGCAATACCGCTTCCACTCTCGTTTCTCACGGCTACTACTATCTCATTTCCTTCATCTGGGGTCAAGTTACCTATCGCTGCACTAGTATTTCGTTCAAACGAGAGATTAGCTAAGTTGGCTGAGCGATTCTCGTTCTTAAAGAACGCGTAAGTCGCGTTGTTATAGAAGTCTAGTACTATGAATTCTAGTTCGTTATTCACGTCTATGTCGCTAGCTGCTATGCAACTCAGACTAGAGCTCTCGACACTCACGTTTCTGAGTAGAGAAAGATTGTGACTTAAAGTAATTAACGAGGAGTTCTCCCCCAATACCGGCACCAGGATCTCTATATCTCCGTCTCCTGTGAGTTCGGCAAACGTAATGCAATTAACTTCTCCTTGAATCTGAATCGAAGCCTTTGTGGTCGTGCCTTCTAGTACTTTAAGAATAGTTCCATTTTCTGAACTTAGGCTAACTATCTCCCACCTTCTGTCGTTGTCTAAATCGTAGCTTAAAGCAGAGCTAGCATTTTCCAAATCTAGTGGAAATCCCTTCACTAGCGCTGGATCTAAGGTAAGGGTGATGTTATCGATGGCTACAATTCCATCTTCATAATTTACCTCGAGGTGAATCGTGTAATTTCCGTATAGACCACTAACATTCCAAGTAGCTAAAGTAGCATCGCTAGGAATTTCGCTACTTTGATCTAGCAGGGTACAATTAGTCTCATTGCAGTAGTAGAGAGTGTAGTTAGCGAATTTGTGCTTAGCGAAGGTCGCATTGATTTGGATCTGTTTATCCGTTATGAATGCTCCGTCAGTTGGCCAAGTTATCTTAGCGTTTCTTACCTCAACTAGCGCTTCGTCAAAACTTTCGCCAAAGCTATCCCTAACTATTAGTCTCAACGTTACGTTTGCTTCGATGATATCCCTAGTATCCCATAGTCCCAACGAATCGCTCGTTACGTTACTTGTCCCTGTGTAGAAGCACGTGAAGTTCTCGGGATAGGTACCATTACCCCAACAAAGCGAATAATTCACGAGCGAACTTGCATTTGCAATGCCAGTTAAGTTCACTATTCCCGTAACTACGCCTCCTCGTAAGCTATGATTGAGTAGAGCTATTGCATCGCTCTCTCGAGAGAGCGCTAACCAGGCATTCACGACTCCAGTACCTATGTACCGCTCGCTCTTAACGCGAGTAACACTCGATTTCAAGGCGGTATAGAGTTGCAGGGGTGTTAGGTTTGGGTTCTTCGAAAGTAGTAATGCAGCTATACCGCTCACTATGGGTGTCGACATGCTAGTTCCATTCGCATAAGCTAGCATATCGTTAGGCCATGTGCTTAGTATGTTGGTGCCAGGAGCTGCTAGATCTATCCATGCCCCAAACTGACTGAACGATGCCCTCTCATCACTTTCGTTAGTTGCTGCAACTGCAATGACGTTATCATAAGCTGCTGGATAGTTCTTCGTTTCGCTCCCATCATTACCGGCTGCTGCTACGAGCAAGATTCCATTCGAACTAGCATAGTTTAACGCTTCTTGGAGTATTTCATCGCTCCCGTTACCTCCGAAACTCATCGAAATTATCTTCGCACCATTGTTGGCTGCGTAGTATATTGCGTTTGCAATAGCTACAGTCGTTCCGTTACCATTGCTATCGAAGGCCTTTAGTATCATCAGCTTGCAGTTCCAGCAGATTCCTGCTATTCCAATGGAGTTATTGGTCACTGCAGCTATGATCCCAGCGACATGCGTTCCGTGACCATGAGTATCGCTAACGTCGCTATTATTGTCTACGAAGTTCCATCCGAAAATATCGTCGATATATCCGTTCCCATCATCGTCCTGACCATTTAGAAGCTCATCTACGTTATTCCATAGGTTTGTAGTTAAGTTACTGTGGTTTATATCCACGTGGTTTAGATCTATGCCAGTGTCTATTACTGCTATCACAACGCTCTCGTTTCCCCGCTCTATTTCCCAAGCAGTCGTAGCATTGATTTTGGTCAAGTACCACTGTTCAGCGAAATAAGGATCGTTCGGTTCTACGTTAAGAAGCTTATAGACGTAATTCGGCTGGACGTGCTCTACTACATCACTCTTCTTGAGCTCCTCGATGGCACTCTCAACACTAATTCCCTGTTTGAGCTTGAGTAAGTATGTGTTCCTTAGCCTAAGTTCTTCCATTTTCTCAGCGAGTTTAGAGCTTATTCCTGCAATCTTTACAAACGCTTTAGGATCTGTGACTTCCTTGAACTTGACTATTACTTCTCCCTCTACATACGATCTCTCGTGTGAGAATTCCTTTCCTCTCCCTAGAATGACAAAACCGCTGATCAAACTGTCTCTTGTGAAGATTGCTAGATGGATCAGTGCTAGAAACAGCAGTAACAGAAGAAGTCCCCTCATCGATATTCTCTTAGCAACTACCCAAATTAATACTACTTAGGTCTCAAGAGTTTGAAGAGATCGCCTAGTCCCCTCACCATCCGCAACTTACCTGGTTTCAGCATCTTGAGCATGCGTTTCACTTGTCTATATGCGCTTAGCATCTCTCTTATCTCTGCCTCGCTCACCCCACTTCCCTTAGCTATGCGTCTTATCCTAGAAGCGTTTATCACTTCTGGATTCTTCCTTTCCTCTTCGGTCATGGAGTCCAGTGCATACTTCCATCGCTTGAGCTTCTCCTCTTGGAGCTCTAGCACTTCTACGGGAAGCTTAATACCAAGACCTAGCATGTCTAGGAGCTTTGCTATGCCACCTGCTTTTCTTAGCTCTTGGAATTGATCTATGAAGTCCTCTAGGGTAAACTCCTCTTCCTTTAGCGCTTTTTCTGCAAGTTCTGGGGCCCTAGTTTCCTTGAGCTTAGCGAGGAGCGTCTCGAGATCTGGAAATCCTAGCAATCTCGCTACGAAGTGCTTCGGGGAATAGAGTTCTAGGTCATCTGGTTTCTCTCCAGTAGTTATGAATGCTATTTTAGCACCGGTTGCAGCGCAAGCTGCAAGTGCCCCACCGCCCTTCGCGGTTGCATCGAGCTTAGTGACGGCAACATGTGTTATGGGTAGGGCCTTTGCAAATGCACTCGCCTGCTCTCTGGCAGCCTGACCGAGATCTGCAGGAATTACGAGAATAGTTTCGTCGGGCCTGATCAAAGCATGCAATCGTTTTATCTCGGTTATCATCTCGCTGTCTAGAGCATTCCTTCCAGAGCTATCGAATATGAGCACGTCCTTGTTGCGAAGCTTCTCCATGGCATTTCTAGCTATGCTAGCAGAATCCCTCGATTCCCTTTCTCCGTAGAAGGCCACACTTACTTGGTTAGCAAGCTGTTTGAGTTGATCATAGGCTGCTTCTCTCGTAACATCACAACAAACCAAGCCTACACTCAAGTTTCTCTTTTGATAGAATCTAGCTAGTTTTGCTGCTAGCGTAGTCTTACCAGAGCCAAAGAGACCAACTAGAAGCACGCGCTTCGGTCTGAGTTCTATCTCTACCTCTCCGCCAAGTAAGTTCACGAGCTCATCGTAGAGTGCCTTTATTACTTGCTCTTTCTTGCCAACGCCTGGAGGTGGCTTAGTTCGTACTTGCTTTCTCAATCTTTCGAGCAACTGCTCTACTAGATCTGGCGCTACATCTGCTTCTAGTAAGGTCTTTCTCAGATCTCTCAGGATTTCTTCTAGTAGACTATCCTTCAGTACTACTGCTGATCTTATCCTTTCTGCCAGCGCGCGTAGCCCATCTCTGAGCTTAGGCAGCATGCTAATAGCTTATCCGAAGCCGTTTTAAGCAACTAATCGCTTCCGATTACAGTTACTACTACTTCCCTTTCCCGTCCGTGAACATCGAACTCGAAGAGCAATATGCTCTGCCACGTTCCCAGCACTAGCTCGCCTTTCTCGACTGGGATTACTAGGCTCTGTTTAAGTAGCGATGCCCTTATGTGCGAGAATGCATTTTCTGGATGGGCATAGAGCCTATCTTCTGGTACTAGCTTCGAGAAAAACCTTTCCATGTCCTTGAGTAGGAGGAGATCTCGCTCGTTAATTGCTAGCCCTGCAGTAGTAGCTTTGAGGTATACGTGGCAGAGACCTTGCTCTATTCCAGATTCCTTAACCACGTCTTTAATTGCTTGGGTAAGATCTACGCTACTTGGTCCACGCTTGGTCTTAGCTAGTAGAACCTTTCTGTAGAGCATAAAGGAACTAAGCCAGCAAACTTATTAATTCCAAAGAAACTATTCTAGAAGTTCACTGAATGCAGACTGTGCGATGGTGGCTATCTCTTCGCTGATACAGAAGAAATGCCACATCTAGGCTAAAGGGGAAATGCCGTGAGCATTAGTCGGATATAAGGGAGAGCTCTAGCAGGGATTTAGTTAGGATCTACAAGAGCTAAGGAAAGATGCCAAATCCGACAGGAGTTCTTTATAGGAAAAGAAAAGGAGCCCATCGTCTTTTGGGCAGAGTTGCTCGATTTGCTCTAAGAAGTAAGGAGATATAGCTATTGCCTCTCTATTCTAACTCCCGGACTGCCCAATCTAGTGGTAAAAGCCCGAAAGCCGGCTTTTACCATTCTCTGTGCTAGTTCTTCTCCGTGGATTTCGTCCTTCGCTAGTGCTATACAACAACCACCTCCCCAACCACCAGTTGGTTTTGCCCCAAGAGCTCCTAACTTGAGAGAGAGCTCAACTATCTCGTCGAGTTTCTTCGTAGAGATGTTGAGCTTCGAGAGAGTGGTGTAGTAGGCTATCATGAGTTTCCCTAGTGTTTCTAAGTCTGCTGCTTTTAATGCATCTAAGGCGTTAAGCGTTATTGCTTCTAGATTTTCCATTATGCCATCGACTAGCTTACTATCTCTTTCTCTGAGCTCCCTAATATGACTTACCGTTTCGCTCGTTCTGGCATCTTCGCCACTCTCTACAACCACTAGACTGGGTTTGTAGCTTAGATTGAGCGGTTTAGCCCCCTCGCCCCTTCTGAAGGTCAGAAACCCACCATAAGTTGTGATGGTATTATCTATTCCGCTAGGCGTGCCACCATGGGCTAGGATATCGCCTTCGAACGCTAGCCTTGAAATTCCATCTAGATCGTACTCCACACCTAAGTACTTCGAGTAACCTAAGGCAAGGGCTGCAAAACAGGCACTACTAGACCCCAAGCCCGTTCTTAGCTCGGATTCTATCTCGATCACTGCTGGTTTGAAGCCATGTTTCACTGCTAGCTGAGCTATCACGTACAGTGGGGCTGCAAAGATATCCTGCGATAGCATAGTGAGCGCTTTGTAACTTCTCGCATCCACTAACGATTTCGTTCTGAAGTAGAACTCCACGAGTCTTTTCTCATCTATAGTTCGCTCCAGTCCATAGTTCTTCGATCTCACTTGCAAGTCTGAATCGCTAGGCATTACTCTTACGAAACATCTCTTATCTATACTGGCAACTATTCCTAGTTTCCCGTAGATTACTGCATGTTCACCGAAGAGTATTAGCTTTCCTGGGGCACTAGCAACAATGCCAGGCATAAGCTACCCTTCTTTCTCCTCTACTTCGTCCCTTCCGCGCTCCAGCTCCTCTACTTGTTCAGCATCTAACCTTAGCAAGACTTCGAGGAACTCGCCCACATGAGTCTTTTCTTCCTTAGCTATTTCCAGTAGTACCTTCTTGAGCAAGGAGCTTCTCGTCTTGCTCGCTAGTTGCTCGTAGAGGTTTATTGCATCCAGCTCTGCTATCAACCCTAGCCTTGCTATTTGCTTATCTAGATCCTCGTTATTCTCTATTTCAAAGGGAAGCTTAGACAGCATGCTATCTTCTTAACTCAAGGGAATAAAT
>Ga0105154_1000275_pt1 | contig 23136 bp, 26 predicted proteins | sample SSWtaG_FD_89672 | JGI IMG/M metagenome (GOLD analysis project Ga0105154, IMG submission 89672) | Hot spring microbial communities from Sandy's Spring West, USA to study Microbial Dark Matter (Phase II) - SSWsed_matched | ecosystem: Environmental > Aquatic > Thermal springs > Hot (42-90C) >... | reverse complement strand
GGTATTAAGAAATATTTTTTCAAAAAGTAATATTGAAGTAGTGAAGTTTTTTTTACAATCCTACCAATCATTTTATTTAACAAGATGATTAACAAAAGAATTGAAAAGAAAATTCCATTAGGGGAAGCTATAAACGGAGACATAGTAGGACCTGCAGAGACTACGCTATATAGGGAAGAAGACATAATCGAAGTAACAGAAAATAATAGAAATAAAATAAATTACTTAATAAGAAGAGGAATTCTTTCAGTATTATACCCTCTCCCAGGGTATCTAACAGATAGAAGGAAGATTCCGAAAGAAGAAGCTTATGAACCAATAGCGAAAGTGCTGAATGAAGAAAAAGTAACGTATAACGATTTCTCATTTAAAGAATTGCCAGAAATTTCTCTTGCAGGATATTATAGACCATTAACGTTTAAAGTTTACAATTTTGCATGGCATTTAACAAAGGATGACAATATTTACTGTAGTTTTTTATTAAGAAAAGGAGGGTATGCAACCATAGTTTTAAGAGAAATTATCAAGCCAAAGAATCCAAAGATTGTCGGATTTTAAATTAGATTTTAAAGTGTGATGATTATGGGATTAATCTCCTTTTATCACGTGGAAACAATGTTACTTCGCGTATATCATTAACATTTGTTACTATCATAAGTAGTCTCTGAAGACCCATACCCCATCCAGCGTGTGGAGGCATACCATAATCGTAATAGGTTAAAAAGGGTTCAAATTTCTCAGGATTCAATCCAAGTTTATTTAGCCTTTCTATGAGTTGTTCTTTAATATGTATTCTTGTACCTCCACTTGCTATTTCTAGCCAAGACCAATTAAGATCAAATGATTCGCTTAATTCCGGATTTTCTTTTTTTGGCTTTATATAGAATGGTTTAAGAGAAAGGGGCCAGTCTATTATGAAATATGGTCCGTTGACTTCATTTCCAATCAGTTTATTTCCGGATACTGGAATGTCTTCACCCATGCTTATATCAAATCCTTTGCTTCTCAATATTTCTATAGCCTCTTTATATGTAAGTATCTTAAATGGAGCTGTTGGTATTTTAAAATTAGGGTTCAAAAATTTTAACTCATTTTCATTGTTTGCAGTTACCTTTTCAAGTGCATATATTATTAGTTGCTCTAGAATACTCATAACATCTTGTCTTTCAGCAAATGCCATTTCTATGTCTACGGATATAAATTCATTTAAATGGTATGAAGTATCAAATTCCTCAGCTCTATAGAATTGTGAGATTTCATAAACTTTTTCAAAACTGGATGTGAGTGCTTCCTTATATAGTTGTGGGCTTTGTGCAAGGAAAGCGCTTCTACCAAAATAATTGACAGAGAAAAGTGCTGCACCTCCTTCCGTTGCAGTAGCCAATATTTTTGGTGTAAAAACTTCCATGAAACCGTGATTTTGTAAGTATTCTCTTATAGCATTTATTAAAGTGTTTTTAATTTTGAATATGTATATTCTCTCTTTTATCCGTAAGTCTAACACCCGCATGTCAAGTCTCTTTTCAAGATTTGCAGAGATTTTCCCAGAAGTATCTATTGGGAGTGGAGTCTTCGCTACATTCAATATCTTTATGTCTGTGGGTATTACTTCAACTCCACTTTTAGCAATAACACTCCTTTTGATGATCCCTTTTACACCAATAACGGATTCTCTTGTTAGCTTTCGTATGTCATTTAGTCTATCTTTATGAAAATCACGTTTATTTATTGTTATTTGAACTTTTCCTTCTCTATCTTTTAAAATGATGAAAATTATCCCACCTAAATCTCTAACCTCATCAACCCATCCAAATATTGTAGTAGGTTCCCCATCTTTATCAGCTGTAATTTGATTAGAAAAATGCGTTCTTCTCCAATCACCTAATTCGTCAAGTTTCATATTAGCCCAACTCACTCCTATTTTTATTACTCCTCAATTATACGAATGTTCTCTTTGATAAACCTAGATAATATTTTTTCTGCAACGTCTTTAGAAAATTTAAGTCGAGAAATGTCTGCCTTGGAAATTTTTATATGATTTTCGCAACTACCATCTGGGAGCCATATGGTGTTAACACTTTTTACCTTTACGGGGAAAAGTATCTGTTCTGCAAGTTGTCTAATACTCATGGTTTTTTCTACTATTTTAACATTTTTGCCGAGTTTATTCTTTATTGTTGATGCTATTTTATTCCAAGTAGCTTTTGGTATTTTACTTCCACTTCTTACGAGTAATATTATTGTGTCGTCAGCATGCATGGCTTTATAAAAAGTGGAATTACGCAACTCTGGAAATTTATACTCCAATTCAAGAAAAAGTCTACTTATCTGAATGTCGATATCTTCTATTTCACCTGAATCTAATTTACTTTGACAACTTTTACACAAAATACCACTTTTCAAACATATTATACAGATAGGTAGATTCAAACCTCATCCTCCACTTTTAAGTATCTAGTTTAAAAATAACATTAAAGAATATATGTATTTTCATTTTGTTTAAAAAAGAGTTTCTAATACCAACCATTTTTAAGTAAAAATTAAAATATAGCGGTACAAAATTATCAAGAAGATGTTTTACATTGATGTTGGTGATGTGGAAATGAAGATACGGGAAGAAAAAACCTTTCTTACTGAAAAACAATATTTACTGCTATTAAAATTATACGAAAATTCAATGGAAACAAATATAAGAAGTGTTAATAAGTCTCAAAACGAACTTGCTAACGAGTTAGGGATAACAAGACAAGCATTAAGCGTACATTTAAGAAAATTAAAGGAAAAAAATCTTATCAGAACGGGTAGAGGATTCATAGACCTCACTGAAAAAGCGCTTAATATTATTGAGGAAAAGACTAATGAGTCATTTATAATAATTAAAGTTCAACCACAGAAAAGAAATCAAGTATACGAACAAATAAGTAAAATATCTTGTTTGAAAAAGGCGTATAGAGTAACAGGGGAAATCGACGTGATAGCTATTGTAAGTCAATCATCGCTTGATGAATTCTTAAAAGAAGTATCCAAAATAGACGGGATAACATTTACTTCAGCACATGTAGTCATCACAAGATTAAAATAAAATTTTGTCAAAATAAACCTTAAAACTATTTGATTAATGACGTGATAAAGTTTTTATTTACCTCCAATTTTAAACTTAAAACTAGAAAATAGGTGTATATCATGCCTATACAGGACCAAGAAGCTTTGAAAATCGCCCAGCAAAAAAGGTTATTTTTCATGATATGTAGAGAATGTGGTGCTCGAAATCCACCAAACGCTACAAAATGTAGACGTTGCAGGAGAAAGAATTTAAGATGGAAAAAGCGTGAAAGATCAAAATAGTATTAGGGAACTTAGGGAACATTGTAAGAATAATAACCATTTTTAAGGAAACATACATAATACATGATGGTAAATACAACAGACATTAAACAAATAAAAGGGAGAAAGAAGAACTATAGTTATGGGCGGGTCGTCTAGCTGGTTAGGATACCGCCCTCACACGGCGGTGGTCCTGGGTTCAAATCCCAGCCCGCCCATTTCAAATATAAGCCTAGTTTCATAAAACACAAGTGGTAAATATCAACTACAGAGATATTTCTTCTCCAGCATCTGGTATGATTATATCTTCAGCTATTTTTTCATCTTGAAGCACTTTTTTGAATTTTTCAAGTTTATTTTTATCACCATGAACTAATATGACTTTTTTGGCGCCTGTCATTCTTATAGTATGTAGTAATTCTTTGTTGCCACAATGTGATGAAAAATCAAACCATTTTACTTTGGCATTTACTTTCTCAGTTTTACCCCTAAAATTATAAGTGCCATTTTTCATTAGCATGGCACCAGGAGTGTCTTCAACTTGATAAGAAACCAAGAAAATTGCATTCTTTTCATTTCTTGCTGTCTTTTTCACATAAAATCGTACGTTTCCTCCTTTAAGCATACCTGCGGGGGCTATTATTATTCCAGGCTCTTTGCAAGCTTTCTTTCGTTCTGACCAGCTGTTCACCCATATTGCTCGTTTATGAGCTTCTAACAATAATGAGTAATCTCTAAAGAAATCTGGATTGTCTAAAAAGATGTTGCTGGCATCCTTTGCCATTCCATCAATGTATATTTTCCCTCTCACATTGTATTGATGTAGTACACAAAGTACTTCTTGGGCACGTCCAACTGAAAAAGCAGGTATGACTACAATACCACCATTACTTACTACTTCGTTCACAGAAGAAATAAAGTCATGTTCAATTTTTGTCCTATCTTCGTGTTCAATTGTTGCATAAGTCCCTTCAATAATTATTGCATCTAAACTTGGAAAATTTATTTGTGCACCATGTAACATTTTTGTATTTATAGTATTGAAATCTCCCGTGTATAACAGCTTTTTACCATCGCCTTCTATGAAAAACATTGAACTACCGGGTATATGTCCTGCATTCAGTAATTGAACAGAGAGATCTTTCAACTTAAAATTGGCATTTATGCTTATTGGTTTAGCTGATTTAATCATATTGGTTAATTCCAAAGATTCGTACGGTAAATAGTATGATGATAATTTTATAAGATCCTTTATCAACAGTTCACTTATCTCAATAGTAATTTTTGTTGCTATTAATCTTGGTTTTGCGGAAACATAAAAAATGGGTATTCCACCAGAATGATCTAAGTGAGCATGAGTAAGTAATATTGCATCCAATTCCTTGCTAGAAACAGGTATAGGGAATTTTGGTTCGTTTTTAGAAAAAGAAATACCATAATCCATTAGTATATTGGATATTGATGTAGTTAATTGTATCGCAGATCTTCCGATCTCTCCAGCTGCGCCAAGTACAGTTACCTTCATTTTTCACTTACCTAATGATGATACAACCTAGTAATTAAGACAAGACACAAAAATATAATATTTACGTTTTTAACAATGTGGTGACACAATTTTAATGCCTTATAATTGGCTAATAGTTTTAGTAACAACATTTAATAAAGGAAAGCGATTAACAAATACTTTTAATTTAATATTTTTGTTTTTCAAAAGTTTAATTATCTTCTTCATAGATGCTAATGTAATCGCTGTTGTATCAAAAAGTACTATTGCTTTGACATAATTATTTTTCTCCAACAATATTTTTAATGCTGATATTACTACCCTTTCTGATTCAATGTTTATTTTACGTGCTTTTTCATATTGAGAAAGAGGGTAAACGTTAATCAGTTCTAATGGAATTATCCCAAATGGAGGACCATAAATACATATGTGAAAGCCTTTGAGAGAAAGATCATCATCTAATTTTGATAGTGTTATAAGTTGCTTTAGTAGATATAATGAATATTTACGTGATTTTTCTCCCTTGTCCGGTATAAGTATTAATGTAGTTTTGTCTGGAAATGATACATTTTTCTTTAATTTTAGTAAATGTCTCGTGACTTCAGGTCTTATAAGACCTTCAGAAGAAATATAGAAGATACCTCTAGTTACGCTTTTAATTATTGGATCGTATTTTTCAATAATAAATCTATACTTTTTTAATTTAAGTAACGCATTAAAAAGTCGAGGGTGAGATTTTGCTTTTACTTCTATGAGTTCCCACAAACGTCCTTCATAAATTGCTTGTTTTATTTGATTCATTTCATTACATATAATCCATAAATTATGTTTTGCTAACAGTTTTTCACGTTCAAATTTACTCATTTCTAGCAAATCATTAACTTCATATTTTTTACAGACATCACAAAAACAGGGCAAATATTTAAGGTTTGATAACTTAATAGTACCATAAGAAGTCATGTAACGATCATCTTTTGCAAAAAGTGCATAAGATGCTGAATCAAAGGTATCACACCCCAATGCCACCAGAAATGGTAATAGTATAGGATGACCAGCCCCGAAAAGATGCAAAGGACCATCTTTTGGTAAGGACATTTTTATAGTCATAATAATGTCAACAAGGTCTTCAAATGCATAGCTCTTCATGTATTGTGTTGGTCCACCTACACCATACATTTTAATTGAAGGAAATTGACTCATTTTTACAGTGCATTCTTTAACCAAATCTAGGTACTTACCTCCTTGTATTGGTCCAACCCAAATTATGTCATCTCTTGTCTTCATTTGCTCCAATATCATAGCATTATTTAATGTAGCAAGAACGGTTTTTTCGGCTTCAACTTTTGTGTAAGTTTTCAATGTAGGAATATCTAAGATAACAGAAATATCACTATTCAATTTTTCCTGAAAAATTATGGCTTCTTCAGGATTAAAGGAGATATTACCATAACTTAGTATTTGATAAGCGCCAGAATCCGTCATTACTATTCCATCAAAATTCAGTAAAAGATGTACATCATTCATATGTAGGAGCCCTCTTTCTATTGCTTGCTTTATTAGGTACGAATTTATCATTAGCTGCTTTATTTTAAAGTGCTCTTTTATACTCGCTACGTCAATAATGTTTTTTACTGGGTCAATTACTGGAAAAAATGCAGGGGTGTGTAACACCCCACTTTTCGTCTTTAATTTACCGATTCTACCCATTAAATCTCGATCCACTATTTCAAATGACATTAAGCTTCACTTTTCCCTCTTTCTTGTATAAATTGTTCATACACTTTCTTCACTTTTTCTGCTATTACACCACTTCCTTCAATTACCCCATCTTCAGTTACTCTCACTTTATCCATAACGATTATCACGCCAGCGTCTTCAAGTAATGTTACATTATTTGGGAATAGTTTTTCTAATCGTTGAGCTAGTCCTTTCAGATCAAATGGTTCCTCTTCTCTTATTATTTCGGAGATTACTTCTCCCCTCACGAGTATTCTTGCATAGTAATTGTTCTCTTCGTCCTTGGCATTCGAAAGAATTATGTTTAATGAGTTTGGGTCATATCCTATAAGTTTCCCACGAAATTTCTTGTTATAAACTGTTCTTACACTTACGTTCTTATCTAGCAGAGATGCAAGTTCCCTTAAATACCTTGTCATGCTTGGAGTAACAGGACCACTCATCAAACTATTCCTCCAAAAATAAAAATTTAAAAATATAATTTATATTTTTGTTTAATGCTTTGCCGAGCGGCATAAAGATTTAGATTTATAATTACTTCATTTTCGTTAACCACTCACATATACATTATGATTAGTTAAAATTCACTTTTAAAATAAGTAATTATACAAATATTAATTTAAAATATACAATATTGTAAGAAAAAATTTATTATGTTATAAACGATTATAATTTTGAACCTTTATGGAAGACAATGAAGGGGTAACTAAATGTAAAGAGTGTGGTGGTAGACTAATAATTTCAGATTATGGAGAATTAGTGTGTTTAGAATGTGGTCTTGTCCATGAAAGGGTTTATCTTCAACCATTATTTGAAATAGAACCATTATCCGATTTTTCTGCTGTTGAAAAACTTTATGTGAGCCCTGATGGAAAACCTTTAAGAAAAGAAGATTTAGGTTCCACATTTATTAATGTAAAGGGAAAACTCAAAGATAGTAAAGGAAGGGGGATAAATGAACAACGTTTTTTAAGATTAGGAAAGGTGAATACAATCTATGTTAGAAAACATGATAAAAGTCTAAATGCAGTTATGACTTTACTTAGAGTATGCTCATTACTGAATATACCAAAAAGTGTTTATGAAAGAGCAGGGTACATTTGTAATAAAATATTAAATGATAAAAAGAAGATTGGTACAACATATCAATTGGCAGCAGCATCATTAATCGTAGCATCCAGAGAACAAAAATATCCCTTAACTTTAAAAGATGTCGTGAAGATTTTCCGTGAATTAGGGCATAAGATTTCAGTAAAATCCATAATGCGCATAACTTCCAATATTTTACGTGAATTCTCTGTAAAGAGCATAACCATGGAGCCTAAAGATTATTTAACTAAAATAATACACATTTTAAAAAGTAATGAAGAAATCAATAGAAGAGTAATTTATTCCACTGGTAGAAAGCCAGAGGAATACTATAACAGTTTAATGAACTGTTCTCTCTCAATTTATGAAAAAATAGACGAAAAATTTAGAATTGGGAAGAACCCATACTTGCTAGCAGTGTCAATTGTCTACTTTGCAGACAAACTATTATGTAAAAAATTAAATTGCCAACAAATTTTGTCTCAGAAACTAATTTCTGAAGTTTTGGGATCAACACAGTATACTCTTAGACAACATATGAAGTACTTAAATAGATTAATAGAAAATTGAAGTTGAGTGAGAGAAGTGATGATCAATCACTGACTGATATTCTTACTACAAGCATTAAAATATAAAAATAACTGCTATTAATAAAGGGCATTGGAAGTATTACTAAAACCTCCAAGGATAATGTACGTGCAAAAGAAGAGTGTTATAGTTTCTTTTCATGATGAAATGAATATCAGTGAGAACATAATGTATGGCGATTTCTTTAGCAATTTAACTCTGATTATTAGCTCATTGCTACCATTACATTTTTACAATTTAAATTTAATAGACATAGATGGTATTAATGGTTATTTGAGAAAAAATATTAAAAGTATTCTTAAATATACGGAGTTGCTGTTTAAAATACGTTTTTCAGAGAAAAATATCATAAACCTAGTTTTCAAAACAAATTTGAAAGATAAATTTCAAATTTATCCAACTGCTGGAACATTCTTTAATCCACCACTTAGTGATTACGAGAAGGAAATCGTAGAAAGGGAAATAAATTATTTACCAAAAGATTTAAAGAAGCTAATAAAGAGGCTTATAATTTACTCAAATGTTTTTAAGAGAACAGTGAAAATACGTGAATTGAAAAATAAAGAAGAGGAATACTTGTTGAACAAGAAAATGGATTTTGATACGTATACAGTTAACATTTTTGATGTAAGTAGATGTGTTGATAAAGAAAGAGTAAAAGTTTATTACAATATTAAGGTTAATGAATCAAACATAAAACTAATACCAGTTATATGGTGTTTAACAACATTTTTAGAGATCAGCATTCCAAATTATAACACAAAATTTGGACCGGGATTTATTGAGGAATTAATGAGGTATCGAGAAAGTATTGCGAGAAAGATACTAAGAGAAAACTTTATTGAAATACCAGAAAATCTGCATGAAAAACTGTGTATCGCATCAAATCTAGCGGCTATGGGCATGTTTAAATTAACACCCCTTATCCTAGATGACAATGTAGAGGAAATATACATAGACGGCCCTGAAAAAAATATATATCTAGATCATAGCGAATGGGGAAGATGTGAAACAAAAATATCATTGAATGAAAATGAAATGAGATGTTTAGCAACTTACATAAAAGCTGAAAGTGGCTTACCATTAGATTATGCTTCACCTACGATAAAAACGGATTTAAACACCAGATTTTTCAAGTTGAGAATAAATGTTGACACATATCCACTAGTAGACACAAATTATGTATTTATAATTAGAAAATTTAGAAGGGAACCTTTAACAATAATAGACTTATTAAGAAAGGGGACTCTCACAATAGATGCTCTCACATACCTTTTGATAGCCTTATTTCATAAACGTAACATTCTTGTTGTTGGGGAACCATCTTCTGGAAAAACAACCTTAATAAACGCACTAGATATGGTTGCACCATCGTATTGGAGGAGGATATCTGTGGAAGAAGTTGTTGAAAGTTTGAATTTAACAAAGTATGGCAAACATGATATAAAGTACAGAGTAGACTCGTTTGACCAAGATCCATCTAGTAGAAGAAGATTCGTGGAGACCATCAAGTTGCTACATAGATCACCAAACTATATATTCTTTGGAGAACTCCTAACACCAGATCATGTTTCAATATTTCTCCAATCATTAGAAGCAGGATTACATGGCATTCAAACAACACACGCTAATTCCCCTGAAGCATTAATAAGGAAGTGGATATTTCATTATAAGTTACCTATACAATCAATAGGAAATTTAGATGTAATAGTACATATGAAGAGAAAATTATCTTACAATGAGAATAGAAGGTTTGTATATAGAATAGTTGAACCTATTGTAAAGGATGATGAAAAAGAATGTAAAATTGAGTTATCAGACTTGTTCATCTACAATGAAGGTTTAAAATTGGTTAAGGACTTGAAAGAGTCATTTGTATTTAAAAAAATAGTAAAGGAAGAGCATGTATCTATCGAGGATCTTTATGAGGAATATACATCATTTAAACAGTTAATAAATCAGCTTCTAGAAAAAGACGGTGAATTAATAAGTATAATTCAAGCATTTGATAAAATGTCAACTTTTAGGGCATGACTTTAGTAAGAGGGTATGTAAATGTTTTTTAGGGTTTTTTCATCATTTCAACCACCATTTTTCAAAAAACTTTTAAGAAAGCATGTTCCTCAACTGTTCACTGAGTCTATTAATTTTTTGAAGAATAAATATGAAAAATTTGAAGTATCATCTGAAGATGTTTATGCAAATATCATAGTTTCTTTACTAGTAATTTCGGGAGTAGTATTGCTCATAAGCATCAATTTTGTAAAGGATACTGTGATTTCATTTTTGATAACTCTATTCTTTACGATTTGCATTTATATTTTGATATACTATGAAATCGTGGGGGAGTATAATCATGATAGATTCCTAATACATATGTACAAGTTCATGGCATTTAGAGACATGGTATTGGCTTATAAATCCACAAACTCCATTTTTGAAGCTATAAATTTTGTCGCATGTGGGAACTATCCAATAATTTCAACCAATTTTGAAGTAATACTTAAAAATATTATAAATGGATTTGATCCGGAAAAATTTTCAAGCGAAGCAACAGAGTTAAAGATTATTAGTTCATTACTAAACGAAATGTTAGTAAATGTAAAAAATGCAGAGAAAAGTAAAGAATACATGTCGGCAAAGGATGTGTTAAATGCATACGAGAAATTGTTTTCCAAAATAGAAGCCTATTGCTTATTTTTATTATTCATTGGAATGCTACTTCCATTATCGTTGATGTTTATCATTCCACATCTTAATAGATTTTTCCCAATAACTTTTATAATGCCATTATTTGTTTTACTCCAAATTATAAGCTTGATTGTATTATCGAGAATTCTATTATCAAATATTCATGTTGCACTAGGAGGAGGATCTCATGAAAATCTATGATACCCCATTAATATCATTAACCATATTCGTAACTTTTCTTGTCATAATATTTCTTGTAAAAAAGAAGGAAATTAAGAAACAAATTAACGTGAGAGAGAGTTTAAATGAAAGTCTTAAACTTGAAAATTTCATAACGTTGTTCATAAATAATTTGAAGGCTAATAGAGGTGCGGAATGGGCATTACTATCTACTTTGAATGAATATCCTGAGGACGAGATTCGATCACTAATAATACAAAACATCACTATAGGATCCTCGATTGAAGAAATTTTTGAAAATTTATCGAATACTTTTTCGATGGAAGAAAGTAAACGAATGTTAAGGATTATTTCAAGAATGATCTCACATAATTTAAAGTATTTCACATATTCCCTTTCTTCTGACATATTGGATTATGTAAGAGAGTCAATTCGATTAAAAAATCATATAGAAGCATTGTTATTTAGAACAAGGATTAAGGTATTAGTACTTTCATTTTCTCTATCAGCGGTTTTAGCGTTTCTTTCAAAAATTTTACCGTTTATTTTAGCGTTCTTTATCAGTGAAAACATGATTTTAAACGATATAAACTTTCTATCGTTGCTGACTTTCTATTCATTCCTCTCAGTATCACTATACGATACATATATTGTTTCAAAGGCAGTCTTTTATTCCCATAGCGTTCTACTATCAATACTTTCGGCGTTAACCTTTGTTTTTTTACATACATTTCTCCCAAACATATATAGTATTTAAATACCGTAGGGAATCTTCAAAATAAGGGTAGTGAAACGCTTTTCAAAATATAGTAAGAGAGTGAAAGGTTCTCCATTATTGGAAGAAGGATTACTTATAGCATTGGCAGTAATAACTATGTCTGTAGTATTTTCAATGGTGTTAGGAATATTGGATGGTGTGCAAAAAGTCATTCAGAATTTAGGATTTAACACTCAGAATTTTATGAATTCATTAAATGATCTATGGAATAAGATAATTTCATTTTTGGGATTGGGTGGTTGAGAATTTTAATAGGTATTCATTTAAAACTCCCTCTTTTTCTAATGTTTCGAACCAATTAATGTATTTTTGATTGCTACTATCTGGAATTGATAACTTCTTAAGTATTTCATTTACCACATCATCAATTTCCTTATTAGTTACATCGATCTCTACAATTTTTTCGGAACCGTATCGTTCTATTACATTAATAAGACAAGTGTCAAGCAATTCTGCCATTACATTTTCATACACTTTCTTATCATCCCATCCTCTTTGCTTTAATACCATTTCCAGCTTTCTCGGATGTAACCTTAATACAAAAGCTTGAAGAACATATTGTGGAGGAACTATATCAGCATAATGTCCTTCTACAATTATTAAGTTTTTACTTTCATTTATTTTTTGGAGAAGTTTATTTATTAGAAGATCATTGTTTGGTACGAGAGAATTTCGTTCAGGGTCGTTACTCTCAATCAAGTTTTCCTCTATTACAAATTTAGATAAATCTATGTGAAGCGCATTTAAGATTTCACTGAGTTTTCTACTTATTGAGGTCTTTCCCGTACCTGGACATCCTTGAATAATGATTACCTTTTCTTCCATAACTGTCAATAACTTAGGAGAAATTAAGATATAAATTTAACAATGCGCTGAATTTTAATTATGCCTAAGTTTATGAGTATAAGGAATATTTTAAATAGAATATGTTGGCATCCTAGTGAAAATAGAGAAGATTATGAAATCCTTTTCATTCATAGAGGAGCACCAAATGATTTAAGGAGTATATCAGCAAAGACGATAGTAAGTGTGAGAAAACAAAGTTTTGAATATAAAGAAAATGATGGAAGTATAGTCTACATCCCCTTTCATCGAATTGTAATGATAAGAAATATAAAAACTAGGGAAATAATCTGGAGGAGTAGAAGTAAAGTATATTTTAAAGCATGAACACTCTTAAAAATTATATGATATGTGTAATTGTAGTAGAGGTTTGTATGTTGGGCGATTCCAACCGTTTCATAATGGACATCTAGAATGTGTAAAATACGTCTTGGGTAAATGCAAAGAAATTATAATAGTAGTGGGTAGCGCACAAGCAAGCCATACATTCGAGAATCCATTTACCGCAGGAGAGAGAATTGAAATGATAAGATTAGCTCTTCAAGAAAGTGGTATTGACCTCAGTAAGTGCATTATAATACCGGTAGAGGATACTTTGAATAATAATCATTCAATATGGGTTTCAAAGGTAAGAAGTATGACACCAAAATTTGATGTTGTTTTTTCAAATAGCCCTTTAACAAGGAAACTCTTTGAGGAAGAAGGATTTAAAGTTGAAGGACTTCCATATATAAATAGGGAACATTATTCTGGGAAAAACATTAGAAAATTAATTGTAAGTGGAGAGGATTGGAGAAAATTTGTACCAAGAAGCGTTTATGATTACATAAAATTGATAAAGGGGGAAGAAAGGTTAAGAGATTTATCAAAAAGGGATTATGCGTGTCAGAGCTTTTAACTTTCGTCATCGTATGATCACAACTAGGTACTCAGCCAGTTCATCATCCACATATTCAAATTTAAAGTAAACACTTTTTATAATTTAATGTTCGAGCAAAGTTCTCCACGTATTAACAATATCTTTAAATGAGTGTTCATCTATTTTTTGTATTGCAAATCCAGCATGAACAAGTACATAGTCATTTTCCTTTACATCATTTTTAACTAAGGTTATTATTATTTCTCTCTGAACACCGCCAAAATCAGCTATCGCTTTATCGTTATGAATTATCAATATTTTGGCAGGGACAGCTAAGCACATAAATATATCTCTATATAATAACTGGTTGTAACCAAAAAGTAATTAAGCATTTCTGTATTTTATTCCATTGGTTGAAAACATGCCTATGAATAAGGGGGATTTCGTCTTAGTGAACTACACGGTAAAAGTTAAAGATACTGATGAAATTATCGACACGACAATAGAAGACGTTGCGAAAAAAGGGAATATATATCAAAAAGATAAGATATATGAACCTCTTCTTTTAATATTGGGTGAGGGGCAATTATTTAAAAAAATCGAAGAAGAAATTATGTCAATGCAACCCGGTGAGAAAAAGATAGTTGAATTGAAACCAGAAGATGCTTTTGGTCAAAGAGATCCAGCAAAGGTTAAGATAATTTCTGCAAAGGAGTTAACAAGTAGAGGTATTACACCTAAGCCAGGGATGAAAGTTGAAACAGATGAGGGGGTTGCTATCATTAGAAGTGTGGGTGGAGGTAGAGTAGTTATAGATTTAAATCATCCATTGGCAGGGAAAACTTTAATATATGAAGTTGATGTAATCAAGAAGATAGAAGACCTTAAAGATAAGATATTATCATTAGTACATAGACGGATACCATCAATTGATATATCAAAGTTTATTGTAGAAATCGATGAGGGAAAAATTAGAATAAATATCCCGGAAGATGCATATTTGCTAGAAGGTTTACAGTATATGAAGCGTAGTATAGTGAATGATATACAGCGATTTATTAAAAATATAAATAAAGTTGAATTCATAGAAGTTTATGAAATCAAACAAAAGGAAGCAACGTAAAATCATTTTTCCAATAATGGTGAGGATATAACTTTGACAAGATCCTTTCCACCCATACAACAAATTGGTCCTAATATTTTTTCGATTTTTATTTTATCATCTTTAAACAATCCTGGCGGTTTACAATACATAATGTTTGCACATGGAGTAAGGCAATTAATTGGATGATATCTTATAATAACTCCCTCTATCGCATTTTTACGTTCTATGGAAAGCTCTATTGACGCTAATTTAACTTCTACAATAGACACTTTACCATTTAATAATTTACAAAAATGTTCTTTGTCTCTAACATTTACTATTTCATACACTCTTCCTCGTTCGAGCTTATCTATACAAATTTTTTTAAGAATACAACCCATGCACTGTAAATTGTTCTTTTCGAAAATAAATTTGTAACCTCTTTTTGCAATTTCGCTATTAACTACTGTTAAGATAATGTTACCCTTTGATGACACCTGTAATGGACGCAACGTTTTCTGCCTCCTTCCACCCTAAACTTTTTTCATGTAAAATGGTATATCTGTCTTTACGTATTTCTTTAGCTTTGATTATAGCTTCTATTACCTCATTCTCTTCAATACCCAACTCTTTGGCAGTAGTTGGTGCACCGATAATTGACAATGTTTGTTTTATACGTTGCCAGTTTCCTCCATGCAAATACATCATAATTATAGTACCAACACCACATTGTTCTCCATGTAAAGCTGGTTTTTTCGCTATAATATCAAGCGCATGACTAAAAAGGTGTTCAGAACCGCTACAAGGTCTACTGCTTCCAGCAATACACATTGCTACTCCACAACTTATTAATGCTTCAACAACAGTTCTGACACTTTCTTCCTTTAATTCTCTAATATTTTTTGCATGTTTTACTATCAGATTTGCAGACATTAGCGCAAGTGATGCAGCATATTCACCATAATATTCGTTTATACGTTTTTTAGCTAATCTCCAATCTCTAATGGCTGTGAATTTTGCTATAATATCTCCGCAACCACTCGCTAATAACTTGTATGGAGCTTTGATTATTATATTTGAATCAGCAACAACTGCCAATGGAGGACTTGCCATAATTGAAGGTTTATATTTGCCGTTGAACAATTTTATAGACGCCATTGGCGATGCTATGCCATCATGACTTGCAGCTGTGGGAATGCTTATGTATGGAATTCCATTTTTAAGCGAAAGTAATTTAGCCATATCAATTATTTTTCCTCCACCAACACCAAATATGCAATCAACATTACTTGATGTTTTTAGCTTCTCAGATATATTTTCAATTTCATAGATTGGGTTTTTTGCATTTAAAACATATAACTCGCTTTCCATGTTACTATTACTTAATATTTTGTATACATATTCTCCAGCCACTCCTTTAACGTGTGGACCTGTTAATATGATGATCTTTCCGTGTATTTTCAAGTCAGTGCATACATTGTTTATATGATCTATTGCGCCAGGTCCGACTAGTATTTTTTGAGGCAAAGCTATTTTATGTACACTCATATATCATCCCCGACCAAATGTCAATTTTTAATTTTAATAAGAATTAATGTGAATAAGAAGATAAATATATAACGAAGATAATTCTTAAATATTAGGGACATATTTCTTTAGTTGTAGTTTTTACATTGTTTAATTTTTTGGAGGGAAAAGAAAGTGTATGACAGTTATATAAACATGGGGAAGTACATGAAAAAAGATGGCAAGATAGTTGTAAGTGGAACTACTACTGTAGGACTAGTATGCACGGATGGTGTGATTTTAGGTTCTGATAGGAGAGCTACCTCTGGATTTTTTGTTGCACACCCACATGTAAAGAAGATATATAGGCTAGATGATCATATTGCAGCAACCATAGCAGGAGTTGTAGCTGACGCACAAAATATAATGGGGATAGCTAGCGCAAACATAAAGCTATATAAGTATACTCATAACAGACCAATTAGCGTAAAAGCTGCTGCAAATTTGATATCAAATATACTACTAAGTTCAAGGGTATATCCCTTTGTGGTACAATTGTTAGTGGGGGGGTATGATCATAACGGTCCCCATCTTTTTGCATTAGACCCTTATGGAACAGTTACTGAAGAAAAGTACACAGCAACAGGTTCAGGATCACCAATGGCGATAAGTATACTGGAGGATTCATTTAAAAAGGGGATGTCCGTCAAGGACTCCATTGAAATAGTTGCGCGAGCAATTTCGTCGGCAATGAAAAGAGATCCTGCAAGTGGCGGAGGTTATGATATAATAATAATATCAAAGGAAGAAGTGAAAGAAATTAGTAGCGAAGAGTTAACAATGTATAAACCAGTTTAAATAAGAGTGGATTTGCGTAATGAAGGACGTTAACTTGCGTATAAGAGAGGCTATAATAAAAAACATACTACTAGAGGCAGGAGTAACTAGAATAGAATTTGAAGGACCTGAAATTGCATTATACGTAACACGACGAGAGTTGTTAGTGGAGGAGGAGGTGCTAAAAAGGGTAGCTAAAGAAATTAAAAAGAGGATAATAGTTAGGAGCGATCCTAGTATTAGAATGGATAAGCAGAAAGCAATTGATTACATTTATAGAGAGATAAGGGGATTATCAGATAAGGTGGATGTGAAAAATGTATTCTTTGATGATACCTTCGGTGAGGTATATATAATAGTTGAAGGATTAAGTTATTTATCTGAAAAAAGTGAAGAAATAATTAAAAATATTACAGTGACAACATCTTGGAAACCTAAATTAATTAATGACACCCCCATTAAGTCGACAATAAGCGAGTTCGTTATGAAACTTAGACTTCAAGAAGGGGATTTCAGAAGGAAGATATTACGAGGAATAGGCTCGAGAATTCATAGACCATTAATTTTTCAATCGGGAGATATAAGGATGATTTGTTTGGGTGGTTTTAGGGAAGTTGGGCGCTCCGCTATTTTAATAGAAACAAGTGAAAGTTCAGTTTTGCTAGATTGTGGGGTAAAACCTGGTGCTATGCACCCACTTCAAAGCTTCCCAAGATTGGATTTGCCTGAATTTTGCATTGAAAAACTGGATGCAGTAGTTATTTCACACGCACACTTAGATCATTGTGGTTTTTTACCATATCTTTTCAAATATGGTTATGATGGCCCAGTGTATTGTACGCCTCCTACTCTTGATTTAATGACGTTACTTCAACTTGACTACTTACAAGTAGCAGGGAAGGAAGGAATTAAACCGCCGTACTCGATGCAAGACATACAGGAGACTATACTTCACACAATACCGGTGGAATATGGCGAAGTTACGGATATAGCTCCGGATATACGTTTAACATTTTATAATGCAGGACATGTTTTAGGTTCAGCAATTGTTCATTTACATATAGGTGAGGGAGAGCATAATATAGTATACACAGGAGATTTTAAATTTGGGAGAACAAAACTCTTAGAACCAGCAAATTATGTTTTTCCAAGAGTAGAGACATTAATAATTGAAGGAACATATGGAGGTCCAACTGATATATTACCACAGAGAATAGAAGCTGAAGCGAGGTTGATAGAAGTAATATTGAAAACGATAAATAACAATGGTAAAGTGTTGATACCAGTGCTTTCGGTTGGAAGGGCTCAGGAGATACTAGTTTTATTAAATGAAGCTCTTGAAATGGGATACATAAAGCCAATACCCGTTTTCATTGAAGGTATGGTTCAAGAAGCAACAAGCATACATATGCTACATCCCTATGGGTTATCAAAAAAAGTTAGGGAAGATATTTTAATTAATAATAAAAACCCATTTTTAAATGAGTATTTCCATGTATTACCCTCATCAATTGATAGAGAGGAAATAGCAAGTGGAGAGCCATGTATAATAGTAGCCACTTCAGGTATGCTTACCGGTGGGCCTGCACTTTCATATTTCAAGCTTCTTGCCCCAGATGAGAAAAATTCAATAGTATTTGTATCCTATCAGATTCCAGGGACTGTAGGAAGAAGGGTTTTGAGTGGTATAAAGGAAATACCAATAGTTTCTGAAGACGGTAGAAGTGAAGTCATAAAGGTCAATATGAACGTTTATTCTATAGAAGGATTCTCAGGTCATAGTGATAGACGACAATTATTGGGATTTATGAAAAAGATAATGCCTAAACCAAATAAGGTACTGATTTGCCATGGTGAAGAAGAGAAGGTGGTTAATTTGGCTGAGACATTTTCCAATCTTTTTAAAGTGAATGCGTATGCTCCACATAATCTTGAAGTTATAAGGATAAAGTAATCGAGTCATCTATTATATTCGTTTGGGAAATATTGCTTTAATGTTTCCCATAATTTATCGTTAACATGGTGTATGTTTCTTATAACTTTTCCACGTCGCATATTACGTATAGTGTCTGAGGAGAATATAGACACCCCAATAGCGATAACCATATTATGAGATTTTTCTACTATCTGAACTATGGAATTTTCCTTAAAATCACCTATTATTTGAGAGATTCCGGGAGCCATTACATCAGCTCCATTAATTATATGTGGTATTGCTCCTTGATCCACTACAATTTTTGGCAGACACTCCCCTACTTTATTTAGTATATTTATCGTAGGGTAAAGCTTATCACCCATTTCTATTAGTATTGGTTTGTTACCGAGTACGTATACGCTAATGCTATCTATGGAGAGATATTCGATTTTTATATCATTTACCATTACTATTTGCTCATATAGTTTGGGATACATAGGTTTTATTTTATTTAATAAAAGTTTAATATCTTTATTTCTTAGGAAATATCTTTGTTTAACTTTTAACATAGTCACACTTATAAACAATACTAGAGGTTCAACCAATTAAATGTACCGCTATTTTTAAATTTAAATATCTAAAAAAGTTATTAGGTATATCGAGGGAGTATCATGTCTGAAACCACTACAAGCGAGGTTTTAGCTAAATCCTTAGGTGGAATGGTGTATGTGAAGTTGAAAGGAGAAAAAGTAATTAGAGGATTGCTTAAAAGTTTTGATCAACATTTAAATTTGGTTTTAGAAAACGCGGAAGAAGTTGAAGGAAACAATACAAAAACTCTTGGAACTCTAATAATTAGGGGAGATAATATAATTCTGATATCTCCAGTATCATTATAGGTGTTCAGAATGGTTAAAGGCACAACATCATTTGGTAAAGCAAGTAGTAAAAAAACACATATTGTATGTAGAAGATGTGGTCATCATTCATATAACATTAAGAAAAAACGTTGTGCACATTGTGGTTTTGGTCGTTCAAGCAGGATAAGGAAATATTCATGGAAATCAAATAAATAAAATGATGGACCGGGCGGGATTTGAACCCGCGACCTCCTGCGTGCAAGGCAGACGCTCTTCCAGGCTGAGCTACCGGCCCACTCTACTAAATGTATAAACAGATACTGGTGAATATTAAATTTTTGACATATAATCATGGAGGCCGCCGGCGGGATTTGAACCCGCGACCTACAGGTCCACAGCCTGCCGCTCTTCCAGGCTGAGCTACGGCGGCCAATTTGCTTAATTTTGATTCTCTAACCATGTTAAATATGAGGTTTCCGATATATTTTATGTTTAGATCATTTAAAGGAGTTTTTATACTTTAAGTTTTATTTGTTTATTCCGTTATATTATAGCGTAGGATGGCAGCTATACCTCCAAATGACTTTCTCAGCTGCTCTCCTTCTTCCGTTTCCGTTGAAATTAATTCTATTTTAACATTGTTTGCTTCTGCTTTTTCAATTATTTCATCTAGAAGATTTTGTTTGCACTTTATATTCATTTGCGCACCGCAATTTGGACACACTTCATTCAGCACTTTATTCTCATTTATAATATCAATTATTTGTTCCTTTGAATAACCGCAGTTTGGACACATCATGATTATCTTTTCCAAATCTCCAAGAGCTGTTGATACAAGGATTTTTTCCACAAGATTCATGGATAATAGTTTTTCGACTTCATTGAGTCCATATGTTATGCGGCTATCACCTTTAGCCAAATTTGATAAAAATTCTTGTACAACATTTTTCTCATGTATATACTTAATGTTCTGCAGTATGTCTTTGCTTCTATTTACAAGTTCATATATCCCTTCTTCACCTGTATATCCGGTATCTATAACACCTATAACCTTTGATTTAAGTGTATAATGGAGGTACTCTCCTTTTACAAAGTCTTCTTTCGTTTTGCCAGGACCTCCTATGATCACCCCCTTTATTTCCACATCTGAGTTTAGAAAGAATTTTTCAGCATACTCTGCAATCCTTTTGTAAAATTCATGTGCCATTTGTTCAATAACTCGCTCATACCTCCTTTGAGACTGTCCTCCAGCATCATGTTTTCCAGGAACTCCGGAGGTTATTGTATCAAGTATACGTAATTGTCTACCCTTTAGAATGGCAAAAGTTGCTTCATTTCGATCCATTACTATTAGACCATAAAATTCCTTTTCGCTAATGATCTCTTTAAGTGGGTCTAAGTAGAATTTGCTGTCACATCGATATAAGTATATATTGATTGGTTCTGGAGGTATAATTATGTGTATTTCCATATTTTCATTTCCAGGAATACCAGTGGACGTGTACCCACAAAAAATAATTAAACCATTTTCTGGAACTGATTTAAATAGTTTTAATCTCTGCATACATGATGTTAGGGCATCAAGCACATGATGTCTAGTTCGTCTATCTTTGATGTTACTGGCTTGAGAATATTCTTGTTTAAGAGCATTCATGACATCAGATATCTGGCGTCCGGGAGGGATGTACAGACTTATGAGCTCAGTTCCTCTGCCTTCTTTAGCTTCCAATTCCTTAAGAAGTTTCCGAAACTTATATTCATCAATTGAATTTTTCATAGTTAATCTATTCAATTTAACACACCAGCGTGTCTATTAGGTAATCCGAGATAGAAAAAGTGCCCCAAATCTTTATAAATATTTTCTTATTTAAAATTAACTAAATGAGTAAGAAGGTAGTCATAAGGCTAGGTGGGCATGTATTATTTCATCAAGGTATCATTGATGTAAATAGAGTGAAGGAAGTAGCTAATGTCGTTAAAAATCTTCATAGCAAAGGAGCGATCATAAGAATTGTGGTTGGAGGAGGAAATTATGCAAGGGATTACATAAATGTTGCTGATGCTCTTGGAGCTTCCGAATTTGAAAAAGATTATCTGGCAATAATAATTACGAGGGCAAACGCGTTTCTATTTACAATGGCACTTAAAGACTATGCATACCCAAGAATCCCTCAAACATTGGAAGAGATATTGAACATAGATAGCCTGACAGATAAAATCATAGTTTGTGGAGGACTAGTTCCAGGTCAATCTACCGTAAGTGTTGCGGCTATAGTCGCGGAAGCCATAAAGGCTGATTTCATTATAAATGTAACTAATGTAGATGGAGTGTATACATGCGATCCAAAAGTATATTCCGACGCAAAACTTATTAAAAAAGTTACAACACAGAGATTGAAGGAAATATTAAGAGAACAAAAGGTGAAAGCAGGATACTATGAATTAATAGATCTTCACGCGATAAATATTATTGAAAGATCAAAAATACCTCTAAGAATAGTAAATGGAAACGATGTAAACAATATTATTAAAGCTTTCATGAACGAGGATGTTGGCACTCTCGTAATTCCAGGAAAAAACAATACGATGAAAGAGTAAAATAAATATACTAGAAAACTAGTAAAAATATTTAGCCCACACTAAAAATAGGCGGCGTCAACTAGACAGGGGATTAAATCCCTTGGATGAAAAGTTGGCCTCCAAGTGTGGGCAGAATCATGTGGACCTAAACCTTATTGCTTTAGGTCTGAAGAGGGCTCGAGCCCCCGTGAGTGCCCCCCACAAATTTAATTTAGATTATAGGCGGCCGTACTAACCCCGGTTGATCCTGCCGGACCCGACTGCTATGGGGGTGGGACTAAGCCATGCGAGTCAGCACCCCAGGCAATGTTGGGGTGCGGCGTACGGCTCAGTAAAACGTGGCTAACCTACCCTAGGGATGGGGATAACCCCGGGAAACTGGGGATAAACCCCAATAGGAGAAGAGTGCTGGAATGCCTCTTCTCCGAAAGGATGCCAAGAACATGCCTCTTGGCATCGCCCTAGGATGGGGCCACGTCCCATCAGGTAGTTGGTGGGGTAACGGCCCACCAAGCCTATAACGGGTACGGGCCGTGAGAGCGGGAGCCCGGAGATGGGCACTGAGACAAGGGCCCAGGCCCTACGGGGCGCAGCAGGCGCGAAACCTACACAATGTGCGAAAGCACGATGTGGTCACCCCCAGTGCCACCCGCTGAGGGTGGCTTTTCTCCGGTGTAAAAAGCCGGAGGTAATAAGCGGGGGGCAAGTCTGGTGTCAGCCGCCGCGGTAATACCAGCTCCGCGAGTGGTCGGGGCGTTTAT
>Ga0105154_1000274_pt1 | contig 23147 bp, 13 predicted proteins | sample SSWtaG_FD_89672 | JGI IMG/M metagenome (GOLD analysis project Ga0105154, IMG submission 89672) | Hot spring microbial communities from Sandy's Spring West, USA to study Microbial Dark Matter (Phase II) - SSWsed_matched | ecosystem: Environmental > Aquatic > Thermal springs > Hot (42-90C) >... | reverse complement strand
TCCTCAGCGAGAGCTCCTAGGGCAGAGTTCGGGAACTACTCGTACGCCCTCCTCAGGAGCCTAAGCATCATCCCGAGCGTAAGTAGGGGTAGAACTTGGTGACGTAGTTATCGAATACCTCCGATACCGCCGCTCTCCGCTCCAGAGTTAGGGTCCGGTAGATATTTTGTGACTATTTGTGAATAGTTGTAGCTACCTTCCTTCACCCCTCACTTCTGGTTCCCCCTCTGTCTGGCTTCACCCTTCACTGCGGGAGCTCTCGGGGGAGACTCCGGCTTCCCCGCACGCACGTAGAGCGCTCTGAGCTATGTATTTACAGTTCCGATGTGGTCCCTGTCACGCGCGAACCCGCACTTCCCGCAGATGCCCAGTCTATGAGCGTATGTCAGCCTCTCTCCACACCTAGGGCATGTCTTCGAGGTGCTCCTCGGGTATACGATTAGGACTGGGACTCCGCGTTCGAGTGCTTTTCGAGATTATGGAGTGCTAAAGCCTCCTGTCGCGAACGTTGCCGGATTTCACACCACTCTATTGCTCATGCTTTAAATAATTTGGCTAATTACCAAAACTTATTAACGCTGTGACCTAGGTATGTAGGAAAGTGGAGTGGTAGATGGCTCGAGCGCTTCGTATAGAGGTTTACCGTAGTCCTTGGTGGCTACTTTTCCTTCTTATAGGAGGTTTAGTAGGTGCGATTATTACGCATGTTATCCTACAAGGAGGGTTAGAATTACCTCAGCTCCTACGTTTCTACATAGGCTGGGCGCTGGGAGTTATTATCGCGTGGAGCGTTATCAGGAAAATCTCTGCCGTAGGTAAATAGATAGCTGTTTCCACCCCACTTTAGCGTTTAAAGAGGTTATGTTAGCGAAAAGAGTGCGTGTATCCTGGCAGTTGTAGTACTGCTGTAGAGCTACGCCCCACGCTCTACTTCCCCTCCGCGCAGAGCCGGGGATAAACAGCTTCATGCTATCAATGATCATCTTCGACCACCCTCATAGAATTCCTTCATCCGGTATTAAGGGTCTTAGTGGTGGCAGAGGGCGAGTAACGTATTCACAGCTACCTACAAGCATTCATAAGCAATTACAAATACCTTTAGCTATCACAAGCCCTGCCGCGCTGTAGATGGAGCGGGATCTGTACCCGTCTATGAGCCTCACCGGGCACCTCGTCTCGGGGCCAGGGCTCTCGAAGGAGTACCTCCCGTACCTAACCGGGAAGCTTCACTCTATCTAGACGTTGCCGGCCTGTGGTAGTTCCCTGGTGTGGATCTCAACGCTGAAGGAATTCTTAAGCCAGCCCCTGTTCATCTTGAGGCCATCCATGTAGCTACCTTGACTAACTCAGGTGCTGGCGCGTTTCTACTTACCCGCAAGCACGTATTACCCAATATAGCGGCTCCGACGATCTCCTACACAATTCTGCGAACTGGTAGAGCTACACTAATCGAGGCCGGTCTAAGTTACCTAGCCTCGGAGGTCCGAACGTACCAAGCTGGGGTAGGCTAATACTCCGGGGACAGGCATACATATTTCCAGCTTGGTGGATAGCTGCGTTCCCGGGACTCCTTCTTGTCTTAACTGCCTGGGGTTTAACCTTCTCGGAGATTCCTTACCGAGGTACATCAACCCCAAGTTAAGGCGACCTTAGGTTGTATCCTTACCTGAAGTAGCCCTCAGGTATCAGTCGTAGTGTAGGCATTAAACTATCGAAAAGCGCTAACTCCCTCATTTGCCTGCAAGTAGCCAGAGGTGCCCAGTAGTAAGCGTTTTAGAGAGTGTAAACCGGTGGTTAATCCTTACCGCAGACCCGACCTTTCTATGGTACGTACTACCGAGGTGCTGCCGTGTAGGTGGGCTTTACCCTACTAACCTCTCCCAGGTCCTCCCCCTCCTGACCCACCTCCTCCTCACCTCCCGGTACCTACGCAGGACCTCCTCCAGGAACCCCCTATCGGCGTACACGACTACGCCGTCCTCGAGTACCTCCATTATGAAGGTGCTCTCGCCCTCGAGCCTCCTAACAAAAGCCTCGGTCCTGAGGCACACCGGGTGTACCCTGGGGCTAGCTAGCCTCCTCACGACGTCGTAGGCCTCCCTAGGGTCGTCGGGTAGCTCGTCGGCGACCACGAGGACGTCCACGTCGCTCTCGTCGGTGTAGTCCCCCCTAGCTCTCGAGCCGAAGAGGACTACGAGCCTGACCCCGTACTTACCGAGCCTCTCAGCTAGCTCCCTGAGCTCCCCTAACAACCCCCTCGACCCACCCTACGATCCTCTCGGCGCATCTCATGCAGTCCTCAGCGTCCTTACGGGTGTAGTAGTCCGCTGGGGTGCCCTCGTCGAAGACGTCCGGGTACCTACTCGGTATATGGTGCTTATCGAGGGCCGAGGCGCACTCCCTAACGTCGTCCGGTACCTCCAGCCCCGACTCGGACAGGGTTAAGGTTATGGAGTGCCCCCTCCTCTCTTTGTGGAGGAAGCTCAGTAACCCCTTAACGGCCTTCTCCCCGGCTTGGTGGGCCTCGAAGCAGACCTCCTCGTACAGGCCCTCCCTGTAGTTGGCTAGGGCCGAGGCTAGGTTCCTCCTCGACTGCCTAAGCCAGTCCCAAATTCTCGAGATCACTACCAGGGCTACCCACAGAGAAGTCCAAGCACCCTAATATACTACCTACCTTGCTCTAAATAGTACAGGGGTGCAGTAGCTGGTGGCCTAGACGAGTGCTAGGCTTACGAGGAGATGGATGAGAGGTCTAGGCACTTCCTCAACCCGGCCTCCTCCCAACCTTAAAAGGCGAGGGTTTCCCCGAGGCAACTATTTCTGAGTAGCTGTAGCTAGTTGTGAGTATTCCTCCGCCTCAGGTTCCCCGCATCGGATCGGGGCCTCACCCCCTCACCTGCGGGGCTATCAGGGCTCCACCTAACCCGAGAGCCCTTCATCTACTTTAAACCGCGGAGAGTGAGATTCAGGAGGCAATTACGTCTCTAGTAGTTATAGCTGAAAGACCCGCCCTAAAGGGCGGGGAGAGGGTTGGGGCTGAACACATAACACCGTAGCCGTAAACTCAGCTATGGCCTTAGAACACGTTAAAGAGCGTGAGAGGGATCCAGCTCTCAGCTACTTCCCTTAGGGAGTTGAAACAGCCTTAACCACCGTTAGATAGGTATCTGCCTTCAGGGTAGAGAGTACAGCCAAGCTGGTGCTCCCGCTTTACTTACGCTGGTTGTTAAGATGCTATACTTCACTTCCTTATCCGAATACTCCTTAAGTACTTCACTAAGGTTTTTCAGCACTCTTAAATCATTCTCCAAGACTTCTACTGAGATGAGCTCTATGTGTATGCTGTTGCTGAACTCGATAACAATAAGGGGTTTCTCGTTTAGATGGCATAGAACTACGTGCGCTGAGCTAGCTACTTTAGATACTACGTTCACTACGAACTGCATCGCTAAGCTATTCAGAAGAGCTTCACTATTTCTCTCTAAAACCACATCCTGCTTAGCTAGGTGCTGGTCTAAGTTCTCCTCCACCTCATTAACCCTCTTCTCAACCTTTATAACCCTACTCTCTACGTTAGCTATTCTATCGGCTAGCTCTTTTCGAGCCTTCTCTAGCTCATTCTCTAGGTGGCTAATGCTATTCTTAACCTCACTTAGCTCTTTTGCTAAACTCCCTATCGCAGACTCTAATCCGCTAATACGACCTGATAAACTACTAACTTCCCCCTCTAATCGGCTAACTCTATGGTCTACCTTCCTACTTATCTCGTACATTAGTCGTTTTATCTCCTCCAGCTCACTGCTCAAGGCGCTCCACCTTACTAACTTCTGCCTGGAAATGCTCAAGTAACTTCCAAAGGATAATTGAGAGAGCTACTCTACAGCTGCCCTTAGATAGGAGAGCGTCTCCTTTCTCGCCTACGATACCGGTTACCTCTCTGACTACCCTCTCGTTAAAGACCCACCCGCTTAAATCAGTTAGTGCTAGGTACGTTAGAAGGCCCGCGAAGTCCTCCCTCTTCAACAACGATTCGAAGACCCTCTCATCGAACTCTTCGGGTCTACCACCGTTCAGTACGTACAGGAGGTACATCGGGTCTAACACTAGAGCATTTAAGCTATCCCTTATGTAGTTGTAGAGCCATGCCCCACTTTCAGCATTTCCGTGAAGCGCGAACTTAAGTAGGTTACCGTAGAAGTCCCCTCTTACGACCTGGAAACGCTCTTCTGAGCGAGGTACTATCAAACCTACCTTCCCGGTTTTTACAGAGAACCCTTCAGCTCTCCGCTTAATGAGTTTACCTAAGGTTATCTTCCACAGTACAGCGGGTAGTACGTCTACACCATTAACGGAGTGCACGATACCTTCATAGACCTCCTGCTCTTTATCGAAACCCGACTTGATGTAGAGAGAGTGCTTGAATATAAGGGATGAGGCGGCGTCCCATACACTTTTAACTTTCTTCCTTATACTATCCGAGAGGATGCCGTGTAGGTTGTTTGCTAGCTTGATGTGATACTCAGATAACCTTAGTGGCTCACCGCAAGCTAGGTAGATACTGTTCAGGTCTACTCCAATAGGTATAAGTACTGCTACCTCATCCTTAAGCTCAATCCTTGGATAGGGGCAGTCCTTAGGTTTAAATAGGCTCTTACTAAACCTTGCTAGCAGAGGTGGGTACCTAACGACCGGGATCTTGACCTCACCCTTCTCTGCAGTATAGTAATCGGATACCGTCACCTTATACGATACGGTTACGTGGTCATACACGTAGTCGCAAGGTAGTACTTCATCCACTAAGATAGGTTTACTACCTCCAGGGTCTAAGCTTAGCTTTATAGACATAGCACCTTTACCCGGGAGTTCCTTAAACCCGATACTGACTTCGATGCTATCTATGAAGTACTTAGTTAGGTTCTTAACCATCACCATTATGCCTATAGGTGTACACATTTTCTTAAAGGTAGGACTGGTGCCCTTCAGTATAGGTACGTGGACAGTACTGTACTTTACGTTTAACCGTACATCCACAGGGTTTTTAACGCTGAAGTAGATTCTCTTACTAAGCTCGTACTCCTCCTTAACTCCCTCTGCGTCTATTTGAACCTTTAATAAAGCGTTGAAAGATTCCTTCTCTATGTACTTTAAGCCCACCACCTCGAGCTCTACAGGATCTCTAGCGTAGGGTTTTAGGAAAACCTCCCTACCCTTCGTGATGAAGCGTATAAACGGGTTTTCCTCATCGATCCTAACCGAGAGCTTTAGGTCTACGCCGAACGGGTTCTCCACTTCAAACCTTATGATACCCCTCATCCCTCCGTAGATAACCTCCTCCCCCGCTATTACTCTTACCTCAGGCTTTACCACGGTAATGGGGAGCTTTAGGTCTAGGCTGCAGACCCCGTCGCTTACAGTAACTACGGAATCGCCGTAGCCTACAGCAACTACTTGTACTAACTTCTCGTCCTTCGGTGGGAGCACCGTGAGGATGTTCTCGGAGAACCTCAAGTTCTTGCTTAAGAGCTTTACCTCAACACCAGACTCTGGGTACACCTCAAAGCCGAGGTAGACCCCGAACTTTTGACCCTTAGTAACGACATTACCTTTAGTACCCTGGACGGAGCTCTTAGTGATGCTAAAGGACGGTTCGACCTCTAGGGAGATCTCCTCGGAGAGCTCGCAGAGCTTTACCTCATTAGCCTGCACTACTACGCTGATCCTCAGCGTTTCCGCTCCTACGCTTCTCGGCCTTAGCTCTACAAGGGCCTCAGAAAAATCGTACGGCTTTAACACCAGCTTATCGGTTTGCACGGTAACGTCGCATATCGTTGGCTGCGAAAGCGATAGCCCTACCTCCAGTTCAGTGCCTAGCCTACTCCCAACTCTAATGCTAAAAGAATACTTCTTTGCTGAGCTATATAACCTATGCTCTCTATCAACCTCTACAACTACCGGTAGCTGAGGTTTTACAAGTGTTAGCTTCTGGGACCACGAGAGGTTTGAGACCTGGTCTACCAGCTCTACGAAGCCCTTCACCTCGCTTAGGGATCTCCACGTTATTACCGGGGTCACTATGTCTACGATCGTGGACTCCCCAGGATCTAGGCTAAGCTCCTCCTCTACGAGGTGTTCGTATACTTTAGATTTCAATTTCAGTAGGCATTTCGAGGCTGTGCTTTTGTTAGCTACTCTCACCCTTACCTCCGCTCTCTCTCCAATGAACACCTCGCCCGGGGTCTCAAGTACTTCAACTTCGAATTTACTTGGTGAGATGCTTACCTCCAGCTTTCTCTCTATCTCAAAACCTATCTCAGGTACCTTAACCAGTACTCTTAAGTAATTGACTTCTCCGTGCCGGATAGCGGTGTTCTTAACGAGCTCTAACCTCCCCTCACTTAACTCTAACTCCTCACTTAGCTTATCGGTAGCACCGTCTATAACTACCAGGGCACGCCCCCTGTAGTTCGAGTAGAGCCTAGCTGAGACTGCTACACGGTCTCCAGGGAAGTATGAAGAACTTTTCGGCTCTACATCGATAGCAAGCTCGTCGATAGGCTTAACAGCGCTAACCGTAAGCTTTACGGGGTCCCCTACTCGCAGTCTCTCCCTCTCCGTAGCTAGGTAGAGTACTACGGTATACGAGAAAGTACCTGTAGTAGAGGGCTTAGCGAAGAGCTTGTAGACCAGCCTTAGGCTCGCCTCCCCCCTTCCACGGCTTATGGCTACATTTACCTTAAGCCCACTAGCGGTGATCCCGAACTTACCCTCCGACTTAACCTCGTCTAGCTCGGCGACGTAGTGCTCACCTTCAACCTCAGGCCATAGGGTAAAGTCATCGTAGCACTTACCTAGGGGCTTATTGCACTGATACCTAAGCTCTAGCTCAAGTAAGGCTATAGGTGTGGGTTTACTGTTGGTGTAGGCTTTCGTAGATAGAGCTCTGTACGCAAGGCTGGCGGATAGGTTCTCGGAGATTTTAACCTGGCTTAAGCTGGACATAGCCTACTCCCTAGAGTAGCTTCCTTAGCTTCTCGAGAAACTCCTCCATGCTAAGCTCCGGTAACCTAGCTGGGGAGCATACCTTCACCAGTACGTTCTCTAGGTCCTCAAGCCCCTGCGGTAGTAACCTTAGGGTACCGCTCCTCAGCCTACCTATGGGGTTGTAGCCTAGTAGCATCTCGTACACCAGTAAACCAAGTTGGAAAACGTCTAGCTTCGCCCTATCGTCATCGCTCATACTACCCTCTCTCAGCCTCCCTAGGAGGAGAGGGTGCGCGTAAGCTTCATCAACTCTACTCCCAACACGCGATCCCGTACCTACCTGTGCACCTAGGGGCCACCTTAAGGTATCCCAAATCTCATCTATGCAGCAGTCTATCAGTACGATACTCCCTCCAACAATCATAACGTTCTCAGGCCTTAAGTCGTTGTGAAATACCCCTGAGCTGTGAAGGCATCTAATAGCCTCACCAACTCCTAGAGCTATACTTACCGCTTCGCTCCTACTCAACCGCTTACGCTCGTTTAGTATACTCCTCAGAGATACCCCATCGATGTAGTCTTCCACCGCATAGGGGGGGTTCAGCTCTATTCTCCGCACTCTAGCAACTCTACCTCTACATCTACTCGTCGCTTTAGTACACCTCTCCACGTAGCTCCTACACCTGTTAAGGATATCCAAAGAGATCGTTGGTATGCCGCCGAGGTCGGCGATGAACCCTGGAACTTTGATCACAACCCTCCTACCATCCTCCCTACTGAACCCCACTAAGACTACGTTATTACCTCCAACCCCTAGTATTGCATCACCCAACCTCATTGGTAGCTCTACATCGAGGAGCTGCTGTCGTAGCATTTCAATGTAACTCACTAGGGTACTCCTAGGACCGTAGTACCTAACTGGGGCAACTACGTGGCTATAGATGGCCAAGTACCTATCAGCTTGGACTCCCGGAATCCTCGCCGAGAGCTGTACATCGATGCTCAGCTCCCTACCACTCCCTAGTACTCTATCATCTACATCCAGCCTTGGCACGTGCACCTTTAGGTCCTGATAGCCCCCGGGCTCTATCCTAACCACCCTCTCAGATACTATGAAGCCGTGCAGCTTTACATCCTTAACTTCCACGGGGAGCTCTAGACCATTAACTACCCTTAACGTTATATCGCTACCGATGTCCGTAGATAGCTCTCCCAGTATCCTGAGCTCGAGGTCCTTCTGAAGCTTTCTCCTATAGTAGTCCTCATCTCTTAGGATTTCGTAGATTTCTCTAGATAACCTAAGTACCTCCATTACTGTATAGCTCCTCACGTAGTTACTGTGAGTCTTTAACACCTCATAAACCCTACTTCTCTCCTCCCTCGCGAAGGTCGTTAACCTATCTAACTCCTCGTAAACCCTAGGGGGTCTGCTACTCCAGAAGGCTTTAACAACGTAGTTTATAGTAGCTAGGTCCTGATCTGCGTACTTAGTCTCTAAAGCTCTTGAAAGTTCGTTAACGTACGACCTCAGCACTTTGACGTGGAAGCCTCCGAGGATACCTATAGCGTTATAACATCTAACGTTCCCACCCCCCTCGCTACACCATAGAGCTGCTAGAGCTATGGTCTGCAGTATATCCCCACTTACGCAGAGAGTATGGTATAGCTCCCCTACCTTCTCACGATCCCTACACGTGAGGTCGCCTGCATAGGGGAGGTAGTCGTCGAAAATCCTAAGTAGCGCTACGTGAGAGGCAGGACCGTCCTCCTCAACCTTGAGGACACTCTTACCGACACTATTTAGTAGCTGTAGGACGACGTCGTTTAAGCTACCCGGTTTTACAGTACTTAGGGCTTTTACTACCTCAGAGGTGCCCAGCTTTCTAGCCGCTACGTAGGCTAACCTAGAGATCCGAATACCGTCATCGATCTTACCAGTAGCTAGGAGAGACCCGGTAACAATCTTCGGGTTATACGCTAGTATATCCTCAATACCGCTTAACTTGCGGACCTCGTCTAGCTTCTTTATGGGGTCTTTCGATAGGGTAATCCTCTCGATGTCCACTCCGTCATCCTCAAGCATGGAGATTATAGTGTCGACTGTATGGATCCTCGTCCCGTAAACCATCATCTTAGCTATTATCTCCAACGCTAGGTCTAGGTACTTAAAAGCCTCATCCACCTTCAACGCCCTTAGGCATTCCAACGCTCTCTCTATAGCCGACCTGATGAGAGCTTTGCCGAACCTAGACCGAGGAACCTCCCTCTCCCTTAGATCCCTCAACCTCTTACTTACATCGTAGATGTATGTCCTTAACCTCAATATCTCCGCTATCCTCGTAGGAAGCTCGTTCAACATTATAGAGCCTCCAGCACTAGCGTAGACATTAAGTAAGTTACTGAGGTACTCTAGTATCTGGGTAGAGACATCTCTATCTAAGCTAGCTATAAACGTAGCTAGGTTGCTCAGCTCTACGTACAAGCTCCTAGCTCTCTCATTGTGCGCCCTCATCTCGTTTAGTAGCTCCTGGTACCTCTCGATGTAGGCGGGTAGGGAGGCTACGGTTAGACCTCCGTACCTCGATTTGATATCTAGGATAGTGTTACTTAGGATCTCAGGAAGCTTAGTAAACCCGATAGCCCTACCTACCTCCCCTACTCCACTAACGTTGCTAGCGAAGGAGTTCATCTCGGCCTTAATTCCGCTAAGTACCTCCTGCAGCATACTAAGCTCCCTGGAGCCTACCTCAAATCCTTGGGATACTACAATGTTGAGGTACTGGCTCAGTATAAACGCCTTGTGCCGCACCAACTCCTCTGGGCTACTAACTAGGAGCCCGAGAACCTCCTCCATACTCTTAATAACTCTTTCTATCCTAGTAGATTCCTCAGCGACCCTAGCTATGTTGAGGCGGAGCCTTCTCAGCTGATCTAGCCCTATAGACCTAGACCTAAGCCTTTCCATCAAGTCCTCCACGATACCCTCTATATGACTACTTACGTAGTTGAAGGGCTCTCTATCTTTGAGATGTAGGAACTCCCTTAAGCACCTACCTACTTCAGCTAGCTCCCTAACATTATCTCTTAAATCATTTAGTAACTCCTTAGCGCGCTGCTCGTCAAGCTTTCCGATAGCTTCGTAAGCTCTACCCACATCATCTTTAATGACCTCCCCTAGGGGCTGTAGACCCTCTAGGTGCTTCACGAGGTTATTTAGGCTCTCCTCGATGGCTAGCAGTCGACCTGCTTTCTCTCTTAACCTACCTACAGTTTTGATTAGCTCCCCACACGACCTAATGCCCCCGAGCTCCCTATTAATGGCGTCTCTACTAATGTATCTCGAGCTCCCTATCTTACTGTAGACCTCCTCCAGCAAGCTCCTAAGCTTCGCGTAGCACTCGGAGAGGGAGTTTAGGCCATCCACGCAGCGGCTTAACTGTAGAGATGTTAGCTGGGTACTGAAGCACTTAGCTACCTCATCTTTAAACTCCTGATTCTCCGGTAAGCTTACGCCATAGCCCTTAAGCCTAGCGCTAAGCCCTTCAACTAGCTCCAGAAGCCTCCGGGAATTACTTAAGTACTCCGTGAGCTCGCTGAACCGGGCTTCAGCAAGCAGAGCTTCACAACGTTTCTGAACAACCTCCGCGATCTCTGGGAAAAGCTTGGAGAGAGCCTCTACGATACTCGCTACCCTGCTTCTTAGAGATCCTATATCGTACCCCAGTACTCTGAGGACCTCCGCTGCAGTACTACTCACTACAGGTGTGCTACTTAAGGCCTCCAGTACTAAGCTTCTCAGCAGGCTACCTCCAAGCTCCGCAGGTAGGCTGCTCAGTACGTACCTAAGGTCTTGAGGGTCTATGCCTAGCCCCTCAAAAGCTCCCAGTAGTCTCGCCACGGCCTTAACCACGTGTCTACGCGTACCTGTACTGCTTAGCTCACCGATAGCTCTATCTATAGCGCTAACAGCGTTCAGATCCACCTCGCTAAGACTACTACGGCTTAAGACCTTGGAGGTGGTGCTTCTAGCTATAGTTAGCTCACAGCTCTCTATACTATCCCGGTACCCAGCTAGGGCTAGGTCTAGGTACTCGTCACCGTAGCTTACATCCAGGGCCTTCCTAAGGATTTTACCTAGAGCTGTGGAGGTGCTCCTTCCCGTAACCCCAGCTAGCGCAGACCTGATCCAGTAGTCCCTGTGTACTACCTCCTCGAGGAGCTGGCTATCGAAGTACGTCCCGACCTCCCCTAGGTAGGTAAGGCTCTCACCGGATCTGAGCTTATCGTATACGTCCTGTAGCCCCCTTAGCCGGTACCTCTCTACACGCCTTAGCGTACCCCGAGCAGCCCAGCTTACGTACAGCGGGGAGGTGCATAGGGATAGGCTATCCGCGGTATTGAAGCATAGAACACCGTTACCGTAAGTTACATCAATTACCTCACCCTCTATCCCAAGGGCTCTGAGGTCTAACCTAGTAAGGTCGCCTTCGAGGTAAGCTAAAATCTCGGAGACGGTACCGCCCCTCGCTAGGACTAGTAGGGGGAGTAGGTACGTGTTGATGGTCTTAACCTGCGCGTACTCCCTGGAGACCTGCAGGTTCTTCGAGGAGACGATGTTCCCGAGAGCATCTAGCTGGTAGAGCCTCCTACTAGTTACCGCGAAGATGCCGAGGTCTTGAGCTACCCCTAGGTGTAGGGGGTCCTCTATGTGCGGTCTACTGTAGGGGCCCGCAACATTAAGCCCCTCCTCGGATACCCTAGCTACGTAGATCTCGCGGTCCGTGTAAACTACGCTGTACCCTAGAGGGAGTGCTGCAACGGCCTTAACTACCTCCTTAAATCTATACTTATTTACTGAGCTACTTACGGTAATGACTAGAGAACCCCTCTTCGTTACTACATTAAACATCACGCCCCTACCGCTTACAGGGTAGCACTCAACAGCTCTAACATCGCCTAGTCCAGAGGCATTTTCCAACCTATCGTAGAGCAGATGCCCAAGCTCGTCGTATCTTCGGATGTGTATACCCTCATCGGAGAGCTCGATAGAGTACAGGGAGTCTATACCGTCGTAGCATACGGACCGGCCCACTACTACTCTGGGCTCCTCCACGTACGAGGACGAGATTACTACAACGCTTCTAAGAGGTTCCCTAAAGACTAGTGCGGCACCGCTACCTAAGGGGGTGAAGTGAGGGACGCTGCTACTTACTATAAGCTTACTAACGTCGAACTCCCTAACTAAGGAACCGTACTGTAGCCACCTAAGCTTCGCTTCATCGACGCTGTAGGCTACCGTGTACGGCCATAGTGTTAACCAGTAGCTATCTCCGTACCTTTTAGGTAACCTAATTACGGAAGGCCTTAAGGCGAGAGGGAGAGCTACTGATAGAGCTTTACTGACGCTACCCTCAGCACCGACTAATCTACTTACGTAGCTCTCCCTACACCTTAAAACGTGAAGCTCCTCAGCTATGCTAGCACCGTACTTTAAACACTCCTCAACCTGAGCTATGTTTACTCTCCTCGAGATAGCTGCAGGTTTAGCTGGACCTTTAAGCAACATCCTATAGAGGGTTAGGTAGTTTAGACCTAGGGTCTTAGCGTAGGTAGGGTTCCTACCTAGGAGCTCTAGGAAGACCCTGTACATTAGCTTACGGCTCCTTATAAGGACTTCGGAAAGCGCTAGTAGAAGAAAGTACCTCCCCTCATCGAGAGCACTCACAATGAGATCTGAGGTAAGCCTCTTGGTATTACTTACTAGGTAATTCACAGCTTTAGAATACAGCTCTGGCCTCTTCTTAGCTTCACCAAAAAGTATCCTAGCATCAACATCCTTTAAAAGAGCATTCAAGCCCACTCCCGCGAGATCTGGGCAAAGCTCTATATATAAATATAACCGCTGCAGATCTCTACTCGCTAGCTGGAGGCTGTAGATATCCAAAGGGAGTGAGGTCTAATCCCCAGTAGTAGGGTTAGTTAAGCTACTAAATGCTAGATATCCTAAGAAGCACCTTAGGTACTTCCTAGTAAAGACTGTGGGAGGCTTACGCTACTAGGTACAGCACCTAAAGTAGATTTAGGGCAAGCTTATAATTAAGCGCGGTACTGGCTTGAGGAGCTAGAGCCTAGCAGTACCTTCCACCAGAGTCTTTCAGATTCTAAAACGTAGGTGTAGGACAGTGAGATGTATATGCATTAAAGAGCCCTTACAGAGGTGTAGTTAGTAGAGGTTTAGCTACGGGGGGCCTCTAGTGGGACCGTATAGCTACTTACACCCAGATCGTAGCTCAAAAAGCTTCTAGGTATTCTACCCTCCCTCTAGCTGGGCTAGCTCCTCAACTAGCGTAGCTACTAGACTATTTTTTAAGTTAAGCATTATATACCCCCTATCTATGTAGTGGGGGGCGTGGTGTGAGTTTCTGTAATCAGCTAGCTAGCTATGCCCAGAGGATCTGGGATGAGAGCTTAGGCGACCTAGCTAGGAGCCCCCTACCGGAGCTTCTCGACGACTTCCGCAGGGTCTGGGGAGACTTCAAGGAGTTCAAGACTAGGTGCTACGGTGAGCTACCCTCCGGAACCTACAGCTACTACGAGAGCGTTTTTAGTATAGCTCTCCTAAAGCTCAGCGTAGCTATCGAGGATAAGGTTGGGGGTAGGGAGGTCCAGGACGAGTACGTAAGGTTCGCCGTAGAGATGTTTACGCCTGACGAAAAGAACGCTATCAAGGAGCTCGAGAGGTTTAGTGGTATCGACCCTAGGGTCACCTCTCCGGAGGTGCTGGCCGATATCATAGTCTCTAGGAGGGGTGAGGTGTACCAGCTCGTGAAGGAGGCTGTAGGTAAGCAGTACGTGAACCTAGCAGACGTGGTGGAGTCCTGGTCTAAGGTGTATAGGATAAGCGACTCCATCAGGAGGGGCCTCATAGTGAGGTACGAGGCCAGGTTTAGGAACGTTGTTGAAGCTGTTAAGAGGCTCCTAGATCAGCAGCCGGCCTGGCTTAAGAGGCTGTTCTCCGAGTACGAGGAGGCCCTCCTATCGTCGGCTGAGGTTAGGGCTGAGTTCGAGAGGGCCTTCGGGGAGGTGTATGGAAAGGAGCTGGCTACCCTCAGGGAGCTCGTAGAGGTTCTAGAGAGGGAGAGGAGCAGCTTACTGGATAGGCTGAACGCCCTCTCCGAGAGGGCTGCGAGTAGGGAGGCTGAGGCCAGGGCCCTAGAGGAGGAGCTAGCTAGGCTGAGGAGGGAGTACGAGGACCTCAGGGGTAGGTACCTCGAGACCCTGAAGATGTGGGAGGATAGAGCTAGGGAGCTTGAGTCCCTGAGGTCTAAGCTAGCTGAGAAGGAGAGGGAGCTTGAGGAGATGGCTAGGAGGGAGGGGGAGCTAACAGCAGCTAGGGAGGCTCTCGAAGCTGAGGTTGAGAGGCTACGTAGCACCGTAGCGGAGTACGAGCGTAGGGCGGAGGAGTACAGAAGAGAGAAGGAGGAGCTAATGCTCGAGCTAAGGGCTATGGAGGATAAGGTAAGCACCCTCGAGAGGAGCCTTAGGGGGGAGCTTAAGGGCCACCTAGTGACAGCTGAAGAAGCAGCTATGCTGGAGCTGTTGTTCGTAGAGAAGCTTAGGAGTAAGCTAAAGGAGGTACCAGTAGTCTTTAGAACCCCCTGGGGGGAGGTCTCGGTTAGTAGGTGGAGCTACGAGAGGGTGGAGTACGAGAGGTTAGAGCAAGATGTGGGGGTACCGAGGAACGCGTCGGTGGTGCTGGGCTACAGGTCTAGGGGGCTCCTAGGCCTTGGCGAGGAGAGGGTTATCGAGGTTAGGGGCGTGTACCTATCGCACGTGGATACCCTGAAGAAGCAGGGGTTCGATTCCCAGCCGGCGACCCTGGGCGACCTACTACGTATTCTGAGGAACACCCTAGGCACCTCCGGTGGGGGTAGTAGGTTTACGCTGATAGGTATAGCATCCCCGACGGGTTGGGATGAGTCCGCCATCAAGTACGCCGCCGGTGGGGAGTACTCCCTGGTGTTTAGAGATGCCGTAGTCATCCTGGTGGACCTAGTTAAGAACGAGGCCATATACCCGAAGAGCCTACCAGTACCCTACATGGATAGGTACGCTAGAATGTTCCTACCCGAGGTTAGGGCCGATGAGGAGGCCTACGTAGAGAGGGTGATTAAGGACCTATGCGATGAGGCTAAGGTGAAGGCCCCGGATAACCCCGTATTCCTATACAGGGACCTCCTAGAGAGGGTTAGGGGGGTCTCGGCCCTCTCGCTGATGAGGGTGATGTACAGGTATAGGGAGGAGAAGCGTATAGAAGTAAGGGAGATTAAAGGTGAGAAGGTCGTCATATGTAGGTCGACGGGTGGTAGGTAGTGACGTCGAACGGTGATGAGGGCGGCTTGGAGAAGGTTATCGATGTGGTGAGAGCTGTCTCCTCCGCTATATACGGTATACTTCAGTACGCCTTCGTCATTCAGTACCCTATACCCGTAGGGCTCGTAGTAACCGTAGGTGTAGCTCTCTACAGGAGGTTCCACAGGGAGCTTGCTAAGAACCCCTTCAAGCTCCCAGTAGAGAAGCTTAGGGAGTACCTAGCTGAAGCTAGGGTCGAGGAGGAGAAGCTCTCTAGGGAGCTTAGGGACATCGAGAGGTTGATTAGGAGGGTTGAGGCGGGTGAGATAAAGGTAGAGGAGGAGCACAGGAACCTCCTAAACGCTAAGAGGAGGCAACTGGAGGAGGCCGTGAAGCTCGCTAGGGAGAAGGTAATGCTGACCGAGATGGTGATCATGGTTAAGGAGAACGTAGAGCTCTTCAACCAGCTCTTCGGTAGGGATATGTTCGAGAGGCTCCTAGACCCCGAGGAGCTTAGTAAGCTCATGGATAAGGAGGTACTTAGGATGGTGGAGAGCGTCGACGTGGGGAGCCTTCACACCTACTTCAACCAGGTGTTCCCGCTAATACTGAGGAACCCCGAGGGGTTCAGAGCTGAGGTAAAGCCCGAGCAACCTCCTCAACCCCCTCCGAGGCCAGGGTACGTACCGCTTGAGCTGGTGGATAGGCTAGCTAGGGAGGGTGGTGTGGAAGATTGGGTAGACCTAATTAGGAGGAGCCTCGAGACCGGGGAGAGGGTAAGGCTACCACCCGGGAGGTACGTAGGTAGGGAGGGCTACAGGAACCTCATACGAGCACTGTACCTCCTACTGGAGACCGAGAAGCCTTCGAAGCTGAAGGAGGTAGTGGAGGACAGGTTCCTATCCAGAGCAGTGGATTACCTCAAGCAGCTGAGGAGCGGGGTAGTGGAGGTAGCTCCGGACTCCTCAGATGCTGGGTACCTAGACGACCTACTGCAGATAACGTGCGGCGACCCGGTAAGGGAGGAGAGGACGGAGAGCGAGGTGGTGAGGCAGTACAAGCTACAGCTAGGGGGTAGAGCAGTAACCATAGAGAGGAGGGTGGTGAAAGACCCGGCGACCGGGAGAGCGCAGAAGGTAGTACATAGGGTCATAAGCTAGGGAGCTAGGTGTTGAGAGCAAGATCGGTATCTGCGGCTAGGGAACTTCTTACTCTACATATCGACCGAGAGCCAGTAGATAAGGAGGAGGCCGTCAGCAGAGAAGCTCATCATCCTCACCTAGGCCACTCTCTCCCAAGCTATGTAGATCATCTAACTAGGTAAGCTTAGGTCCGCCCCCTACCTAGGTCGGCTCCGTACACCCTCTCCAGGGTCTTCCTTATATCCGCTACTACCCCCTCCTGCTGCTTCTCGGCTATCTTCACTACGCTCCAGCTTAGTGTACGGCTTAGCGGTACCATCCTATCTAGTACTAGGACTACCTTCTCGAACTCTATTAGGACTGAGTCGTTAGGTTTGTCCGTCGACACTATGTACTCCCCTAGCCCGTGTATTGCGAGCATCTTTGCCAGCCCGTAGGCTAGCCTCGACCTAGCCCAGTGGTCCCTCTTAAATATGACTACCAGCTTAGCGTGCGGTTTACTTACCTCGCTCAGGATCCTACCGGCGGTCTCGACGTCTACCACCGTCCTCAGGTACTCTAGGTCCTCGTCCCTGCTTAAGCTCCCGACGTCCAACCTCAGGGGCTCTACCTCCCCGATCCCGATACCCTTGGACGTGGTGTACTCCATCATCGCCCTCTCCACGTAGCTTAGGGGTAGCATACCGCCGATCGCTAGGCTTAGCGGGACTAGGGCTATGTGCGAGACGACCCCGCTCCTCTTCATCTCGTCTAGCTTCTCGCCGAGGAAGACCCTCACTAGGTGTAGGAAGCCTCTGGGGCTCTTCACAACGGCCCTCAGCTCCACGCCGGGCCTTACCAGGGCCTGCTCGAACGGTGAGAACCACCCCTTAAGGGCCTGCTCTACCTCACCGACGGCCTCCCTACTGGACCAGGCCCTTACGGTATAGCCTCTGTACGGTACTACGGAGTATATTATGTGGTGTAGCTCCATACTACTACCTACCGAGACCTGTTACCGGGGCGTAGGGCTCCTTGTGGGCCCTCTTTATCTGGTCAGCTATCTTACCGAAGTACTCTATGAACCTAACGTACTCACTCCTCGAGTAGGCGAGGTCGTAGGATACCCCATCGGGTGCCCTCACAACCTTAGGTACGGGTATCCCATCCTCACTTAGCTCCGTCGATAGGTAGCTTACGAAGCTCTGGGCCCTCTCCAGCTCGACGCCCATGAGGGTCCCACCGTATACTAGGGCTAGGGTATGCTGGTAGAACCTCCTCATGAACCCGGTTAACCTCTCGTTAATCTCCTCCCTGCTCCTACCCTTTTCCACGAGCCACCTCTCGTAGTTATCGGGGATCCCTATAGCCCTTAGGACCTTCCTATCCACGGTATCGAACTTGGTGAAGACGAACACCGGGAATATCTTACCTGGTTTAGCGCCGTACTTACTGGACCTGTACATAGCTACTAGGGACATTAGGGAGGCCATCAGCCCGTCGTACTCCAGCATCTCCCTGTACCTAGGGTCGTTTATATCCGTCGTGATCCTCGAGGAGTCTATTAGGAAGACCAGCACGTCGCAGTCCAGGACCCTCCTCAGGTTCTCCGGGATCATCTCTAGAGCGCTAATACCCCTCTCCTTAGCCAGGCTGGCGGCTCTGAATATTATGTCCACATCCTCACCGGCGATATCGTATAGCCCGAACTCTATGATGTTGTAGAGCTCCCTCCTGGGGATCTCGAGCTTCCTAATAAGGGAGGTTAGTGTTTCAACGCTGTCGTAGAACTTAGAGAGGAGCCCGCTAAGAGCTCTACTGTACCCGAACCAGAACCTGTACTCGATTAGGGAGCCCTTCAGCGTTGCCGGGGGCCACCTCCCCTGCTTAAGCGAGGAGACTATATCGTGGATGACTGTGGTGAACTCAGGGGAAGTGTAGTACCTGAAGTGCTCCTTAGTTTCAACCGCGTAGTTTATAGCGGTTGTAGCTAGGAGGCTTACGAAGACGGTCTTGCCGGTACTCCTACCACCGATAATACCGACGGTCACCAGCTCTACCAACTACCTGTTATTGAGGATCCTAAATATACTTTTCTAGGGGGTAGCTGTAGGGTTAATTGAGGGCCGGCCAGTAGCTGGGGCCCGGCTGTACCCTACCTCAGTAACTGCAGTAGCCTCCTAACCACCTCATCAGCCGCGGGTCTCCTCCAAGGCTCCACCTCGAGCATCTCCTTAAGGAGCTCCTCCAGCTCTCCGTGCTTAACCTCCCTCAGTACCGTGCTAAGCCTATCCTCGTCCATTATCAGCCTAGCCTCGCCGTCCACCGTCTTACCGGTTAGTAGGTACAGAACTACGTTCGCCAGCTGGTACACGTCCACCCTATTCACGTAGCCCCTGGCAACAGCCCCCCTGTAGAGCTCGGTGTTGACCTGCTCCGGAGCTCTCCACCCGCGCGTACCCGCGACCTCGGTACCCAGGAAGGCCTTCGCTAGGGGCGCCACATCCCCAAGCTTGGCTACGCCGTTTACGAAGAGAACGTTACCCGGCTTAACGTCCCCGTGCACCATACCGTGCGCGTGGAGGTACCTGAGAGCGTCGGCTAGCTGTACGGCTAGGACGACCACCTCCTTGAAGCTAAACCTCCTCCCGCTAACTAACTGGTACTGGAGGCTCCCCTGCGAGGCGTACTCGTAGACCAGGAGGGGGATGCTCGTGGAGTAGGCCCTTAGCTTAAGTACGTGGGGGTGCTCAAGCTCCATCACCCTCCTAGCGCTCTCGACGATGTCCCCGACCCTACGCTCAAACCCCCTCAGGAAGTCCATAACGTCCGCACCAGTACGGCTGGGGGGGCCCCCGACCTCGTACTCCTCGATAACCCTCTCCAGGCCCTTGGGTACCTTAACGGCTAGGTAGGTACCGCCCCTCCCACACTTATAGACGGACCACTGAGCCCCAGAGCCGACCCTACAGCAGGTCCAGACACCGCTGAAAGAGCTACCAAAGCTCCCGACTACGTCCTCGGGGAACTCGAACCTGTACTCACCCCTACCGACGGTAAGCTCCACAAGACCAGCGATAGGTACGTTCAGGTACCCTTCAACCCCGCTAACCCTACGCCTAGACCTAAGGGCTAGGCCGAGGACTACCGCTGAGGATATGGCGCCGCTAACTATGTAGATAACGGAGGCGTACCCCAGAACCTCACCCCCGAAGCTCACGTACAGCGGGAAAAATATACCCCGTAGCTGAGGACCCACCCTGGAGGGGAGCGCATCTACCCTCAAGGTAGCCCCGCTACCTCCTGCTAAGCTTCATACCTATGAGTACCGAGGCCAGGAACATCAACGTAGCTACCCCCAGAGCTACGGTCTCCTCAGCGAGCCAAGGCCTTACAACTGTACTAGTGGGTACGTAGGAGACCTCCCTCGTGGTTACGGTGGTGGTAACCGGAGGCATGGTAACAATCGCTGTTGTAAGTAGGGTCCGGGTAACCGTCCCCGTAACGGTTGCCGTGTACGTAAGTTGCTTGGTAACAGTCTCAACTTCGGTTTCGGTTTTAGTGATAGTGATTGGAATCGGATAGGTAACCGTCGTAGATTGGGTTACCGTAATAGTGGGAGGGGTTACGGTCTTAACCTCGGTCTTAGTAACAGTTATGGGGTAGGTGAGGGTACTTACCGTAGTGTAGGTAATAGTAGTAGGCACGGTTACCGTTGTAGTCAGTAGTTGAGTTACCGTTGCAACCTCGGTCTTGGTGGCCTCTCCACCAGCACTCACAATCCTCGTTGATGTGTTAACTACGATAACTTCAAGAAGGTAGCTGCGGGACCATTCATAACCTGCATAGATTTTACCTACAGTAAGCCTCAGCAATGCCTGATCCAGGTCTGAACCTGGGTAAACTATTTCAAATCCGGGACGGGAGTACGCGAACACGCGAGCATAGTGTATGTCATAGATTATGAACGCATGTAGGATTATAACTGGTACAACTGGTACACCAGTATCCTTTCTCACAAGCGTTATATCACCTATCCTTATATAACCTTCAGTCTCGTTAAACCCAGGGCCAACTTTGAAATAGTTGATCACTACGGCTATTTTACCGGGTTCTAGGGCTTGGGGATCTGCTGGTAAAACTATTGTAAAGTCTACTGTTGCGTACTTGTCTGCTTGCACATCTCTATATAGATCTGCAACAACATCGATCATCACTATGGCTGTCTCCTCTTCAACTACCGCAACCGGGGTAAGCAGGGTGAGCAGTAGTATGGCAGCGACGAGCAGGGCGCGCCTCATTTTCGACCCCCTAGCCAACAAGGCTTCTCCTAAAGGGTATTTAAGCTATACTTTGCCAGCTTAAGCTGTACGCACTCTGCGGTGTACCTAATTACCGTCACCCGGAATTGTTACTCAACAGCTCTGTGCTCGGTATAGGGTTAAAGCAATCAGAAAACTGAAAGAGATATTGAAAGGTCTTCCTTAACCTAGAGCGTGTAGTTACCTCCATAACGTCTTTACCTACATCAGAGAGCGCTCCCTAGCCCCCTCAGGTATAAGGGATTTAGCAAGGTGGCTTACCCTAGCATCGTTTAACTAATAGTATACAGGCCTCCCCGAATACTGACGCGAGTGAAGACATTGCAGAGCTAGTTAGAACTAGGGACATTACTGCACCTGTAGATAGAAAGTCCTCAGACAATCGAGGTCCAGGAAGAGTTGCTGGACCGGCCAGTAGATAGAGAGCGCCTCACAATGCTCTCAATTCTGCTGAGAAATTCGTAGGACTTTATGAGTAAGACAGCTAGGAGAATACATAGGTATTGACGGTAAGTGCATACGAGCGCGCCGTATCTTCCCAAGACTTAAAGTAAACTCGTAAACTCCCCCCTAGGCTCTGATGAAGGGGGTAGTGAGGCTTAGACGGTGTGGAGATTATTGTAGTGGAGAAGGCCCTAGCTATGCAGGGCACTCGTGTTCAGAGCGTTTATGTGCTTAATAGTTCACTTAGCCTCTCTAACCTCTTCTCGTCTACACTACCTACAAACCGTTATCGAGTATTTAGATCGCTCATCACGTTATTCTCGCTTCTTCACCTACCCCTCGCGACTCTCAAAGCGGATTTAAGTCGCTACTGCACGTTCGAGTTGAAGCTGATGGGTAGGTTGTCACCATAGTTGAGAGTTAAGTGTTGTTGGAGATGCAGCGACCCATTAAGAATCTAAGACTTTCCTGTGTAGGTGTAGGCTGGCACGCCTCACCGGGCTGTCGTAGCGGTTGCTGTAGTGGCTGTGGTTGTAGTAGTAGCTGCTGTACTCTCCGTCGTTAGTAGGGGTGGTGAGGGTGCTGACTCCGCTAGATGCGGACCTCTCGAAGCCCAAGTCCTTAGTACTGAGAGGGGCGCGGAAGCTGTCAAGGCTAAGGTATCTGAGGCCTCTGTGGGTTTACCGTGGAGACACGGCAGCTATGCTGTCCAAAGAGCGAGCTAGGCGGAGTTCTCCTAAGGGTTGGGGTGACTAGTAGCGGTGAAGAGGTTTACGCTGCTGGATTTACCCTCATTACCTCTAGGGGCAGGCAGCTAGGGATGCCAGTGTTCAGCGACCCAGGAACAGTATGCACCGTCACCTCCCCTACGTGTGCAACGAGTGAGCAGAAGGTGTTGCCCGAGAAAGCGGGAGAATCCCCCTCTGGGATGCTACCGGCTATTATGGGCCGGGCACTAGGGATAGCTCCGGGTGCTAGCCTTGAGCGCGTACTGCTAATCGGCCTTAAGCCCGGCGAAGAGCCGGTGAGGCTACACGTCATGGCCAAGAGCATTCAGGAAAGGTAGTAGAGTTCGACGTTTAATCGAAGAAGTAGGGAAAGCTGGAGAAAATGGTTTCCTCCTTCTATTATGAAGCTCTTTAATAAGCTCTATATGTCTTAAATGGGAGAATCTCTGAAAACCTGCAAAAGCCTGTTGCCAGCGCGACGAACAGAGGTGATGGGCTTATAGAAGGGGGGTTAACGCTCTACACCGGTGACACGCTGTATTAAAGAGTTTATACACCTCATAGCTGCTGCTAGGTCTGGAAGCTACCCAGTCCTCAAATTATATAGTGTGATTTACTGTAGTACCTACCACAGCTACTCGTTCAAGCCACATGCTACAGAGTGCCTTCTTAGTAGATGATGCTAAAGCTTTGGAGAAGCTACTGGAATCGCTATAGGAAGCGCGTAGGAGGCTCACCGCATTAAAGCCGGTATCCACGGTCCTTAGTATACTAACCTGTCCTGTCCAGCACCCTGTGAACTCCATAGTATGGTATGCTTCTACTTCGTCGTTATTTTATGCTGTGGAGTTTTAGAATACTGGGACTCGGAAGCTATCCGTTGCTTACGTGTAACTTACGTGTATGAGCTAGTATTCACAGCTACTAAGAGAAACGATGTAGGCAAGGTAATTGAAAGGCGCAACGATAGAGTTAAGATCACGTTCAACGCATTTAGCTGGCTTCTAAAGGCTCAAGGAGGTTGGTGAGTGCTGCATTTTGTTTTGCACCCTGATAGTGAGATGCGATAAAACTTACCTCTGCCGCTGTGATAGAGCCTAGTGAGGGTGCAAGCTCGTGCCCTTCAAGTGGTCGATACGGAAGCTGGGGAGCGGTTGCTGCCTCTATAGGGAGGGCGCATGTGTTGGCGACATTGAGGC
>Ga0105154_1000272_pt1 | contig 23205 bp, 30 predicted proteins | sample SSWtaG_FD_89672 | JGI IMG/M metagenome (GOLD analysis project Ga0105154, IMG submission 89672) | Hot spring microbial communities from Sandy's Spring West, USA to study Microbial Dark Matter (Phase II) - SSWsed_matched | ecosystem: Environmental > Aquatic > Thermal springs > Hot (42-90C) >... | reverse complement strand
ACATTACTCTTAATCCACCCATACCACGAGAAGTCCCTGTGCAAGACATATACTCTTCCACTAACTCTACTGAGAGACAAATCTTCTATTTTATTGTCAATTACAAAAGGCAGAAGAGGTCCAAATCCACTCTCTACTTTAAGATAGTTGTAGTCACTAGTACTCAGAGATTTCTCAACGTGTATGTAGTTTAGAGTATTTTCACTAGAGCTCTCCACGTGTTTTAGAAAATTCTGCACAATATTATGAACATCGCTCGGCGTAATAGTGGGTTCATTAACTACGTAGTAAAGCTCTCCATTACTAGTACCAATAATCACATCCACAACTCCAAGTAGCCTGTAGTGTTCTAGTACATCCTCTAGCACTACTTCCTCGTAACTACAACTCCTAGTGTAGAGATCAACTAGAAGCTCAGCGATACTATTAATGAAGTCGTTCCTGACTCCACTAGTTTTCAGAGTACTAAAAACTCTGAGTAGAGAGGTAATAGGAGAGGAGAGAGTAAAAAAAGACTTAATATGCTTCACTATGTTTTTGTACACAGCCTGAAACCTCAATTAGCCTATTACTCTAACTGCTGCCGGCTCAGTTTTACGTGAGTCGTCAAAGTGCACAATAACGTAAAGTGGTCTCTCAGCAATATCTGTTATGCTTATAGTTTTCGTTTCTCCTGGTGCAACTGAAATTGAAATACTCTGATTAATAGTGCTTGGAGAGCCGTTTGCTAATATAACCTCTACTTCAGTAACTCTAGCCGTGCTCATGCCAATATTCCTAACAGTTACTTCAAGTCTCTTTACCGATGTCAAGTAATATGCATTTTCAATTATTAGTTCACCCGACTGTATAGAAACTGCAAGGTACCTTGAAACATATGTATATAGTAGTAATCCCCCCGCAATTGTTAGTGCTAATAGTATTGCTGTTGCAACAATACCTGAAACTCCCTTCACACTTAACACCCACTATTACTAAAGTGGTTTTAATGTGAAGCCGCTGACACGTTTTTTAAGGAGATTTAGATAGAGTACACCGATAGTATTGCTAAGCCTAAACACTCAACCACCACTTATAATCTGACTATTTGAGATAGTGTCTTGGTGCTTACCAGGGATTAAGCTTATGGCGGCTATTGTTGGAGAGAAGTACACGAGCATTAGCCCGGCTGAGTTCTTTTACAAGTACCGCGAAGTAGCCGGCTTTGCTAACCCAGTTAAGGCTTTCTACCAGACTATAAAAGAACTTGTCGACAATGCACTTGACGCTACTGACATGCACGGTATACTACCAGACGTAAAGATCTCTATTGAGAGAGCCGATGAGGTGCAGGAATTCTACAAAATTACAATTGAAGATAACGGTATCGGCATACCACCAGACGTTGTCCCCTACGCGTTTGGAAAAGTACTCTTTAGTAGCAAGTACGTTATGAGGCAGTCGCGTGGAATGTACGGGCTAGGCGTTAAAATGGTTGTTCTCTACGCGCAAATGACTACGGGGAGACCAGTAGAGGTTATTACTAGCAGGGAGAACTACAGAATGATCTACTACTTCAAGCTCAGAATAGACATCAATAAGAACGAGCCAGTTATAATTGAGAGAGGTGCGTGGAGAAAAACGCGAAACTGGCGTGGAACAATAGTATCAGTGACTATTGAGGGTGATTGGAGTAGAGCTAAACAGAGAATTCTCGAATACCTATACAGAGTGTCAATTATCACGCCATACGCCAACATAACGCTGATCACTCCAGAAGGCGAGATTATACACTACCCCAGAGTAACCACAACTATACCCAAACCACCACGAGAAACAAAACCACACCCACAGGGAATAGACCTTGAAATGCTCAAAATACTCTTAAATAACAATGACAACAACACACTAGAGGAGTTCTTAACGAGTAGTTTTCAGAGTATAGGTTCCTCAACAGCAAAGATCCTCATAGAAATGGCGGGATTAGATCCCACTAAAAAGCCCCAGGAGCTAACAGAAGAGGAAATTCACAGACTATTTAACACTGTCAAGAACTACGACAAGTACAGACCTCCACTAGCTACATCCCTATCACCTCTTGGAAAAGAAGTCCTAGAGGCTGGTTTAAGGAGAATATTTGAGCCCGAATTCCTCTACGTTACAAGTAGAAGTCCACGTGCTTATGAAGGACACCCATTTATTGTAGAAGCCGGTATTAGCTATGGCGGCAAGACCCCTATGAGTCCTCAAGATCAGCCACTCATACTGAGATACGCAAATAGAGTACCTCTCATATACGATGAAAGCACAGACGTGGTAACACAAGTTGTGAGAGAAGACATAAACTGGGATCACTACATGGTATCCTTCCCAGCCCCCCTCGCTGTTGTCGTCCACATATGTGGTACTAAAATACCATTTAAAGGCGTGGGAAAGGAGAGTATTGCAGATATTCCAGAGATCAGGAGAGAGATTAAACTAGCTATTATGGAGACTGCCCGCGAGCTTAAACGCTACCTAGTTAAAAAGATTAGGGAGAGAGAGGCTTTACGTAGAGTAGAGACTCTGGCTAAGTACGTGCCCGAGATCGCCAGGTCTCTCGCAGTAATACTCGGAGATGAAAACACGAGAAGTAGTTTAGAGGCTGATGTGACTCTAAAACTCGTGGAGATTATTTCAAAGAGGTTTAACATATCAACTGATATTGTCAAGTCTACTGTGAAATCAGTAAAAATAGGCGTGTAGGCTATGACTACATCAGAAGCAGACATCAAGACGAGAATGAAAGCCCTGGATCTAATAAGATCTCACTTTAAAAAACTCGTGGAGGAGATGAATAGAAGCCATAGACTACACCTAGTATTCCCGAAGAGAACTCTCTCAAACACTATTTACGATCAGAAGACAAGAATGCTACTTCTAGGGCCGGATGTACAGCGCAGATCTTTCACAGATATTAATGAAGCCAAGAAATTCATGCAGACTCTACTCATGGCTTCAATAATATACGAGGCCTTGAGAAACAACGAGTACCCCACAATCCGTGATCTATTTTACAGAGGTAAGCACACTATTAGCTACACTAGTATTGACGGAAAAATACTCTCTGAGAACAGCTGGGACGAGCAGAGAGAGTCCGACAGCGTGATCAGAGATCTAGAAGTGTATCTCAACATTCTACGCGAAGACCTCCTCATACTCAGCAAGGAGAAAGGCAAGGTAGTGGGTAATTTAGTTATAAGAAGCGGCAACGACGTGATAGATCTCAGCAAAATGGGTCATGGCGCCTACGCTATTGAGCCCACACCCGACCTCATAGAGTTTATAGATGTCGACGCAGAGTACGTCCTAGTAGTGGAGAAAGACGCTGTATTCCAGCAACTACATAGATATGGATTCTGGAAAAAGAACAAGGTAATACTGATTACAAGTGCTGGTCAGCCAGACAGGGCCACGAGGAGATTTGTGCGAAGACTGAGTGAGGAGTTTAAACTACCCGTCTACATACTCTGTGATAGCGATCCCTACGGGTTCTACATATACAGCGTGTTTAAAGTGGGGAGCATAACGCTTTCATATGAAAGCGAGAGACTTGCCACTCCAACTGCGAGATTTATAGGTGTTACACTCACAGATATCTTCGGCTCAGAGATCTTCAAGGAGATCCTCAAGAAACCCGGAGTAAAAGACACCCTGGAGGAAATCGCTAAGGGAGTTTCAAGAGTTAAGAGCAAAGAACCATATTTAAGCCCCGAAGAGAGGAGAAATTTCGTAATTAAAGCAAAGTTAAAAGACGTTGAGAGAGCAGTTGAGCTTGTGGGTTACAGAGTAGCCGAGGTGTGTATGGAGGCCTCTGAGTACAGGAGTAAAATTAAGAAAAAAGAGGGTGTTAGTGGCTATCCATGGTTTATCACACCGGAGTGGATTCGTGAACTCTGTGTATTCTTCTACACACTAAGCAAGCTCGAGATAGAGGCTATTACAGGTAAGGGGCTGAAATTCCTCGCAGATGTCTACATTCCGAGAAAAATCGAGAGCAGAGACTGGATAGAGTAGTCAGCTGAGACAGGTCTCCGCACACTTAGCGGCTATGGGGATTCATCACCGTAAAATACATATAGCACATACACTTAATAACTGTCTACTCCTCGAAATAGTCTATAATTCTGTGAAAAGTGTTCTTGTTGCAGTTTGGACAGTAGTGATATAGTTTAGAGAACTCTTTCTTAAGGGGAAAAGACACGTATAATTTCCACTCTAAGCCACACTCGAGACACTGCAATAACCAGTAACCCAAGTCTCTCTCACCTTTCACAGTATGAAGACAACAGTCCTACTATTTATTACTCCCTTGACTGGGCTCTCCCACTTTTAAAAATCCTTTCTCAACAAGCATTTTCAACGCCTTTCTAATTACTCTTCTCACAACGCCGCGCTTATTTAGATCTCCTAGTACTCTGAGAGCTGTTTTCCTAATGCTATTTGTCCTCGTAAGGTCAGTTAATATTTTGATCTCTAAATCGCTCAGCTCGTTTCTGAGATATCTAAGAGCTATTCTAGCTATATCTACGGGTTCTAGTCCGAGATAGGGGTCTTCTAGTGGGAGCACATCGAGTCTCTGGGTAATCTCAAACTCTATTACTGTGACGTACTCGTCATCTCTTATACCCTTGTATACTCTCTTCAACTCCTGTATGAGCTCTTCTCTTGAATTATAGCCTTCTAGTTTAGCCTCGTAATCACTAAGCTCGTGGAGTTTCTTGTAGTAGACCCTGGTGATCTTTGCCTTAGCTACAGGTCTTCCACCAGCGTGTATAGTGATCTCATCGTATTTGGGTTTTACAATACCTCTCCTAACAGTAGCTCTCTTCTCTCCACTCAGCAGTTTCTCGACATATGCTCCCTTAAGCATGAGGTGTCTTCCAATAAACTTAACTCGAGACTTACCTGGCATTGAAACAAGTCACTTTAACGTAGTGCTTTTACGAGAGAAACACTGGCTGCTTAGAAAGACTCATGGGGAAATATGGCTCTACCTGCGGGTATCTCCCGCACTCTTTTCTCAGCATCTCAATGAACTCTTCAAGTTTCAACGTGACTTGTTTATTTGCTATGCGAATTCTCACATTTAGTGTTTGCGTCTCAAACTCGCGCTTGCCGAGAACAATAATGTATGGTATCCAGAGAATTCCCGCTTCTCTAATTTTCTTTCCGAGCGTCACATCTCTATCATCAACATCTACTCTGAACCCTTCATCCAGAATACGCTCAGCCACGCTGTAAGCATATTCGTTGTACTCCTTAGACACCGGAATAACCCTCACTTGAACAGGTGAAAGCCACGTGGGTAAAGCGGGGACTTGCCCGTTTCTCTCCATATACGCGGCTGTATCGAGAACCATGTAAATATACCTCTCAATGCTGCCAATAATCGCCGTGTGTATTATAACGGGATATTGTTTATTCCCCTTCTCATCTACGTAAGTAATGCCAAATCTCCTACTATTACCAATATCTATTTGAAACGTGGCGATCTCTCTCGGCCTGTTTAAATTGTCTATTATGTGGTATTCTACGTTTATAACCCAGTAGTAGATTCCAGGTGGAATTACCGCTACTAGTGCTGGGTAGCCGTCGTTCTTTATGAACTCAACTAAGACATCTCTGTAATTCTCGAAAAAGTCCCTGGTTACATTGTAGAGAGCTATATACTTCCTACCTGCTTTGTAGGCTTCACTGTGTATTTGTTTCTGAACTATTTTTGAGACTTCTATAGCCTCTTTGAGGTCTCTGGTGAGTATGTGGAGATCTGGCATGTAGAACTTTCTAAGTCTAAAACACAGACTAAGCTCTCCGCGCTGTTCAAGTCTATAGCTATCAGCTACTTCAAATACTCCAAATGGGAGGTCCTTGTAGCTTATAACCCAGTCCTTTAACATAGCGAATTGCTGGTGACAAGCAGCGTATCTCAAGACGTACTTCTCACCGTCAACTTCGACCTCGTAAAGCCTGTCACCGAAAAGTGCTGCGTGCTCATATACTGGTTTTTCCTTTAAGTTAAACATATTAGTACCTATAATTCTGAAAACTGGTACTCCAAGTGCTCTAGCTACTTGCCAGGAATACCTCGAAACAGCCTCGATCATTACGGCTGCGTACGGGGAGTACCTCATGTGCCCGTGATCACTCATAGACTCCCATTCGAGGCCGAATTTCTTACAATAGTAGTTAACTCTGTTCTCACCACCTTCAAACTCCTTACCGTACACTTCTTTATCCACGAGGATTTTCAACTCACTATAACCAGTGTAGTCGAATTTATCGGGAGTATAGATCTCCCCGGAGGGTGTTACAATGTAGAACTCCTTTTCCAGAGTTCTCTTAACGGGCTGAGTCTTCTTTGTAATTGTCCTAGAGAGCTCACTTAGAGGGTGACCATAACATTCTAGTTTAAAGGACTTGTACCAGCCAAAAGGAGCCTTGTAGACTGGTATTTCCGCTTTTTGTCTGAGAACTTCGTAAAGAGCTGTTAACACTTCAATAGCCTTGTGTGGCGGAGCTAATTGAGGTGATAAGTGCGCATAGGGGTATAATACTATGCTTGCAGGCTTAACTTGCCTTGAAATGTCGAGTATCTCGGCTGACGCCTCTTCGACAAGGTCTACAGTGTCTTCAGCCTCAATAGTAATGAATACTACTAGAGAGTTTTCAAACAGGACCTCTCTACTACTCTGATCTACTGGCTCTGGCTCTTCAACAGCCTTTTCTAGTACTCTGTAACTGAAAGTCCGCGCGTGTATGCTAAGTATTCTCATGAAAACATCCAGCCCCTACATCCCCTCTAAACATAGCTGAGTATAGTGCCCCCTATATTAAACGTTTTAAAAAGAATATAGAAGTAGTGGGTGAGTGCCTTGCCCGAGAAGAGCTCAGACAGTACATTTATATCTGTGCGGGATATTCCAGGTGTTAACCCCGCTATAGCTGACAAGCTGGAGGCAGCTGGCTATATCTCAGCGTGGAGTGTTGTCGTTGTTAAACCCGAGGAACTCGCCGAGAAGACGGGCATACCGGTTCCAGTTGCAAGTAAGATCATTGAGAACGCGAGAAAAATGCTCGGTATTAGATTTAAAACCGCTAAGGAAGTTAAAGCTGAAAGGCTCAACGTGAAGAAAATAACCACTGGTAGCAAGAGCCTTGACGAGCTACTTGGCGGCGGCATCGAGACGAAAACCATAACAGAGTTCTACGGAGAGTATGGTAGCGGTAAAACTCAGCTCTGCCATCAGCTCAGCGTAAATGTCCAATTACCCTATGAGCAGGGAGGACTGCTTGGAAGAGCTATTTACATTGACACTGAGGGTACCTTTAGATGGGAGCGTATTGAAGCAATGGCTAGAGCTCTCGGACTCGACCCCGACACGGTAATGGACAATATCTACTACATAAGAGCCTATAACAGCGACCACCAGATCTCAATAGTCGACGACCTCTTCTCCTTTGTGCCCAAGAACAACGTTAAACTCGTAGTTATTGACAGCGTGATGAGTCACTTTAGAGCTGAGTATCCCGGGAGAGAGCACTTAGCTGAGAGACAGCAAAAACTAAATGCTCACTTACACCAGTTAATGAGACTAGCAGAAGCATACAACATAGCAGTTGTAGTCACAAACCAGGTAATGGCTAGACCCGATATATTCTACGGAGACCCCACAACAGCTGTTGGTGGACACGTGCTCGCTCACGTACCTGGCGTGAGAGTATATCTCAAAAAAGCAAAGGGTAATAAGAGAATAGCCAGAGTTGTTGACGCTCCACACCTACCAGAAGGCGAGGCTGTTTTCGCAATTACAGAAGAGGGTATTCGCGACATTGAAGAATAAGTACTGAGTACGCAGCTGTGAAGAGAAGTTTTAGAAAAACAAGGTGTTGCGGCTGATTAGAATTGAAAATACTCTGGAATCCCTGGAGATACGAGTACATAAAGAAGACCGTTCAGCCCCAGAGTAAAACTGAGTGCCTGTTTTGCAGACTTCAGAGCCTGAGGGACGAAGAGGCCTTTATTGTCTATAGAGGCAAGTACTCTTACGTAGTACTAAATGCGTATCCCTACAACACCGGGCATTTAATGATCGCACCGTACAAACACGCCGCCGAGCTATCTGAGCTCGAGGATCAGGCTCTGCTCGAAATAATGTTACTAGTAAAGAGAGCTATTGAAGTGTTAAGAAAGGCCTTTATGGCCGAGGGCTTTAACGTGGGCTCGAATATTGGAAGAGCAGCAGGTGCTGGTGTTCCAGAGCACTTTCATGTCCATGTTGTTCCGAGATGGATTGGTGACAGTAACTTCTTAGCTATAATTTCAGGTGTAAAGCCACTACCTATGGGGCTCAGAGAGGCCTACGAGTTAATTAAAAAGACTTGGAGTGAGAGTGCCTAGTATGGTATCGAGAAATGACTTGACAATCCTCGAGGAGTACAATTTCTACGGAGAAAAGAGGTACAGAGTCTGCGTTAAAGGCACAAACATAGTAATCAATGTAAAAGCCAACGACGAGAAAGACGCTCTCACAAAAACACTACAAATACTCGAGCAAGTGGGGCTCACAGAAGAGGCTCTTAGCGAGCTAAGAAACATCATAGGTGACAAAGCCCTCTGTAAGTAGTCAGTCCGCGGTAATTTCTTCACCCCCCTGTTTTCGCGAGGTCTAAGGGGGGCAAATTTCATCATTCACGAGTCTATTTAGCTGTTAACTAATTTATATATTGCAAGCTCATTGAGAGTGCTATATTTTCTTAGACCTCAATTTAGCTCTCTGCGAGAGTGTTTCTTCGTACTCTTCGAGAAGCCTCTTAGCATATCCCTTAACGCTATCTGGAGGCAGTCTCTTTAGTAGTTCACGTGTAAACTTAGAGAAACATCTATTACTGTGAAATTCCAGCACTAAATCACCAATAGTGATAATAACCCCCTGTCCTCGTGGAAAGATCCTGCCACACACAATACACTTATATTTCCGACTCTGTACACTCACGTAAACCAGCCTCCTTCATTTTCGAGGAGAGTTTTGAGACTTCTAGAGTGTATAGTCTTATTACATAGGGGAGTTTCTTACTGTGTATTTCTACAAATCTCCTCTCACGACTCTCTTTCATACACGTGTCCTTGTCAAACGCTATTAATCTCCCTCCTATAGCCAGACCAGACTTGTATACTGTGAAAGAGCGAGGTATGTATAATTGCTTAGACTGTTTAACTACTTTTGCCACTGCAACGCGTAATCCCTGGAGTACCCCCATGAGGAATAAGTACATTATAATAAAGTAAATAAAGCGCTCTAGTAACTCGTTGTTCAGCGCTTTCAGCGCACTCTGAATAACAGGACCTATAAACCCGTAATAAAGTGGAATTAGCAGTAGCGCGAGTAACGGAAATGTCAAGTATACCAGAGTTGACTTAAATTGCTTTCTCATCTCATCGAGTACAAGCTGGTCTTGTATCATTACCTTGTCAGCTGCGTTCTCCTTGAAGAGCACGTGACCTAGTGAGCCCTCAATTTTCTTTAAACTCGATGTACCCATTCTCGCGGCGAAAACCATGAAGACCGTGAAGTACAGTATAAATACCAGAAAAGCATATTGAGGTATGAGAGCCGCTACAAGTGCAAACATCACTATGGTTAGTGCTTGAATTACCAGCAAAATCTTCCTACTGAGCACGTTTACCAACACCTCTTAAATCGTTATTCTATCTTGCTGACAAGGATTAATAAAGCCGGAAGGAGAAGAATAGCCTAGTGTGATGATGAGTCGCCACTTAACAGAACACGTGAAGAGGGTCCGTGTTGCTGAACAGTGGTGGAGTACTAACTAGCTATGAGGAGCGATGGGAGACTGAGAGATGAGGAGTTTGTCCCCAACCGAGCGCTTAGAGATCCTCAGATTAGTTTGCATTAATTAGCTAAAAGCACACTACTACCAGGTTATAGGCATTACTTTGGAGAGGACTATCACTGTTATTACTAATGCCAGTCCAATGAGTATTAATAAGTGTGGTTTTATAGTAATAACCGCATCTGTCTCCTCGTAGAATCTGATAAGACCAGCTGCTGAGACAATGCCCGGAGTGCTTTTCTTGCCTTTACGTTTACTCACAATACACCACCACGAGACTTTACATTAAATTCAGGTTTAATATACTATAATTTCAGCTTTCTAACCTAGTAGAAACGAGACTTTAAGGTGGAAGCGTGAACTTGAGGGAGGCGCAGAAGATCATACGGGACAAGTATTATGAGAGAGACTCCACAAGAGGTCTCTATGCGACATTTACGTGGTTTATTGAAGAAGTAGGAGAGCTCGCAGATGCCGTTATAAAAATGAATAGAGGAGCTCTCGAGGAGGAGCTCGCAGACGTCTTTGCCTGGCTTCTGAGTATTGCTAATTTACTTAACATAGACTTAGAGGACGCGTTTAAAAAGAAGTACTCGACATAGCTGTGAACTATGTTGCGAATTTCTCCTCTTTAATAGCCCGGATTATTCTCTCCGCGAGCTCCGTGTTCTCCTCAATAATAGTACCCGTAACGACTATGTCAGCGCCGTGTTTAACTAGCTGTCTCGCCGCTTCAGGAGATCTTACGCCACCACCTACAATAGTTATTAGCTTAGTGTACTTCTTCACGATCTCCGGGAACGCAAAAGGCACTGGCTCTCTAGCACCACTTCCAGCTTCCAGGTATATGTACTTGAGACCGAGCATTTCAGCTGCCAGCGCGTATGCTGCAACTACTTCTGGCTTGTTTCGTGGAATTGGGTGAATTCTACCAACATGAGCAACTGCCGTGTCGAGGTCTATGACTATGTAAGCTGTGGGTAATGGCTCTAGCCTGTACTTCGCAATAATAGGTGCCGCCTGCACGTGTGCTTGTATTAAGTAATATGACTCTAGGCTGTTCATTAATACCATGAAGAATACTGCGTCTGCGAGTGGAGTCAGGCAATTGAGGTTTCCGGGGAACACTATTACTGGCAACCCATACTCCTTTAGAACTTTAGCCGTGAGCGACGCTTCTTCGGGTGTTACAGCTAAACTACCACCAATCATGAAAGCATCTGTTCCAGTATCCACGAGTTTTCTTGCTATTTTATCCAGCTCATTAATGTTAGTTCTGTCAGGGTCTATTAGAGTAAAGTGTAATTTCTCACCTCTCTCCACTTTAGACTTAATGTACTCGTGAACTCTTCCCAAACTTCACACCAGGTCGCTTAGCTACTCACCACGCTCTTCACTGCTAATACTACTAGGTGTAAATTTAACTCGGGCCTCTCCTCGCTCAAAGAGATCTATGAACTTAGCGTACACATCAACTGTTTGATATAGTACTGGTATGTCGGCAAAGTCCTCGTCGTCTATTAACCCGCAGTTACCACACGATATTATAGCCTGAGCTCTATCACCCTTTTTCTTTATAACAATAGAGAGGGCTGTAGAAGAGCAATTAGGACACTGAAACATCTTGGGTATTCTTACTACGCGTTTTAACAGCACTTTCCTCCTTTTCCTGCGACGACCCATTATAATCTCCACACTCACATATACCACTCCATAATTTAAATTACTTTAATTAGCTAAGTACTACTTGTATAGTTTTCTACGTAATGTTGGCGAAAACCCCTTTTCAAGAATCTCGTTTATAATCACGTAGAGATCGTCAATAACAACGTCTAGGGTTTTGAACAGCTTCTTCTTCATAGCTACGAGTAATCCGAGTTGATGTTTACAGTGCGCTCTTATTTTTAGAAAAACAGTTCTAATTAAAAAATCCATGCAGCTACAATAAGTGTACGGTACGAGTACGTAGTCGCGTTCTCTCCCCATGTAGATCCACAGAGACCACGTGTCTCCAGTTTCACCTCTTATACTGGTTTTCAGCTCAATGAATCTCCCCTCGTATATTTCCGCGAGACTAGAGTCTACACCTCTCTCCAGAACACTAAGTAGCGTTTTTCTCGTTTCTTCGAGGCTCATAGGGGAACTTCTCGTTGAGTGGGCCCGCGGGGATTTGAACCCCGGGTCACGGGGACTCCCGCCTATGGACCCGAACCCCGCATCCTAGCCAGGCTAGACGACGGGCCCTCCACAATTACCTTTCAGAGTAGGGGTTATAAAGAATTCGAGAATAAATTACCCTGGACTATACTGTAATAGTGTTGAGCAAACAGCTCTAAATACTTGCACACAGTGCTAAGTCCTTTGAAGTCGCCGCTCTGTATACAAAACCTGGTCGCACTCTCAGTTATACTACTTACTCTCAGTAATCCCGTACCCGAGTACCAGACAAGCTTGTAGTACACTCTCCCTCTACTACCTGGTTTAACGTAAACCAGTATATCGCCGACTTTGACAACGCCACTTCTAAGTACAGGTTGGTTCCCAGTGAATCTCTCTACCCACACCTCAACGCAGAGCTCTCTCCAGAAATTAGCGTGTTTTTCCAGGAGTTTACAGAGATCAGAAAAACCCTCAAATAGCCTGTTAGGCTCTATTCTATAGTACACTCTCACAAAGTCAAAATTTACTTGTCGTGGATTTAAATTAGCTGTTTTTAGAGCACTAACTAGCCTAGAGGTATAGCCCATGTCACAGAGAAAATCTAGTTGAACACAAAAATAACTCTTTACGTTCTTTTCCACTGGTCAATTCCCAGTTCACTTCACTGCAAATACCGCTTTACCCAGTTCCAGTTGCTCTCTATGTACTCCTTTATGCTATTCACAAGCTCTGGTGTAATGCTCCTGTAGCGTCCCTGCAACTTCAAGTACTCTTCAATGGGCTTTCTCTTTGAGGGGTCTAATAGAGGTCTACTCGGCCCTGAGAGCAATAGTTTCCCGTTATAGTACTCGTAGAGAATCCAGAACCCTGTCTCTACAGCTAGTTTAGCCATTCTCGCAGTGTATTTGGGATCAAATCTCCAGCCTGGAGGACATGGTGCGTGTATTTGTATGTATCTGAATCCGCGAATACTCTTGGCTCTCTGGAGTTTGCTGTAGAGATCGTGCGGATAGCCAACACTAGCTGTCGCCACGTAGGGGACATTGTGAGCTACTAGTATTTTTGCCACGTCTTTCTTGTGCTCTTCCTTACCAATTACAGGTGTAGTAGTTGTCCACGCACCTTTAGGCGTTGAGGAGCTTCTCTGAATACCCGTGTTCATGTAAGCCTCGTTGTCGTACATTATGTAGATCATGTCCTCGTTTCTCTCGGCAACACCGCTGAGAGCAGCCATTCCAATATCAGCTGTGCCACCATCACCAGCCCACGCGATAACCTGGACATCGCTAATACCTCTCATTTTGAGGGCATTAGCTACTCCAGAGGCAACTGATGCCGCTGCTGCGAAGGGCACGTGAATAATACTCGCTCTAAGTGACTGACCGGGATATATGCCAACAACTACAGAGGTGCAGCACGCTGGTACAACTAGAATCATTTTCTCTCCAAATACAGCTGATAGTACTTTCAGCGCTATTGGAATCGGACATCCTTGACACGCCGCATCACCTGGTAATACCACGTCACGGGCTTTGTACGGTAGTGGAGGCTTAGCCGGGGCCGCGCTCACTGTGATCACCTCCTCACTCTTATCCACTCAAAATATCCATGCTCAAGACCGCTCTCTACTTTATTTATGAGGGACTTGATTATGCTGTAGAAGTCCTCGGCTGCCACGTGAACACCCGCAATCCCTGCAACAATATTGATCACCACGGGGAGCTTGCAGGTGTACTGCGCTAGACCGGCAATGAGATCTGCGAATATCGGGCCCCAAGAGCCAAAACTAATAGCTCTATCAAACACGAAAATACCTTTAACACCTCTCAGGGCATTCCACAGATCTTCGTGTGGGAAGGGTCTGTAATACCTTATTCTAATTACTCCTACAGAATAGCCCTCTTCTCTCAGCATGTTCACGGCCTCAATTAAGTCCCCTGTCCAGCTACCCATTGCAACCGCTGTGTATTTAGCGTCACTACACATGTAGCAGGAGATCAGTCCCCCATACTCCCTGCCGAATAACTTGCCGTATTCTCTATCCACTCTCTTTATAACCTCCTTTGACTTCTCCATGGCTACCTGGATACCGTAAAACACGTCCTCAGTGTCTTCGGGCAGAGTTAAGCCCCCTAAGCCCTTAGGCTCTGAGCCGTCAACTATGTAGGGCTGTGCCCGCTCACCAAGCCACTCGCTGACAAGCTCCTCATCTGGGATCTCCACAGGCATTGCCGTGTGACTGAGAATAAACCCCTCAATGCCCACCATTACTGGCAAATAGACCGAGGGGTCCTCGCTGATTTTAAATGCCTGAAGTGTGAGGTCAAAGGCTTCTTGGTTATCCATGGCGTAGGACATAATCCACCCCGCGTCACGCTGATCCACGAAGTCGCTGTGATCAGGCCATATGTTCCACGGCGTGTTAATAGTCCTTGACACCACAGCCATTACCATGGGTATTCTCGCTCTCGAAGCCCAGTGCACTACTTCGTGCATGTAGAGCAAGCCCTGACTACTAGTAGCCGTGAATACACGAGCTCCCGCTACAGCCGCGCCAAAACACGCCGCGAGTGCTGAGTGCTCTGACTCAACTCTAATCATGTGCGCCTTGAGCTCGCCCGACTCGATCATCTCTGAGAGCTTCTCTACAATCGGCGACTGAGGAGTAATGGGGTATGCCGCTATAATGTCTGGTCTTGCTAGTTTAACAGCATAGGCTATTGCATGATTTCCTGTTAACGCTACTTTTCTAGACACGCTACTCCCCCGTCTCGGGGACCATTACAATTGCATTTCTAGGACACACATCCTCGCATATACCACAGCCTTTACAGTAATCGTAGTCTATTATAACTCCTGTTTCAGGCTCAACGCGAATAACGTTTACTGGACAGTATATTTCGCACTGAAAACACCTAGTACACTTCTCAGTGTTGACTACTGGCTTAGTAGTTCTCCACAACCCTGTCTTACCCGCAACTCCAATAACAGGCCTGGATATTGGGAGCTTGGCGTTATCCTCAGGTATTATGACTTTAACCACAATTCTACACCTCTCCGAGATAAACAAGCTCCCTGTGAGCTCTAACCGCCGCTTCACTATTAAGTTTTCCGATTCTAGGTCCCAAGTAGTCAATAATAGCTCTCTCAACACTCTCCAGTGAGACTACTGGTAAAGCTCTAACTAGAGCACCCAGCATAGCTGTATTTACAAGAGGCCAGCCGGCTACTACGAGTTTCAAGTCCTCAGCTATTCTCGTGGCGTCAACTACGTAGACGTGAACTCTCCCCTCTGCGTTGATCTGCTCTCTATTTATCTCTCTAACACTAGTATTCACTACGAGTATGCCGTCTTTCTTCAGTGTAATTCTCTTGAGTAGCCCTAGCTGTATTAACCTGTGATCAAAGACGGCCACGAGATCGGCTCTACTAAACATACCACGCCTCAATATGGGCTTATCACTAATTCTAGCATATGCTGTTACAGGCGCGCCTCTCCTCTCCGCACCAAAAAACGGAAATCCCTGTCCATACTTGTTCTCGTAAATAGCTGCTTGGACTAGAATATGAGAACCCGTTACAGCCCCCTGCCCACCTCTACCATAAAATACAATCTCATAAAGCACTACGAGGCACCTCAAGACCGTACTATTCACTCAGAGGATAAAAAACAGAGTTACCGTGTAGCAAGATTATTAACCTCTTCAGGAGAGAAAACCAGTAGAGGGCCCGTCGCCTAGCCAGGATAGGGCGCCGGCCTTCTAAGCCGGAGGTCCCGGGTTCAAATCCCGGCGGGCCCGCCTCCTCTCTAAAAACAGAGGAGAAATAAGAGAATCTCATGTTGCTTTAGGGGTTGGTGAGCACGAAAAGGACTTCCTGCACTTCTCGGAATAGCTTTATAATCCTTGTAAACTAACCTAAGGTATTGGTTTAAGTTGAGTTAGAGCTATTAGGATGAAATCTGTATGATTACTAAACTCAGGTTTTTAATTGTAGGTGGTGGTGAGACCTCTGAAGCGCTACTCTCTGACCCTGAATTTAAGGAGATCGCCGAGGAGATCGTAGTTATCGAGAAAGACCCTACTAAGCGCAGTGTTTTCGAGAAACTAGGTGATGTGTTTTTCATTGAGGGGGACATTACAACTCTACCCATACACGAGTATGTTAATTTAAGAGAGGTAAACACAGTACTCGCACTAACTGGTAGAGACGAGATAAACTTCCTCGTGCTCGCTATAGCTCACTCTTACGAAATACCAATTAGAATAGGTGTGTTTAGGAGTAGACACATAGCTGAAATAGTCAAGAAGCTCCAGTTGGGAATACCAATCGTAAAGCCGAGTTTTCTCGGAAAAATGATTAAGCAAATAACCCTCTCCATGGTGTCTGCAAAAGAACTCTGCACAACCCCCGCGGGGAGGGTATACATGATCTCTATAAGCGAGACAGACATAGCATCTAACAGTAGACTCAGTGATTTAAAGCTTGAAGAAGACGGCGCATACGTACTAGCTATTATTAGTGAACAGGACATTCTGCCACCAAGAACAGACACTATATTAGAACCTGGACACATACTACTGATACTAGCACCTAACGCTAACTTTATTAAGAAGATTAGGGGTTAGTTTTAACTTATGGTGAATACTAGCACGAGTAATACTGCTATTAGTGATGAGGGCTCGATCTTGTCTTCAAGCACAGTAGTATACAACGTAACTGTAATTGTCACTGTAGTGCTAATAGTAGTGTTACTGAGAATTATTGTTAGAAGAGTACTTAGAGCTTTAATAGAGCGCGGTGTTATATCTCCTCGCGGACTCGAGATCATCGTGAGACTAGTCGACCTCATCACGTTCCTCATTGCGATATTCACAATAGCACTCCTGTTCTCTCCTCAGTTCTGGGTAGTCCTGGTTCTACTGGGAGTGTTAGCGCTTGTAGTGTACATAATGTTATTTGACGTAATAAAGCCGTACATAGCTGGACTAGCTATTCAAATGAACCCTGTTTTCAGGTCCAGATCTCTAGATATCATTCTACCCGAGCGTAACAGTCCAATAAGCGGTAAACTAGCAAAAATAAACTCACAGTACCTGGTAATTCAAGATGTATTTGGCAACGAGTACTATATTCGCAATGACACTGTACTCAGCTCTATTATTAGAATCACGCCTGTTTACGTGCGCCTAGTAGTAGAGATCACATATAACTGTCCAGCTGAGGACTTGGCTAAGAAAATAAGCACAATTATACAGACACTAGAAACTCTGAAAGTACCCCTATTTAAAGAAGAAGTTAAGGTTAACATGCTCGAGATATCCAACAAGAAGGTTGTAATGGGGCTTAAACTATACCCTGTAAGCACTCCAGTTAGACAAACTGAGCTTCTTAACGCTATTAGAGTAATTGTAGAAACAGTAAAAGCGTTCTCCGAGGAGAGCTGTGTACTTGAAGATGTTACAGTTAAAATTCCCATGACCACCTAGCTAGACCACGTATCCTCTAATATCGAAGAACGTTATCTCGTCAATATACACGTCTACCCACTCTCCATAACTGATCTGGGCCTTCCTGGGATCCTTAATTACAACGGGTATGTAGTTTAGAAGTCTTCCAACCCATGTCTTATCTCTCTCTGTTACAATACACGACACTCTAGTATTCAGGTATTTCTCCCTGACTTTTAACCCGATATCCATAATGGTTTTTAGTGCCAGTTCAAGTCTCTTCTTCTTTACCCGCGTATCTACCTGTCTCATCGAAGCTGCCAGTGTCAAGGGTCTAATACTGTACCCCGCCACGTGAACTCTCTCAAACTCGAGTTCCCTGATCACTTTTAAGGTCTCCTCGAAGTCCTCTTCTCCCTCACCGGGAAACCCCACAATTATGTCTGTTGCAATACTAATATCGGGGATTTTAGCCTTGATCTCCTTAATCCAGCCCTTGTACTCCTCCACAGTGTAGTTCCTGTTCATGAGTTTTAAGATCCTGTCACTGCCTGATTGAAGTGGAATGTGAAGAAATCTGTATACTTTCTCGCTACTCTTAATAGCCGCGATGAGCTCATCGAGGAAATCGTGTAGGTGTTCTGGATTTATCATCCCAACCCTGATCATGTAGTTGCCGCGGACCCTTGATGTGATCTCCGTGATCAGCTCTGGTAGAGCCTTCTTCCTGTAAATGTCTACTCCATAGACACCCAGATCCATTCCCGTCAACTCTATTTCTACTGCTCCTAGCTGAACGGCTTCCTGCACGGCTTTTACAATAGCCTCTATACTGTGACTTACCAGCTGCCTCCTGGCATGTTTAGCTATGCAGAAAGAGCAGTTACTCATACACCCCTCTTGGATAGGTATGGGTACAACACTACTGCCACCACAAACTCCAATTACGTCTCTACTCCTAGTACCACTGAGTAATACTGTGGGATCAGCTCTCTCAACTGCAATGTGAATTTTATCTACGTTTTGAGGTGAGATCAAACTAGCTGTGGGGGCTATTAGCTTAACAGTGTAGGGCTCTACTTTAGCCATACAGCCTGCAACAACAAGCCTTTTGCCCATTTTCACGCAATAGTCGTGTAGAGCTCTAATCCTACTGATCATGTGGTACTCCGTTTCCAGCCTCACAATACACGTGTTAATTACAATAACATCAGCATCTTCAACACTACTCACTATAGCGTGACCTCTACGAGTCAGAGTACCTTTCATTAACATCTCATCGCTCTTATTAAGTGCACAGCCGTAAGTTTCAATATACACTTTCAAGTGAGAACCACCTAGTAAGCACTATGAATTTCTACACTAAATGGTCTTCACAGAGGTTATTATAAGGCTTTTAGGAAGTTAACACTATGTGTAAACGGTGTTAATTCGTGAACAGTAGTGTAAACTACCCATACGAAGAGTTGCTGGAGCGTGCTTTTATGAAATTAGCTGGGAGAAGAGGTGTTGAAGAAGTATTTGAAATGCCACGCGCCTCAGTACTAATTATTGGAGATAAAACAATAGTGCAGAATTTCAGGGACATAGCACGTGTACTGGGACGAGAAGAGGACTTGTTAAAGAGGTATTTTGTAAAAGAACTAAACACACCTGGATTTGTGAATGAAGCTGGGCAATTAGAGTTAAAGGGGAAATTCGGCTCGGCCGCGATAAACCAGCTACTCGAGAGGTTTGTTCAGAAGTACGTTAAGTGCTCTACGTGTGGATCAGTTCACACAAAGCTGTACAAGAAAGGCAGGGTCTTTGTTTTGAAGTGCGAAGCGTGTGGTGCTGAGACGACTTTCCAGGTTTTTTAAAATACTACATGGCTGATTCTGCATGAGTAGTAATGATCAGAAGAGCGGGCGGGTCGAAACCCCTAAAGTTTATGTAAAAATCCACAGGTTTAATGGAGAGGTTCTCGTAGCTGTGTGTGATGAAGATGTTCTTGGCGTACTCATATCCGATCCCGTGAGAAAAACGCGTTTGTACATTGACCCTGTTTTCTACAAGGGGGATTTAGTGAGTATTGATAGAGCTCTCGAGGTGCTTAAAACGTCTACGCAGGCAAATCTAGTGGGCAGTAATATTGTTGACGCTGCTATAAGAGCTGGGCTAGTAGATCCTGGCGCTGTTCTCAGTGTGGGTAACGTGAAAATAGCTATTTACGTGAGGCTGTGAGTAATGCGTTTCTGCATACACTGTGGACGAGAGCTGCCACGAGAACAGCTCATACAGGGTTACTGTATTGACTGTTTTAATGAACATGTAGGAGTATTTGAGCACAAACCACTACTAAGCGTAGTTATTTGCCCTAAGTGCTTTTCGTGGCTGTTTAGAGGTGAGTGGCTAGCACCAGCAGATATGAGAGACGTGGTTAGAACTATAGGTTTTAGTGAGCTTAGTAAGTCTGTTAGGAGTGTTCTGGAACTAGTAGATCTCGACGTAATCGACATTGAGCAGGAGGACAGTAATTTAAAGGCTACGCTAAGACTACACCTGAGAACCGAAACCGCTGTTTTCACTACAGTAGAGGAGGTTTACGGAGCTATAAAATATAAAGCTTGTCCACGATGTGTAGCTAGAAGTGCTGGCAAGTACACGCATCTTGTCCAGATAAGATTTACTAAGAAAAGCCCCCCACCCCGCATTGTGGAGGAGCTCAAAGATCTATTGCAGAGATTACTCCCTCAGAGTAGCGTCGTAGACGTCAAATACAGTGAGAGCGGCTTAGACCTAGAACTCGACGACGCAACTATAGCTAAGAGAGTAGTGCAGGCAATCACTCGCGAGTACTCCGCGAAGCTCATAACGACATTTAAAGCCACGAGATTTAATCACCGAAAGGGGGCATGGCAGGGAGTAGTAACATACTCTCTTAGAATTCCCGTGCTCGAGAAGGGAGAGCTCGTGATCTACAGAAAGAGCCTGTATGTAGTTGAAGACGTGAAGAGAAACAGAGTAGTGCTTTATAATTTAAGTAGCAGTACACGCGAAGAAGCCTCACTCTCAGCCTACTGGATAGGGGAGTTAAAGTGCCCCAGTAGAGTTGAAGTAGAGCGCTACGTTGTAAAGAGCGTAGAGAACGGCAGAATTATCGCTGTGAGCGAGAGCACTAAGAGCGAGCTGATCATTAGGAGGAAGCACAACACACCACAGCTAGGAGTAGGGAGCACTGTCTTTTTAATAAAGGCTGATAATATAGAGACTATTGTAATAGGCGAGGTAAACCTCTCGAGGTGATTTATTGGGTAAGAAGACAAGAGAGCCTGAGGAGGTAAAAACAGAAATACCACTACCTAATCCCGAGGAAGGCACAACTATATGTGGAGTTATAAGACACCTAGGAGGAGACTTCGTCTTAGTGAGGTGTGTAGATGGTTATGAGAGAAAAGCTAGAATACCGGGTAAACTTAGGAAAAAAGTGTGGATCATTGAAGGAGACATAGTCCTAGTGGGTCTCTGGGGTGCTGGATCTGATAAGTGCGATGTCATATACAAGTACAGTAAGAGCGAGGTGAACACACTCGTAGAGCGTAAAATTATACCTGAAGAGTTTGTTGACGCTATAAGCGGGTTAATATGAGAATAGATGAACTCGACCGGGCACTAAGAGAAAAAACAAGAAGATGGGAGAAGAGAGAAAGGGACGAAGATCAGTTTAAAGTTGTTGAGGAGGTTTTTGACACAGCTACAGTAAAGACTGTTATAGAGCTCATTAGAAGGAGAGTCTTAAAGAAGCTGAATGGAGTTGTCAGTGCTGGTAAAGAATCTCGTGTTTACCTAGCTTACGGTCCCTCTAATGAGCTCTTAGCTGTCAAGATATACTTGACATCAACAGCCGAGTTTAGAAAAAGCATTTACAAGTACATTATTGGTGATCCTCGCTTCGAGAACGTCAAGATCAAGGATACGAGGTCACTTATTATCGCGTGGGCTCATAAAGAATTCAGAAACTTAAAGAGAATGTGGGAAGCCGGCGTTAAAGTCCCGAGACCCGTAGCTTGTTTAAACAATGTCCTAGTAATGGAGTTCCTGGGAGATAGTGATTCCAGACACCCCCTACTAGTAGAGGCCTATAAAGAGCTTTCCCGTGAAGAGCTTGAACACGTATTCAAACTAGCCTGTGATGAGCTGGAGAAAATTGTTTGCAAAGCTGAACTAGTGCACGGTGACTACTCAGAGTACAATATCGTGGTCAAACCAGACTTGGATATAGCTGTAATTGACGTGAGCCAGGCAGTTGAGCTCTCACATCCCAATGCACTCGAGTTCTTACAGAGAGACGTTGAAAACATATATAGGTTTTTTGTAAAAGAGGCTAAATTAGATATTCGCAGAGAGTATATATGGGGTAGAGTAGAGCCGTGTCTGAGAGAGAAGGGCATTTTATACTAGGAGTTACTAGAATATACGAGAGAGTCCCATTAGAGAGAATAGGTGTTCTTCTTAGCGATAATGGGAGGGTTAAGAGAGAAATAGAGGAGAAGACTAAAACAAAGTTAACTATTGACTCTTCAAGTGGAAGTGTTATTATAGAGCCTGCTTTTCAGTCTACCACTGCACTAGACTTGCTAAAAGCACAGAATATTGTGAGAGCCATTGCCTACGGCTTTAGCCCAGAGAGGGCGTTTAGACTTCTCGAAGATGATCAGGTGCTCGAGGTCATTGACGTTAAGCAGTATGTAGGCAACAAGCCCAATCACATTAAGAGAGTTCTCGGCAGAATTATCGGCGAGAATGGCAAGACTAGGAGAATACTAGAGGAAATGACTGGTGCTTACATATCAGTCTACGAGACATACGTGGCGATAATTGCTAGCTACGAGGTTAGTAGCGTGGTTAAGAGAGCAGTAGAAATGCTCATTGAAGGCAGAGCTCACTCAACTGTATACAAGTACGTTGATAGAGAGATGTTCTCGCTTAAGAGGAGGAGTTTAACAGAACTGTGGAGAAGACCCCTGTTTTAGCATTTCTCTTCTCGAAGTGGAAATAGTTTATTAGGTCTAAATTTAATCAAGGCTCCTAGTTGCTTAATGGTGATAATAGTTGAGTAGCATTACAGTAGGAGAGAAAATCAAGCTTGAAGAGCCCGCCTCACCACCAGTGTGTAGTAGTTGCAAGAAACCGTTTATTCCAGGAGAATACGGCGTGGAGTTTCCGTGTCCTAACTGCGGCAAGGTAATTATTCGCAGGTGCAAAAAGTGTAGAAAACTAGGAGTAAGATATGAGTGCCCTGCTTGTGGCTTCATAGGACCCTAGGTGGAACTATGGCGCGAATAGCAGTTGTGTTGAAAGTCTACCCCGAAGACGTCTCAGTAGACCTGGGCAGGCTCGTTGAGGAGATCCGGAAAACCCTGCCTGCTGATTTTAACCTCGAAATGTGGGAACTCGAGCCAGTAGCCTTTGGAATTAAAGTGCTAAGAGTACTAATAACAATGCCCGAGAACGTTGAAGGGGGTACAGAGCCCCTCGAGCAACTTATTAGCAACATACCAGGTGTAAGCCAGGTAGAAGTCGAGTACGTTACTAGAGCACCTAGCTAAATACAAGCCTTATACATTCTACTGTTCATTTACAATCACGAGTTGGGTTCTAATATGGTTGAAAGACTTGGAGAAGAGTATTGCGTACTGGTATGATAGTGATGAAGAGAAAAGAGAAATAGATTGAGTTATTT
>Ga0105154_1000266_pt1 | contig 23579 bp, 24 predicted proteins | sample SSWtaG_FD_89672 | JGI IMG/M metagenome (GOLD analysis project Ga0105154, IMG submission 89672) | Hot spring microbial communities from Sandy's Spring West, USA to study Microbial Dark Matter (Phase II) - SSWsed_matched | ecosystem: Environmental > Aquatic > Thermal springs > Hot (42-90C) >... | reverse complement strand
GCGAGGCCCGTCGTGGTGCTGGTTGTGGATGTGAGCGGAAGCATGGGCGAGGCGATACCCGGAGGCGTCAAGATAGAGGTCGCGAGGAGGGCCCTGAGAGGGCTCGTCGAGCGGGTGCCGCCCTCGGTAGACCTGGGGCTGGTCGCGTTCGACCACGCTGTGAAGGCTGCTGTACCGCCCTCGCAGAACAGGACCGTGCTGCTGCGGGTTCTCGACTCGCTGCGGGCAGAGGGGGGCACGGTCTACGGGCACGCACTGGACACGGTGATCAGCTGGCTGAGACCCTACATAGCGTTCAACTCGTCGGCTCTCGTCATCTTCGCCACAGACGGCATGCCCTCCGACCCCGATTACAGGAGGCTTCTCTCCTTCTTCAGAGAGAATAGGGTGCCTATCCACACCGTGTACATCGGCAGGCCCGGCGAGCCGGGTGAGAAGGAGACAGAGCTCATAGCGCGGGAGACCGGTGGCACGCAGCACACCGCTGAGACAGCGCAGCAGCTCGCGGAAGCCTTCGCGGAGCTCGAGGGGAGGGTGTCGGAGGTCGCGGTCAAAGCGCTCGCTTCCGCCACGGTGAAGAGGGTCACCCGCGAGCGGGTTGACCTCTCTTGGCTCTTCGCGGCTGCGGCTGCCGTGCTGCTAGCGCTCCTCCAGGTGGCTAGGTACCGCGTCTCCGGAGTTTCCTTCTGAGCCTGTAGAGGAAGAGTAGGGGTGGGCTACCCGTTAGCAGCACGTCGAGGGCCACCAGCACTGCCCCGGCGGCGAGTAGAGCGAGCGCTCTAACCACCTGCATTGCTGTGGGCTTGAAGAGCGAGTACACTCGCGCCAGAGTCGAGGTGGTAACAGGCTGGAGGTTCGCGCTGCGTAGGCGTGCGAGGAGGTCCGCGAAAGACACGCGTGTGCCGTTGTCAAAAACGGCTACCGCGCTCGACACATTGAGCTCCAGCGCGCACAAGACCGCTGCCTCGTTTATCCCGCCCTCCACTCGCAGGGTGAGCTTGTAGCCCCCAGCTGGGTCAGCATTTGCTCGAAGCTCGGAAGAGGCGAGGCCCAGCGCCCCATCTAACAGGCCGTGCGCCTCCCAGTCGTTAGTAACCATGTCGAGCACGGGCTCCACCCTGCTCCTGTAGGTTCTCCGGTCGAACGTGTAGCAGGAAAGCCCCTTCACAGTCATGTTCTCCACGAGCACGTGCACGGGCATGGGGGGTGGTCCCGGCTTCGAGAGGTTAGCAGGGGAGGGGTGGGGCCGGAGGAGCATCATCCAAGCCTTTTGCACGCCCCGCACCTCCATGTCCACTACGCTGACGAAGCCCTCCAGAGGGCTGGAGCCCACACTTGGGAAGAGCACCCGGGGATCGAACAGTGCCAGCAGGCTCTGACCCCTGTACACCACACCCCTGACTCCGACACTCCCACTTATGGATGCGTAGAACAGGGAAAGCCCGTTGAAGCTCAGCGCGAGGAACATTATCAGCAATGCCACGCAAGCGGCAGCCAGGAGCGCGTACCCCAGGAGGCGCAGCATGTTCTCACACCTCCAGCCGTGTCTTAGCCAACCGGAGGAGCAGGAGTGTGAGCGTTGCCGCGAGGAGCGCTGACGCCGCGAGCAACGAGCCGCCCACTACCATGGCGCTCCAGAGGACGCTGTAGAGCGGGCGCAGGAGCACCGCTACCTGCGCTAGGCGCTCGTCGGAGAGGAGGAGTGGAACACCGAACTCCACCACCGCCCAGACGGCGATGAGCGCGGAAGCCCTCCTAAGCCAGAGCGCGGCGAGCAGAAGCACCAGCGACAGCAGGGCGCCGTCGAGCAGCCAGGCCGAGGCCACGTCGTGCCCGACCAGGCTCAGCAGGCTGGGGTCGATCACGGCGAAGCTGAGAAGCATGGCTGAGAAGGTTGCGAGCATGGAGGTGAGAAGCGCGGCCAGCCAGGCTAGCGCGTAGGTCGTCCTCGAGAGGGGTTGCGAGAGGAAGACCTGAGCAGTGCTCCTCAGGTCGCTGACCATCGCGGAGGCGCTGGTCAGAGCGATGACGGAGTAGCCCAGGTGTGTGAAGAAGAGCACCATGAACAGGCCGGGGGATGGCATGCCCGCGGGCACCAGTGTCAGCGTGAAGAAGAAAGTGAGGGCGCTGACCGCCGCGGTGGCAGCGGTCAAGCTGCCCCCCAGAGTTTCGGCGACGAAGGACCCGTAGGTGGCGAGCCTCAAGGCCTTAGCGCGAAGCCTGAACCACCCTCTCATACACCTCACCCAGGCTCCTGGAGCGGATCTCCCAGCCGGCCGCGAGACCGTTCGCCCTGGCCTCCTCGAGCAGCGCCTCGACCCGCTGGCGCATCCTGCTGCTAGCCCTCACCACCACCCGCTCCCCGTCGACCTCGACGCCCCGCACGCAGTCGTCCGCTATAAGCAGCGAGGCTAGGCGCCTCGGGTTACGCGAGCTCACCAGGAACTCCACCTCTGCGCCGAGCACTGTCGCGAGGTCTGCGATGCTGCCCTGAGCCGCGATAACGCCCCCGCTGATTACAACCGCGTAGCTGCATACCTGCTCCATCTCTGGTATCACGTGGGACGATATCACAACGGTCGCCCCCATCTCCTCGCCCAAGGTCTTTATAGCTGTGAGCACCTCCCGCCTGGCGCTCGGGTCGAGGTTCGCGGTGGGCTCATCCAGCAGGAGCAGCTCAGGCTCGCCGAGCAGGGCTATAGCCAAGCCTAGCCTCTGGAGGTAGCCGCGCGAGAGAGATGACGGGGTGTGCTCGAGGTAGCGCTCCACGCCAGCGAGCTTCGCAGCGCGCAGCGCGTCCTCCCATGTTAGCCCGCGGATCCTGGCCAGGTGCCGCAGGAGCACCTTCGCGGGCACGTCGGGAGGGTAGGCAGGCTTCTCGTGCAGTATCCCCACCCTCTCCCGCAGCTCCTCCCCCTGCTCCCACGGGTCGAGGCCGAGGACACTCACCCTCCCCTCGTCCCTCCTCAGCAGCCCGGCGGAGATCTTGAGCGTGGTCGTCTTGCCCGCGCCGTTAGGTCCGAGGAGCCCTGCCACAACCCCCTTGGGCACAGTGAACGTGACCCCCCGCAGGGCCTCGGTAGCTCCGAACCTCTTCACGACGCCTTCGAAGACTATCACTGGGAGGCCACCCTCTCAGCGAGGGAGAGCCCCTCCCTTATAACTCTATACCTCGCCCCGAACCTTCCGTAGGAGGACTCCGCCTCCACAACCTTCTCCAGGTTGGGTATCACGCGGTGGTTGAGAACCGGGAAGAGAACGGCCCTGACATCGACCTCCTCCACCACTGCGGACCCCCGGAGGGCAGCATGGGCCTTAGCAGCCCTGACGAGGGCTATCCCGGCCCTAGGGCTCGCGCCGAGCTCGAAGTACTCGGCGGCGAGGGGAAACGCCGGGGGGCGCGTCGCCCTCACCAGCTTCGCCACGTACACTAGGATCTCGCCTGGTACTTCGACGCCGGCGGCTACGGCCTCCTGCGCCGAGACAACCCAGCTGGGCTCGGCGACCCTCTCGAGCTCCTCGAGAGGCTCAGTGAGCCTGCTCATGTGCAGCTCGTAGATCTCCTTCTCCTCCTCAATGGACGCCGGGTACTCCACGATGATCCTCGCCAGGAAGCGATCCAGCTGGGCCTCGGGCAGCGGGTACGTGCCCTCCTGCTCAACAGGGTTCTGAGTAGCAGCGACGAAGAAGAACTTCCCAGCCGTCCTGCTCTCCAGCGGGTAGGTTCTACCACCTATCGTCACCTGCCGCTCTTGCATCGCCTGGAGCAGAGCGCTCTGGGTTCTGGGGACCGCCCTGTTGATCTCGTCGGCCAGCAGGAAGTAGGTGAAGACTGGGCCGAAGCGCACCTCGAATTCCCTAGTCGCCGGGTTGAACACCAGGCTCCCCACGATGTCCGAGGGCATGAGGTCTGGCGTGAACTGCACCCTGGAGAAGCCCCTGTGCGGCACGCCGTCGAGGCTGGCTGAGAAGTCCTCGGTGAGACCGAGCAGGCGGGCTAGCGCCCTGACGAGGGTGGTCTTCGCGACCCCGGGCACTCCCTCGAGCAGAACGTGGCCTCCGGCGAGGAGGGACACGAGGAGCATCCTCTTGGCCTCAGAGTACCCGATCACCGCCCTCGAGAGCTCCCTCTCGAGAGCTGTTCCAACCTCCCTCACGTCGTCGAGCTCCACCCTCCTCACTCCACGATCACCACATCCCTAGCTGTTCTCACCTTCTCCCAAGGGATATCAACGCAGAGCATATCTCCCACCTGAACGTGCTCGTCGAAGGCACGTAGAACCCTCTCGGGAGCGCCTACGGACACAAGCAGCGCTCTAGCCTCGTCGACCTCACCCCCCTTGAGGATGTTGTGCTTCAAGGGGTGCCTGAAGCCCGAGAGCCTCCGGTAGAGCTCCTCCTCCCCCAGGGACCTGATGTGCGACATGAAAGCAGCCCACCTAGCAACCTTCTCGCCCCTCCTCCTGCACACCCTCAACCCCGGCAGCCCCGGCCCCACCACCACCTTGTCCACGTACCCGAGCACTCCCGAGGACAAGCTAACGCAGAGCTTGCCTCGTAGGAGCTCCTCGAGCGGCGGCACCGGCAGGCGCTGCGGCTTGAGACCTCTGAACTCCGCCTCACGGGGGGTCGAGAGCACGACCACCTTCACTCTCTCCCTGGAGCCTGTGGCGGGGTTGTCGACCTCCTGGGCGTCGATGAGCACAACCTCCTCGAGCCTCACCTCCCCCTTCAGCAGCTTGTACTCGCGCTCAGCCTCCCTGAAAACCTCCTCTAGACCCTCCTCCCTGGCCCTCCTGACCAGGAAGTCCAGCGGCCAGTCATCACCAACCTCGACACCCCTCCTTCTCAGCTCCTCCGCGAGCCTCCACGCGTCGACCACCCTCTCGCTGGCTCTAATCACCGTGTAGACCTGGATGAAAACGCCCTCCTCAGAGAAGCGGAAGCCGCCGACCCTGCCGTAGACCAGCCCCTCCGAGTCCACAACTAGGGCGTCGAGGAGCTCCTGCGGGTCGAAGAACCTTGCCATGCTCCCCGCGCGCTGCCTCCGAGCCAGTATATAAGCGTGTCCGGGGTTGTAGGCTGGGAACACCGTTGGACAAAGGGTGTCTCGAGGCCAGGCTAGGTGTGCGAGCAGCCAGGGCTGATACGGCAGCATTCCTCACAGGGACATCCCCCGTCTCAGCGAGGGGGCTAGGGCTCGAGTACATAGACTTCCGGGATCTGGAGGAGGGTGACGACGCACGCTTCATCGACTGGAGGCTCTCGGCGAGGAGCCTCGACCCCAGCGGGTTCTACAGGCTGGTCGTTAAAGTTTTCAGAGCTGAGAGAAGGGTTCGCGCTGTGCTCGTGGTGGACCTCTCCACCTCGATGCTCTTCGGCAGGAAAGCCAGGGCGCTCGCCTACTCCGCCTCCGTGATCTCCTCGGCAGCCTCCGAGCTGGAGGACGAGCTAGCCCTGGTCGTGGGCGCTGGGGGGCGCGTCCTCGTGTACCCCTGGGCTAAGCCGGAGAGACTGCCGCACCTCGTGGTCAAGGCTGCCTGTGAGCAGCGCGAGAGGGGGGCGCTCAGCCTCCCGGAGCTAGCGCGCGCTGCGTCAAGGCTCTCAGGCCCCTACATCCTGCTCACCGACTACGCGAACAGCCTCGAGGAGCTCAACACCGCGGTCGCCGCTCTGAGGGGGAGGGGGCTCGGGCTCGTGGTCGTCTACGAGCCAGCAGAGCTCAGGCCGCCCACTAGCTGCCTCGCCGCAGTCGAGGACCCAGAGACCGGGGCGGGGGTTGGTGCTAGGCTGGAAGACTTCTACTCGGCGGTGCAGTCGCACGTGAGCAGCGTAAGAGCCCTGCTGAAGTGGAGGAGAGTGCCCTACGTGGAGGCCGCGTGGCCCCGGGTCAGGGAGAGCAGAATAAAGCTTGTCGACCTCTACACCAGCGTGCGGAGAAAGCTGCCCACCACCCGGTAGCACGCGACGCGCGCGGAGCGGAAGGCGCTACCCCCTTTCGTACAGCTTTAAAGGCCTGTCTATGTGTTTGAAGTAGATTTTCGCTTCTTCGGGGTCGGCTAGGTGTATTTCGAACGGGTGTACCTGGGGGAGGCCCGCTCTCTCCTCAATCTCCTCCTTCAGCTGTGACCGCGCCCGGGCGGACTTCGGGAGGTTTTCAGCGACTATCAGGATGTCGATGTCTGAGGCTGCTACGAGCCTGCCGGTGGCAGCGCTGCCAAAGACGTAGAAGCCAGCGAGGCTGGAGGAGAGGGTTTCCCTGCTCGCCTGGAGAATGCGGTCTACCCACTTCTCCCAGCTCCTAAGCATTTTCGCTCTTTCCCAGGCTACGTCCAAGCTCCTCACAGAAGCTTATCACCTCCTCTGCAGCTGCGATCAAGTCTTCAGCATCCTCCTTGTCAAAAAACTTGTAGAAATACCTGCCCGTCAGGTAGGCATCCTCGAGTATGTGGAGCCTCCTCTTGTTCCTCTTTGTGAATTCCTCGACCTCCCTCTCACTCACGCGCTTCAGCTCGACCAGCAGGTAGAGTATCGAGTGCGTCCTGGGGAAATCGCCTACAAGCTCGAGCAGGGTAGCCTTCAGGTAGAGCTGGGCCGCCTGCTCGGCGTTGAACGCAGCCATGTCGTAGAAGCCTCTCTCCAACGAGTACCTCGCCAGCTCTAAGAAAAAGGACGCCCTTCTCTTTAAAAGCCCCACCTCACCCAAGCTCCCCGAGCTCATAGCGCCAGTAACGCTGTCCCCCGGCTATTAGTGCTTTCGTCCCACCGCAACCCCGCCTCGGGTGAATAGAGACGGGGTCTCCTGCCCGACGGCCCTTTCCGCGCGTACACGCTGCGTCCCGCTTAGGATCCGAGCGACTGCAGACCTTCCCCACAAGCCTCGCAATAGCCCCCACGCACCCCGCATGCTTGTCAGAATTTTTCAGGGCTATGTGGTCATTGAAGCAGGACTCCTCCGCGACCCTCGACTGGCTTGAGCCTTAACGCGAGTTATGTATAAAGCATAAAGCATGAAGCTTTTTCTGAAGGCGAGCGAGCTATGAGCAGTTCCGAACGTATTGTACTCTTTGTTTGTGCGGAGAACAGCTTCCGGAGTCAGATAGCGGAAGCATACTTCAACGCGATGGCGCCCCCCGGCTGGCGGGCCGTGAGCGCAGGCAGCAAGCCCGCTGAAAGGGTGCACCCTAACGCTGTCAGGTTGATGCTCGAGGAGGGGATAGACATCTCGGGTAAGAGTCCGAGGCCGCTCACCCCAGAGTTGCAGAGCACCGCCAGCATCGGCATTATCGTTTGCGGGGAGTCTGAGTCGGGCACGTGCCCAACCGTGTACACGAGGTACGTGGAGCACTGGGAGATCCCCGACCCGGCTCGCATGAGCCTCGAGGAGGCGCGGAAAGTCAGGGACGAGATTAAGCGGAGGGTAATTGACCTCGTCGAGAGAATCAAAAGCGGGGAGGTGCCGCCAGCTCGAGGCAGGCGCCTGCGCCTCAAGCTAAGCTAGAGCGCGCTGGCTCACAGCTCGGTGACCAGGGTTCTTTCGCGCTCGAAGTCGCGCTCTACGTCCGCCAGCGAGAATAGAAGGACGCCGTCCTCCGGCTCGAAGGTGAAGCCTGACCTGCTGTATAGCACGTACACATCCTTCCTCCCACCCCTCCTCCACGGGAACTCCTCCGCCTTCCTCTCCAGCTTGCGGAGAACCTCCCTCCCGACCGGCTGCTTGGACCACTTCACCTCGATGAAGTACACGGCACCTTGCCGCTCGTCAATCGCGACTAGGTCTATCTCGACGTCGCCGAACCACCAGCGGCCGACCTTCGTGAAGCTCACGCACCCCCTCTTCGCGAGCAGCGCGAAATGCTGGCGCGCCACCTCCTCGAAGGCCTCCGAGGCCAGCCGCTCCGAGGCTTCGTGCAGCTTCGAGGCGACCTCCCGGTAGAGGCCCAGCTCGAGGAGCACCCGGTTCGGGTACACGAGCCTGAACCAGAAGCGAGTGAAGCTGTCCCTCACGTAGTACCTCGCCCTGCCCCTCGAGCCCTCGCTCAGCAGGGGGTACCTGCGCTCCACGAGCTCTAGATCCTCCTCCAGCACCCTCAGGTACTAGGGCAGCTCTGTCGCTTTCACCCCGGACTTGTCGGCGATCTCCCCGAAACCATTATACTCTGGAGTATAAGACTTTACCTCCTGCACATGCGCACCTCTCCCATGGGTCTGCAGCCGTGGAGACACCTAAGGCCTGGCCACCTGGACTATCCTGCTGTCGCTGACGCAGAGCTTCACGTGGCCCCCGCTCTTCACTGTGAGGAGCTTCGCGAACTACTCGAGGCCTATGCCCGGGGTCGCGTAGAGCGGTCTCCCGCCGACCTCGAGGACGAGGTAGGTGTCGCGCGCCGCGCGCAGCCATGCTTCGACTCTTGCAAATAGCAGCTAGCTACTCATGCATCACCACCCTGTGCAAGCCGTGAAGCCCAGGGGGAGAAGCCCGCGAGCCCGATGCATTTTCAGCAAAGGGGGAGGGAAGTCCTCACGCATCGGACGGGGACAGCAGCTCATCACCAGCGTGGCTATACCCTCGAGGTTGTTTTAAAAAGCTGCTCGCCGGGTGCGAGGAGGCTTTGAACTGAAGAGTTAAAGAGTACTAAAGATCCCGGGGCTCCGTAGCAGGTGGAGCGCATGAGCCAGGAGAACATTCCCTCGAAGATCAGAGGGGCTACGGCTTCGCTGGTACTTTGGGCGGCGCTCTACGTAGTGGTCAGCGCGCTCGTCTTCACAGCGCTTCCCATCCACGTCCCCGGCTTCAAGGAGCTCTTCGAGCCCTACTCCGCCTACGCGGGCGTAGGCCTCGCGCTGGCTTTCGGCTACATGATCGTGAGGAGCTTCTCCAACCTCGTCTACTGGATGCTGCGCCTCCGACACCCGCACAGCACAGCCGCGGCTGTTAGAAGCATATTCACCATCATGGGTATTGGAGCGCTTGCGGCCAGTATCGCGGGCGGAGCAGCTGGTGGTGCTGCCGGGGTCGCTCTGGGAGGCTTCGTGGGCATGGTGGTAGGCTTCGCCACGCAGCATGTGCTCGGGCAGGCGGTGGCAGGGCTCTTCGTGCTCCTCGTGAGGCCGATAAAGATCGGGGACTACGTCGCTGTGGCTGGAGAGCAGGGTGTTGTGGAGGACATAACGACCATGTTCACGATGATCAGGAAGGACGACGGCACGCTAGCTCTAATCCCGAACAACCAGCTCGTAGGGTCCAAGATATACGTGATTAGGAAAGAGCCCTGACCGCTGCGCCCCCCGCACCCTAGCTAGGTGTTCGCAGAACCTGGAGTAGTTTTTGTACCTCTGCGTGCAAGCCTAACTGCGAGGTAGGCTAGCAGAGCTACAAGGAGCGCTACCACGAGAACGGCAGGGGCTGCAGCCGCCGGCGCGATGCCCGGGACCTCTCCCGTGGCTCCTCCAGCCCCTGCGGGGCGCAGCTGCTCGTAGGCACCGCTCTCCGCGTTGAACACCTCCGAGACTCCCGTGACGCACCGCAGCAGTGCTGCCCCGGGGACTTCGCTGTATGGCACCCACGCTCCCGAGTGCCAGACGAGCCTGCTGTTCCAGCCCGCGTAGCCGAGCCTCGCAGCCGCGGTTATAGCCTCGATATCGCTGCTGCTGAGCCCCTCGACCACCCCGGTCTCTGCCAGCCACTCGAGCTCCCTCTTTAGAGCCGCCTTGACCTCCTCCTCTCCCACCTCTACCGCAGGTTTCAGCTTGCTGTCCACTGAGGAGCTGCACTCGAGCTTCAGGCTCGCCGGGTCTCCGGGGGCCAGCAGCTTCCTCAGCTGCTCCTCAACCTCCCTCGGGAGGCTTGCCGCGGGACCGGGAACAACTACCTCGCATACCCCGCTCTCCAAATCCACTGTCACTCGTGCCGAGTCGATGTCTCCAGTTAGCACGCCGCCTTCGAGGGTCCAGCCCTGTGGCAGCGGCTGCGGCAGCACGGCTCCTCTGCAAAGCACCTCCAGCTCCTCGACGAGAATGCTGGCGCTGCCCGTGGAGATCCAGCTCAGCTTCAAGGTGGGGCGGTAAACCCCTTCTTCGACTCGGAGCGGGGCATCGTAGCCAGGGATCACCACCATCACCCTGTAGCAAGGCATATTCTGCTCGACCAAGCACGGCATGAGCACGCGGTACACCCTGCTGCCCGCGCGGGGAGGCTCGCCCTCGAAAGCGGATTCCAGAGTGAGCTCACCGCTTACCGTGAAGTTGGCTCTCCCCTCGAGGACGCGCAGCACGAGCTTGAACAGTACGAAGGCAGGGTTGCTGAAGCGGAGCTCGCCCAGCTCCAGAACAGCTTCGCCGGACCCCTCGGCGACGGTGACCACCTTCCCTACGGGCAGCTTAGCGCTACACCTGCTAGCTGGAAACACACACTTGTGCACAGCCATCACCTCCTCTTTGACAGGCACCTGCAGCCTAACCACTAGGTGCCGATCACCCGCTAGCTCCTGCTCGTACAAGAGCACTACAAGCCTCTCGTCGTAGTGACTCCTGTAGGCGTAGGCTCTGCCCCCCGCGTACTCGACCTCGACCACCCCCGACAGCATAGCGAGATCGTAGTTCACTCCTGGCTTGCTCAGCACGACCTCCGCTGCGAACAAGTCGGCTGGGCTGAAGCACGCGGCTGCCACCTGCAGGGTGTAGAGCAGTGAGAGCAGGAGTGAGAGCGCGCAAACCTTCTGGGCGCGCATAGCACTCACTGAGAAGACAGCCGACCACGTATTATAGCTAGGCTTTGAACGTGGATGTTCGATGGGCTGGACAGCGCGCCGGGGGCGGCTGCGCCGAGGTGGAGAAGAACCGTGCCGCGGGTGACCAAGTATAACGATGTTATACTAGAGTATAACATTGTTGCATTGCATTGTAACATCGTTATACTCCACCGCAACAGCGTTATGCCCCAAGAATAACATTGTTATACTTCATAATAACTATGTTATGGATGTGTGCCGGCGAGAGCTTTAGCGTGCTCACCCGCGCGGCGCGCGTGCATCCAGTGCTGCTGCATATCCTCAGCGTCGTAGATGTAGAAGCCTTTGCCCCTGAGCTCTTCTTTGCCCTGGACGCTTCTGGCTACGAGGCCGTAAGCCTTCTCCCTGGCGCTCACGTCCCGTGCCTTCTCGACAAGCCTCCTGAGCAGTCTCTCGGCCTCGACCCGTGTCAAATCGCTCCACTTTGCTTCGAAGCACAGCGCTGTGTCCTCTGCGGAGGAGTACAGGACGACGTCTATCTCCTCCTCACCGCTCCACCACCTCCCAACTCTGTCGGGCCTGAAGCCCAGCTCCCCGCTCCTGGCGAGCTCCACCAGCAGCTCGCGGGCGACAGCCTCGAAGACCGCGCCGAGGTAGGCTTCGAAGTCGCTTGAGATGCTCGCCCAGACCTCCCTCTCCAGGCCTGCCTCCAGGTAGGCCATGTTGGGCCTGACGTAGCGGAACCAGAAGGCGAAGAAGGGGTCTGGAATGAAGTACCTGGGCCGCGCCCGCCCGAGGAGAGGGGTCTCCCTGCCGATGAGGCCGAGGAGCTCCAGGCTCGCGAGGTAGGTTGTCAGGTTCTCCCTCCTTAGCCCCGTGTAGCCGGCGATCTCGCTCAGGGAGGCTTTGCCCTGCGCCACTGCGGTCAGGATGTCCATGTACCTCCCCGGGGCTCTGAACTCCTCCATCAGGAGGAACTCCGGCTCCTCGTGGAGGGGGCCGCGCTTGGACAGCACGAGCTTCACAGCGTTCTCCTCCGGGCTCAGGCTCTCGTCCACCAGCTCGAGGTAGGCTGGTGTCCCGCCGAATACCCCGTAGACCTTCACCAGGTCCACCAGGCTGTACCTGGTGAACCACTCAGCCAGACCCCCGAAACCTAGGGGCTCGAGCTTCAGCACAGCAGTCCTCCTGCCGTAGAGCGGCGCATCGCCCCTGAGAGCAACCCTGTGCACAGCGCCTACCGCGGACCCGGAGAGCACCAAGACCCCTCTCCCCCTCGAGAAGCGTTCATCCCAGTACCTCTGCAGCAGCGAGAGAGCGCCCTCAACCTCCGCGAGGCGCTGGAACTCATCGACCACGACCACGTAGCCCTGCTCCAGCTTCCCCGCCAGGTACTCGAGGAAGGCTGGGAAGCTCGGGAAGCGGAAGCCTCTGAAGAACTCCCCCTCGACGCTCCTCGACAGTTCCGCGAGCACAGTCTCTGCGCCACCCCTTGGAACGTAGAAGTAGAGACCCTTCCTGCCCTTCAGGAACTCGAGGAGCAGCCTCGTCTTACCCACCCTCCGCCTACCGTACACTAGCACCAGCTGGGCCCTGCCCCGGGAGGCGAGCTCCTCGAGGAAGGCGAGCTCCTCCCTTCTGTCGACGAAGCGGGAGCCCACATTGTTACAATCTGGATTGTAACAACTTAAATGTTACTAGTAGGCCGCGGACTCCTATCTGGAGGAGGCGTGACCAGTGCTCTAGCTGGTTTTAAGCGCGCCGCTTCAGCTCGCGCTCAACCCCCCTCTTGAAGTCCGCGAACAGCTCCGCGATCGCAGAAGCCACTGCCTCGAGAAAGCGCCTGCAGTCGCCCTCCTGCGGGAAGACCACGCTGCCCTCCTCTGCCGTGTAGTTTACCACTGTGCCCGGCAGCGGGTAGGCTTTCACACCGGGGCTGTAAACGTACAATGTCTCGTCGCTGTAGAGCTCCCTCCTCACGAGCTCTGGCCTCGCAGCCAGCATCACCGCGGTCTCGTCCGTGGCGGCGTGGCCGCCCTCCTTGCCGAGCAGCTGCCTGGTCAGACCCCGCTCCCTAGCGACAACCCACCAGTCCACCACCATGGTGGCCAGCCTGCACCTGTACCAGGCCTGCCTCGCCGCAGACTCCAAGCTCTGCGTGTTGCCCCCGTGCCCGTTCAGCAGCAGCGCGTACCTCACGCCGTGCGACGACACGCTCTCGAGCACGCTGAGCACCAGGGCCTCCAGCACGTCGGGCGGAACCCTCACGGAGCCTGGGTACCCGTGCAGGCTCCCGGTCACGCCGTACGGCAGAGCGGGAAGCAGCAGCGCGCCAACCCTCTCGGCGACAAGCTCCCCGACGACCTCAGCGATGATGGTGTCCGTGCCAAGCGGCAGGTGCGCGCCGTGCGGCTCAACCGTGCCCACCGGGAACACTACGGAGTCCACACCCCGGCTCAGAGCGCTGGAGAGCTCTGAGTAGGTTAGCTCATCCCACTTGAGCTTCGCCACGCAATTGTTCTGAGCATCAGGTTAAATACCGTTTCCTAGGCGCCGAGAAGGGGGTCGCCTTAAACCCGGCACCTCACCCTTCGGAGGCCAGGATAGCTCATCCCCCGGTTCCCCCAACGGCTAGTCCTTTTTATCCGTTCGCCCTGTTGGCTCCGCGGGGAGTGCATGAACCTGGGAGTTCGAGCGGCGGCGCTCAGGGAGCTGGCCTGCAGGGAGGGGTTCGCCACAGCGGGGGAGCTGGCTGTGGTTCTCGGCCAGCCTGAGGGGGTTGTCGCCCTGATCCTGCGGGAGCTCGTGGAGGAGGGATACCCGGTGGAGCAGCACCCCCAGCTCGGCTGGAGGTTCCGGGGTGATGACGTGGCAGACCTGGCTTGCTGCGTTCACCTCCTAGGGGAGGGGCTGCGCTTCTCCCTGCACTACGTCGAGAGGTGCTCCTCGACCCAGGATGTCGCCAGGGCGCTGGCGGAGAAAGGAGTGGGGGAGGGCTTGCTCGTCGTAGCGGAGGAGCAGGAGAGAGGCAGGGGGAGGAGGGGGAGGAGCTGGGCCTCGGCGCGAGGCGGGCTGTGGCTGTCGATCCTGCTCGCCCCGGGATCCCCGGTCCTCCTGGGGCCCCTGAACCTGGCGCTCGGTGTCGCTGTGGCGAGGGCTATCCGCGCGCTCTACAGGCTGGAGGCGCGTGTCAAGTGGCCGAACGACGTGGAAGTGGGCGGGAGGAAGGTCGCGGGCGTGCTCGTCGAAGCCACCTCCAGCCCCAGCGGCCACCTGACCGCTGTCGCGGGCATAGGGGTGAACGTGAACAACCCCCTCCCGGAGGCTCTAAGGGAGACTGCGGCAACCCTCGGGGAGCTGCTGGGTCGCAGCCTGCCGCGGCGACCACTCCTCGCGAGGCTCCTGGTGGAGGTGGACCGCATTTACACCATGCTGAAGGCCGAGCCGCGCGGGGTGCTCGAGGAGTGGCTTTCACACTCCTCGACCGTAGGCAGGGCGGTGAAGGTGGTGACAGAGGATGGAGAGCACTACGGGATAGCTGTGGGGTTGGCGGAGGATGGGGGTCTCGTGGTTGACATGGATGGTGAGAAGAGGGTTTTCCGCGTTGGTGAGGTAGTGCACCTGAGGTAGCTACGCCAAGTAAAATCAACAGCCTAGCGCGAGAAAACCTGACACCCTACCCGTAAGAGTTTCACCTGATCGGCTTCAGGCATGCATTTTGTTGACAATTTCGACCCAGCAAGTTTATAAGAAGTTGAGGGGGTGCTGGTACCCCGTGGCAGAGGCCAAGACTAAAAAGATTACGAAGGTGACCCTAGCAGCGGCAATGATCATCATAGCCGTAGTAGCTGTGGCTCTATATTTCTTTTACGCTGGGGCACCGCAGGCTCCAACACAACCCGCTCAGCCTGCGCAGCCGACCACTCCGCCGCCACAGCCCGCCCAGCCAGAACAGCCACAGGTACCTGCCGCACCCGCCCCCACTAAGCCGTTCCACAAGCAGATCCTCTACATCATCGTGAACGACGAGGGAACCAGGATAAACATGTACAAGACCGGTGTCTTCGACATAGCCACAGTTACACCCGCGAGATGGGTTGATGTCAACAACACCCCGGTTGGCAAGTTCCACCTGCACTTGGTGAGACGGCCCGACAAGCCCCGGTTAACCATCCAGTACATAGGTCTGAACCCGATGAAGGAGCCGCTCAACATACCTGAGGTCAGGCAGGCTCTCGCCTACGCCGTGCCCTACGACGTCATACTGAAGCAGGTGTTCGGCGGCCTGTACACCAGGCTGTACACGATAGTCCCGAAGGGGATGCCCGGGTACACCGAGTTCGGCATCAACAAGTACGAGTACGACATGGCCAAGGCTCAGCAAATCATCAACGAGCTGAAGGCGAAGGGCTTCGACCCCTCCAAGTACGTTATAACCATCATATTCAACGAGGGCAACACCGCGCGCCAGCAGATAGCGACTCTTCTCCAGCAGTCCTGGAGCCAGCTGGGCTTCAAGGTGACTGTGGAGTCCTACTCCTGGCCCAAGTACCTCGAGCTCGTGGACCACTTCCAGTACCAGGTGATGCTGCTCGGCTGGATCCCCGACTACCTGGACCCCGACAACTACCTGATGCCATTCGTCTGGGGAGGCGGCGAGTTCACCGAGCTAGAGTACCACTACAACGTCCCAGCAGCTGACGTGGAGAAGCACCTCTCCTCCATAGGCCTCGTGGTGGAAACCGAGAAGTTCATCGTGGTGGCCGGGGAGAAGGGTAGCGGCGCGAAGTACACAGGCCCGACGAACAAGCCGATAATAGTTGTGAGCTATGTTGTGGACTGGGACGCCACTAACGCCAACTGGGAGGACCCAGTCAGCATGGTGACGCTGGGCGCGGGAGGGCTGAAGGACATACCGCTGAGCGCTCTCTGCAAGATTGCTCAGAGGATCATCGAACCCGAGGCGAGGGAGGCGGTTATACAGGCCGCTGTGATATACTTCAACAAGCAGGCTACGCTGCTGATGATGGGGCAGCTGGTCACAGGAGAGAACTACGGATCCTGGGTCTACGGGATGTACTACCCGCTGACCACCTTCGCCAGGTACGACCTAGTCTGGGAGGACAACGACGCGCCGGTTGTCGACACCGGAGTCCTGGACATACGCAACAACCCTGAGACCATGGCAATAGGTACTATAGGGTGGCCTGACACCTTTGACCCGGCGAAGTCGTATGAGAGCTTCGGCTGGGAGATCTTCTGGCACATCTACGGCAGGCTAGTCACGCTGTGGAGGGAGGAGACGGAGCCCTCTCCCGAGCTTGCGGTGGCCTGGGCTTTCAGCAAGGACATGACAGAGCTGTACTTTGTGATGAGAGGCAATGTGGTAGCCTACGACCCCTGGAACCAGAAGACCTACCCGATAACCGCCGTGGATGCTCTCTTCAGTATATGGAGGGCTGTGAGGCTGAACCTGCCGGGAGGACCCCAGTGGATGATAGACGAGTTCATTGACGTGAATGCTTCATCCGTGCTGACCGAAAGCGAGCTGGACAGCATAGCCAAGAGCCAGGGCCTTGTAACCTCGTTCAAGGGTAGGAGTGCGGAGGTTCGCAGTCTGGATGAGCTCCTGAAGTTCTTCGGCTACTCTGGGCCTACGGCTGGCGTGGTGAAGTTCAAGCTGCGGTTCCCCTACGTCCCGATCCTTCAGATCTTTGTGACGGGTGTAGGCTCCATCATCCCGATGCAGTACGCTCTGGGCGACCAGTACCAGGCTGCTCTCGCAGACTCGAACAACGGTAGGAACCCAGCTGCCTGGGCTAAGTACGTGGGTGTCGGCGAGGAGGATGCAACTTTCAAGCTGCTCTCGACAAAGCCTGTGTCGACGGGTCCCTACTACGTTGCGGACTACAAGGAGGACAGCTACATCCTCCTGAAGTACAACCCCTACTACTGGAACGCAACCCTCTGGCAGGAGCTCTACGGCTTCAAACCCTGAAGAGGGATTAGGCTTAAAAGGAGTTTTTCTCCCACCCGGTGAGGGGTAGATGGGGTTAGCGAGCTACCTTGTTAGGAGGCTGATCACCTTCCTCCCAAGCGTCCTAGGCGCTCTGCTGATAACGTATCTCATCGCCTACATCATACCAACAGACCCCGTGCGGGCCTGGGTCGGGGAGAAGCTGATGGACCCGTCCACGCTCGAGAGGCTGAGGAGAGATTACAAGTTCGACGCCCCCTGGTACGAGCAGTTCGCCTTTCTCGTGGAGAAGCTCCTCACAGGGTCTCTGGTAGACCCTGTCCGCGGGGTTCCCGTCGTCCAGCAGGTCGCCCAGAGGTTCCCTGTGACCGTCGAGCTGGCGATCTTCGGGATGCTGTTCACAGTCCTGATAGGCATACCGCTGGGCATAGCGGCGGCTGCTAGGAAGGACAGCGCCATAGACTTCTTCGTCAGGATCTTCGCGCTCTTTGGCAGCTCCATGCCGGCGTTCGTGCTGTACTACTTCCTCATCCTAGTCTTCTACGTCCACGTGAGGGCTTCCCTCCTGGCAGGAGTCCCCACGTTATCTCCCAGCTGCGCAGCCGCCCTAGATAACGTCAAGAACACAGTCCCGCTACTTGGCCACGCTGTCTGGGCCGTTGGGCAAGTGCCGATCCTGGGCGGGCTGATGTGCATGGATACGGGTGTTGTCTCCACAACCGTGGCGAGGATGTGGCTGCCCGGCTTGGCGCTCGGGTTGCTCTCCGGAGGGTTTGTCGCGAGGATCGTGAGGAACAGCCTCCTGGACGCTCTGAGCTCGGACTCGATACTCTTCGCAAAGGCGAGGGGGTTGTCGAGCTCGCGCGTGTGGCGTCACGCACTCAAAAACGCTTTCGCGCCCATCGTCACGATCCTGGGGCTGAACTTCGCGGGCCTGCTGACGGGGGCAATAATCGCTGAGACTGTGTTCAACATACCCGGCATGGGGCTCTACATCTACCAGGGGATCACGAGGCTTAACTTCCCGATAATCATCGCGGGGACCTTTCTGTTCTCAATAATCTACATTGTGATGAACCTCGTAGTGGACCTGATTTACGCGCTCGTGGACCCGCGAGTCAGGTACTAAAGGTGGCCCTGCGTGAACCCGCTGTACCAGGTTGGGAGCTGGCTAGTGGACGCGTACGCGAAGCTCAGAGACAAGCTCAGCCCAGGCTGGCTTGAGAGGAACCGGTCGAGGCTCGTGGAGACTAAGCTCTCGATCTACGTATTCACGACGTCCAAGATAGGGGTCACAGGGCTTGTGCTCGTCATCGTCACGCTCTTCCTAGCCATCTTCGGCCCGGTCATTGCCTGGGAGCCGTACGACGTGTACCCCGTCCTCCTCAACCCAGACCTGGCGGGCAAGCTGCCGCACCCGCCATGCCTGGGCAGCTGTGAGGAGCTCCCGGCGGCAGGCACAGACCACTACGGCAGGGACGTTCTAAGCCTCGTGGTAAGGGGCTTCAGGATCTCGCTGGTCATGAGCGTGATAATCGTCGTGACGAGCGCTATCATAGGCGTCCTGCTGGGTCTCGTCTCAGGGTACTTCGGCGGGGTTGTGGACGAGGTCATCATGAGGTTTACCGACATGATGCTTGCGTTCCCAGGTCTCGTGCTCGCGATCGCTTTCAGCTTGACCCTGAGACCAGCCCTCCGGGATTTCATGATGACCAACCCTGTCTTCACGCACGCTGTAGCCTACATCTTCGCCCTCAACCCCGAGGACGCACCGAACCTCGCTAACCTCCTCTCAGTCTTTCTCGCGCTAATAATCGTGTGGTGGCCGCCCTACACGAGGGTAGTCAGGGGGTCTGTGCTCACAGTGAGGGAGCAGGGCTTCATAGAGGCTGCCAGGGCCCTGGGGCTCTCGGTCAGGAAGATTCTCCTGCGGCACCTGCTCCCCAACATCATATCGCCGCTCCTGGTGATGGTCACCTTCGACTTCGCCACAGCTACCCTGAGCTCCGCCGCTCTCTCCTTCCTCGGGCTTGGGCCGCAGCCCCCCGTCCCGGACCTCGGTTTGGTGATCTCGCAGGCCGGCCAGTTCTTCCCGGAGAGGAGCTGGTGGATAGTCGTAGAGGCTGGCACCGCGCTGCTGCTCATCTCGCTGGGCTGGAACCTCGTGGGCGACGCCCTGAGGGACGTGTTCGACCCGAGGACTAGGCGCTCGATCGAGCTGAGGGCGAAGATCGAGGTGAGACCATGAGCACCGAGCTGGGCGAGAAGCAGGTACTGGCTGCGCGCGACGTCACCGTCAGGTTCTACACCTACGCGGGAGTGGTCCACGCAGTTTCCGAAGCCTACCTGGACGTCTACGAGGGGGAGAGCGTGGCGCTCGTAGGAGAGACGGGTAGCGGCAAGAGCGTGTTCACGCGCGCCCTCACGGGCTTGATAGAGTCCCCGGGGAGGATTGAGTCGGGGCGAGTCTACTTCAGGAGGAGGGATGGAAGGGTGGTGGACATGCTCAAGCTGCCTGCAGACGAGCTGAGGAGGATAAGGGGTGACGAGATCTCCTACGTGTTTCAAGACCCCTCGAGTGCTCTGGACCCGCTGTACACAGCTGGCGACCACATCGCGGAGACTATAATCGAGCACAGGGCTGTGAGCAAGAGGGAGGCTCTGAGGGAGGCTGTCAGGCTGCTCAGAGACGTTATGATTCCCAACCCGGAGACCCGGGTGAAGAGCTACCCGCACGAGCTGAGCGGGGGGATGAGGCAGAGGGTCGTCATAGCCACCGCGATTGCCAACAAGCCTAGGCTCCTCATCGCCGACGAGCCCACTACGAACCTCGACGTCACAGTGCAGGCGCAGATTCTCGACCTCCTCAAGGAGCTCGGGAAGAAGTACGGCATGAGCCTCCTCCTGATAACCCACAACCTGGGCATAGTGGCCGAGACAGCGGACAGGGTGTACGTGATGTACGGGGGGCGCATAGCGGAGACAGCCGACGTGTTCACGCTCTTCGAGTCGCCGCAGCACCCCTACACGCGGCTGCTTCTCAACTGCGTGCCCAACCCAATGAGGAAGTTCGAGAGGCTAGAGTCCATACCCGGCACAGTGCCGAACCTCATCGACATGAAGCCCGGCTGCCCCTTCGCCCCGAGGTGCCCCCACGCCTTGGACGTGTGCTCCAAGGAGAACCCGCCCAGGGTGGAGCTCGGCGGTAACCACGTCGTCCACTGCTGGCTGCACTGGAAGAGGTGATAGTGGTGTCCGAGCTGCTGAGAGCGGAGAACTTGAAGAAGTACTTCAGGGTTAGAGGCTCCCTGTTCAAGACCCTGAAGGCCGTGGATGGGGTGAGCTTCTCGATTAGGGAAGGCGAGACGCTGGGCCTCGTAGGCGAGAGCGGATGCGGCAAGTCCACCTTGGGGAGAGTGGTCATACGCCTCATAGAGCCTACCAGCGGCAGAATTTTCTTCAGAGGCAAGGACGTAACCTCGCTGAGGGGGAGCGAGCTCAAAGGGTTCCGCAGGGAGGCACAGATCGTCTTCCAAGACCCCAACACGTCCCTGAACCCGAGGATGACGATCCTGGAGACACTCATGGAGCCTATCCTCGAGCACAAGATCCCTGTCGGCGACCCCGAGGGCTTCATCACCGATCAGCTGACAAGGGTGGGGCTGGGCAAGGAGCACCTCCACCGCTACCCGCACGAGCTGAGTGGGGGGCAGCGGCAGCGCGTAGCTATTCTCCGAGCCCTACTCCCCAACCCGTCCTTCATAGTCCTCGACGAGCCCACGTCTTCGCTAGACGTCTCCGTGCAGACCCAGATACTGAACATCCTGAAGGACATACAGTCCGAGCGGAAGCTCTCGTACCTCTTCATCTCACACGACATGGGGGTTGTGAAGTACATGAGCCACAGGATCGCCGTGATGTACCTGGGGAGCATAGTGGAGCTAGCTCCTTCAGATACGCTCTTCGAGAACCCACTACACCCCTACACGAAGCTCCTCCTCAGCGCCGTCCCAGTGCCCGACCCCAAGTTCGCGAGGTCTAGGAAGAGGCTCGAGATAAAGGGAGAGCCCCCCTCACCCATTGACCTACCTCCCGGCTGCAAGTTCCACCCCAGGTGCCCCTTCGTCATGGAGAAGTGCAGGCTGGAGAGACCACAGCTCATGGAGGTAGAGAAGGACCACTACGTCGCTTGCTGGCTTTACGCAAAAGCTTAACGCTCTCCGCCGAGCTCTTTCTCCTCCACGAATTACTTCATCATAGAGATAAATAGCTGTCACTATGAAGTACTGGGGCTGCGCCGCGTGAAGTGGGTGCACTGCGAGGAGAAAGCCCTCAGGAAGGTGCGTGGAGCCGCTCTCGCCTGGTACCCCTACTCGTGCTTCGCTCTCGCAGACGGGAGCAGAGTACTCCTGGTGGACTGCGCGATCTCCAGCATCCTAGGCGACGCGGGCGTCAGGGTACTGCTCTCCCGCACCCTACCGGCGAGCTTACTGCGTGAAGCGCAGAAACCACCCGTGGAGGCAAGAATCATCGAGCCGCAGGCATGCGGGGCCGAGGTCGCAGAGGAGCTGCGCAGGCTCCGGGCTGCTGAGCCGAGGCGGCAGCCCTCGATCTTCGATACAGCAGACTACCTGGCCGTCAGGTTCCTCGGAGTACCCTCAGCGATGAGGAATATCGAGGAGGCCTTCAAGGCGCACGCCACCAGGGGGCTTAGCCCCTCAATTCTCCTGGAGGGCTTGGACCTGAGCGAGCTCGACTACCTAGGCGTGGTTTTCCAGCTGCTAGCGATCCACAGCAGGAAGGGCAGGCTCTACCTCCTGGCGGGAGGCGATGTGAGCAGGCTCTACCTCGCCGAGAGGCTTCTCAGAGAAGACGGGAGAGTAGAGCGCCTTCTCCTCGGTTCACCTGGGTAGACATTGTATGTAGACAATTCTTATATACGTCCTGCGTGTTTCGCTGTTGTGGGCAGCGAGGTGCTGAGCATCAGGGTCAGGAGGGAGCTTAAGGAGAAGATGCGGGAGTTCAAGGGTGTGGACTGGAGGAGGGAGATAGAGAGCTTTCTCGAGCGCAGGCTGAAGGAGCTCGAGCTGGAGCGAGTGCTCAAAACCGTTGAGAAGGCTCTCGAAGGCGTGCCCGCTTCAAGCGAGCCGGCTTGGAGAACCATCAGAGAGGTGAGGGAGAGCAGGTGAGAGCGGCTTACGTTGCGGACTCAAGCGTCTTCGCTAGCATCATAGTGAGGGACGAGTTCTACGGGAGGGCTCTCGGCTTCGTGAGGAAGTTCCAGGGGAGGATAGCCACGCTGGACTTTGCTGTAGTAGAGGTCGCGAACGCCCTGTGGAAGCACGCGCACCTTTTGAAGCGTATACCCGAGGATGCTTACGCGGCGCTCAAGGGCGCTATCAAGCCGCTGGTCTACAGCGCTGCCAGAGTTTTCAGGTCTGACGAACTGCTGGAGGACGCATTGGACAGCGCAGTAAGGCTCGAGATCACAGTCTACGACTCGCTCTACGTGACCCTAGCTCTGCGCGAAGGCTGCAAGCTGGCAACCTTCGACGACAAACTCCGTGGGCAGCTGGCTGCCAGGGGGCTCAGCATCGCAGTAGCCCCGTAGCGGTGCGAGCGAGAGGAAGGGGGTGAGAAAAGCGGCGGGAGGCGTGGAGCTCCTCGCCGAGAAGCCGAGGAAGCACCGATGCCGCGCAGACAGGCGCTTGCTCGATCCTCGGGAGGCTCGCCCGCTGCGCGCTAAAGCTTAAAGGATCCGCGGGGTAGAGCTGCAGTGCGGGAGCTGAGCATGTGCAGGCTACTCGCACTGGTAGCGAGGGAGGGCCTGCAGCTCGACGGATTCCTCACCGCTCTCGTGTCGGCGGCCAAGCACGACCCCTACCTGGGCTTAGGAGGCTCGCACGGCGACGGGTGGGGTATCGCGGCGGTCTCCGGCGGCGAGCTACTGCTGTACAAGTCTGGGAAGCCTATCTGGGAGGGTGCGAGCCTAGGCGTGCTCCAGCAGCTGCTGAGGAGCCCGCTCGCAATGATAGCCCACGTCCGCAGGGCCAGCTTCGGCATGCCCTCGGGCGTGGGCGCTGCCCACCCTTTCCCCGTCAACCTCAGCGACGGTGGGCTACTCGTGGTTGCGCAGAACGGTACTTTGAACGTGAGCAGGGCGCTCAAGCTCATCGGGAGGAAGATGCCGCCGGACAACGTGGACTCGTACTTGTACGCGGTAGCCTTGGCGGAGCGGCTAGAAGAGGCCGGGAGCTTGGCAGAGGCGCTCGAGAGCCTCCATAGGGAGCTTGAGGAGCAGCAGGCCGTCAAGAATTTGGCGAACACCGTGGTGCTGCTCCTACGCCGCGCGGACGACAGCTGGGATGCTCAAGTAGGCGTGGTCAAGCACGTGGTCGACGAGGCGAGCTTCAAGTACGGGGAGCTCTACGCACTCGAGAGCCCAGGGCTCTTCGCCGCTGCCTCGATAACTGTCGCCGAGAACCTCGACTGCGGGCTGCAGCTCAAGCCTCTCGGAGGAAACACTGTAATCGTGGTTGACGAGAAGAGCTTGCAGGTGAGCCGCCGCTCCCTGTAGCTGTGGTGCGCGAAAGTGATAAGTGGTTCGAGGCGCACCAGCACGGGAGGCATCATGCTCGTGGTCACAACCCCGAGCATCCCCGGGTACAGGGTCGTCAGGGTGATCGGGGTGGTCAGCGGGATGAGCATCAGGACGCGGGGCTTCCTGGGGAGGCTGGGGGCGGGCATCGAGGCTATAGTCGGCGGCAGGAGCGAGACGTACATCCAGGAGCTCAAGAAGGCGAGAGAGGAAGCGCTGAGGGATCTAGTTGAGAGCGCGCAGCGCCTCGGCGCGAACGCAGTGGTGGGAGTGG
>Ga0105154_1000265_pt1 | contig 23614 bp, 28 predicted proteins | sample SSWtaG_FD_89672 | JGI IMG/M metagenome (GOLD analysis project Ga0105154, IMG submission 89672) | Hot spring microbial communities from Sandy's Spring West, USA to study Microbial Dark Matter (Phase II) - SSWsed_matched | ecosystem: Environmental > Aquatic > Thermal springs > Hot (42-90C) >... | reverse complement strand
TATCAGCGCGTCCTGACGGGCGATGACCCCTACGTGCACCTAAGGTACGCTGAAGAACTTTTGAAGAATGGCTCGATACCCCTAAACGACACCTTGAGGTACTACCCTCAGGGGTTCGACACCAGATACGAGCTACCTCTGGTCTCGTGGTTCATAGCTGGGTTCGCTAGGCTGACGGGTTTGCAACCGATTGACGTGGCCATATGGTTGCCAGCCTTCTTCGCTCCTCTAATTGTTATTCCGGCGTTCTTCATCACTAGAACGCTCACGAAGTCCACCACTGCAGGCATTATAGCCGCCTTCTTGGCGGCTGCTACCCCAGCCTTCATCTTAAGATCTTTCGAGGGCTTTTGCGACAAAGAGGCCTTTACAACCCCCTTGATGTTCGCGGGCCTAGCCCTCGCCCTCTCGTCCTTCAATGCTGTCGCGGCCGCCCAAGGGCTCAGGCGCGACATGGTGACGTCAGTGGCACTTGCAACAGCTTCCGGTGTGCTCATCGGCATCGCGGCCATTGGCTGGAGGGGCTTTCTCTTTGCACACCTCGTCTTGACAGCTTACGTCCTACTAGTGACGTTCTTTGGCAAAGACGGTAAGAGCCTCAGCCTCATCTCCGTACCCTACCTATTAGTGCTGATAGTATCGGGCGTATTTGCTGTCTCCTCCACGTCTAGGTACGGCGGTTTAAACTTCTTCAGGTCAATAACGTTCCTCGTCCCTGTAGGCATGGCCATCCCCCTAGTAACCTTGAGCAAAGTTAAGAGGAAATACGTCGTGGCCATGGTGATCGCCTTAGCGGTGATCCTCTTGTTCGTAGAGAGCGATTACGTCTTCAGGTTGATGGATTGGCTTTTTGGAGGCAAGGGACTAGTTCGCTCAACAGTTGCGGAGTCTCAAAGGCCTACTGTTCATGATGTGTGGAACCAAGTGGGCTTACCGCTCATATTTGCTGTCTTTGCGCTTGTGCCGAGGAGCCTGAAGAATTCGAAGGGCAGGTGCAATTATCTCTTCGTGCTGTCGCTCTTCGGTGTGTCCGCCGCCCTCGCGGCCTCTGAGACGAGGCTACTGATGTTTTTGTCGATAGCTGTGGCAACGATGGCTGGAGACGTGCTGTCGAGGCTCATAGACTACTATGGCTCAAGGCTCTTCGTCAGGTGGAAGAAAGGCTTGAGGCTCAATCGAGAAGCGGCGATGGGCCTCGGCCTCTCGATGGCGCTAGCAACGCTGACCCTTCTGTCGTTATTTGCCATCCCCACGTACTCTACTGAATATGGCCCGATTGTCAGTCACGCAAGGCTATATGAGGGCATAGGCATGAGCGGTCACGATTACTGGCTGGGGGCTCTTCTATGGCTCAGAGAGAACACGGATCGAAACGCCATAGTGATCTCTTGGTGGGACTACGGCTACATAATACAATACTACGCCAATAGGACGACGATAGTAGACCCCGGAAACGTATACGAATGGAGGAACGTTAAAGTAGCGAAGTTCTTCATGTCGGAAAGCGAAGAAGAGTCGCTAAAGATTTTGAATCAAAGCTTCGGCTTTGAGGGCAGAGAAGTATACGTGCTAGTCTCTTTTGAAGAAATCCTTAAAAGCCATGCCATAGCGAAGATAGCCGGCTCCTCAACACCGTCATTTCTGTTGACCCAGCAAGGGTTGAGCATAGGCAATTTCGATGCGCTCTTAACGAAGCTCGTCTTGGGGATATGGCAGCCTGAATACGTGGATGGTTTAGCTCACTTTGAAAAGGTCTACTGCGATTCGCGGTACATAGCAATTTATCGCATAGTATGGTGACCCTGCATGGCATTTGAACGATCTCCGTCAAACAATCTAGCCCTATTACTATATTTACGTAGATGGAGATTATTGCGAAGTCGTAGTTATTCTTTTACGAACTTGGCCTTAAGTCTATACGTCACATATTTATCATGAGGCGAGTACTTAGGCGGGTGTGGCACCTTCAGCTCTCCTCCACAATAGGGGCACTTATCACGCTGTAATGTATACCTCTGGCACCCCCTGCACTTCATTAATAGGCTCTTCAAGCTTCGACACCTACTTCTTCGGCTCTTCGAGTATCTTCCCTTGTCCTCCTTCTTTCGATATCACGCTCAGAGCCACGTTAGCTACTTCCTTCAACATGCTCTTGAGAGCTTTGTAGTCCTCTGCCGTCGCATCAATCCTGTACTTTGGCGCACCATCGGCGTAGATCTTGACTTGATAACCCTTGCTCTTTGCGTAATTTAAGGCCTCAATGAGAGCTTTCTTTATTGCCTCGATGCCTCGAGGTCCGTGGCACCTTAACTCAAGGACCGTCGACATCTTCACCTGAGGTACCTCTATGTGCTCTTTGGCTAGCTCGGCCAAGACCTCGGCCCACTCTTTGCTGACTCCTGCCGCTAGCAGGGCCTCTGCACCTCTTCGAGCGGCTTCCTCGAGCCCAGCGAAGATCTCGCCGTAATGGTCTTCAAGCTTCCATCCTGCCTCCTCGTAAGCTTCGTCGAGCCTCCTTCCCAATTTCTTTGCTGCGAAGTCTAATAAGACTTCGGCCTTCTTAGCTCTTTTCCACTCAAGCATCTTTCTATCTCTTTCTATGTCTGCTACTCTCTTTAGCGAGAGGTCTACATGTCCCTTCGAAGGATCTACTCTAATGACTTTAAAGGTCGTTTTCTGGCCCTCACGTATGACGTCCCTAATGTTGTGGAACCAAGACGAAGAGACCTCGTTTAGTGGCAAATAAGCCCTCTTTCCTCCATATTCGTCGAGGGTTACGTAAGCCCCTTTATCAAATACCTGCGTCACAGTCCCTATAACTATCTCTCCTTGCTGTGGCCATTCTCTCCTCTTTTTCACCAATTGCCTCCACCTTCCTGTTCGTCACCCGAACTCACCGATCTTCTTTCCCTCTATCCTCGCTTTGCCGCCAGTCGGTGTTGCCAGCAGTTTGCCACAGACGAAGCAGTGCACGTAAGTTGAAGCGTTGCTGAAGATGATCTGCGTATTGCCACAGTCTGGGCACCTCACGTTATAGAACTTCGATTTAGGCATGGGCACGAGCTCTTTCCTTTTCTTGACCACTTGCAATCACCCCTTGGCGACTTCTACTATCTCCAGCTTCTTCAACCTTATGCCCTTTCTATGCAATATGTAGCCACATTTCTTGCACGTAAGCTTTAGGACCTGCTTCTTAGTGACCTTGGCGAACCTCTTTTGCTCTGGCTTTCTCTTACTGCCATATCCTTTCTTCTTCCTCGCGTATCTCCTCTCTCCTTGGGCCAAAGACCTTCTTTTCCCCGCTTTGTACAGAGTCACGCTATGGGGCGTGTGAGCCTTACACTTAGGGCAGTAAGTACTTATCTCTCTCGGCACCTTCATTGCACTCACCTTATGCTTATCTCTTCTGCGATCCCTACGTCGATGAGCACTTTACCAGGTCGCTTATTTATAAAGATTACATCTTCTGGCTCGAGCTTGGGCAAACCAAGCCTTTCAGCGAGGGCTTCGTCCAAGTTCTTTCTCAATAATAGCAAGACTTTGCCCTCTTCTTGAGGCTCAGTCCCCTCTATGCTAAGGCCTGCCTTGGCGAGTTCAAGGGCTTTTCGAAGATTGGCGTAATAAACGTCCTCCTCTGGAGGCAACTTCTCTATCGGCCTACCATCCATTGCCTCGAGCATTATTTTTCTAGCCCTGACGCTCTTAATGGTCGAGAGAATTTTTTCTAAGAGCGTGATCTCCTCCTCCCATATCCTGCGCTGTACTTCGCTGACCTCGTTGTTCTTCCTTAACCTCAAGGAATGGACATAGCTTAGAGCTACATCGTAGAAGTTTTGAGGTAGCAACAGGAGCCTCTCGCTATTTATTTCACGAAGGAGGACGTTTAATAATTCTTTAAGCATCTTCAATCTCCTCGCCAACTACAACAGCGTTCTCTGAGCAAATCAGGTACACGGCTAATCCTAGGGGTACCTCTACGACCTCATTGTTATAGGGGCCCCACGTTTGGTCGAGGAAGGTTATCCTTGGCATGTCAAAAATCTTGACCTTGGCCTCGCCTTTCACAAAGGCTACGGCATGTAGGTAGGGGTCAAAGGATTCCACATCTTTCAGGGGGACTTTAGTTGCTATGAGCCCCGTGCCTCCGTGCAACGTTCCAGGCAATCTTATCAACCTCTTTATGTCCGTCGTTACCCTCTCATCGACTTCACAACGCTTATGTTTTATGACTTTCTCGACGGCTTTGAGCCAAATCCTGCGTGCAATACCCTCTAAAGGCCAATAGTCTTGAGCTTCCTCGAGCCCCTTAATTATTGTTTTTATTGCTTTCTCTACTTTAGGCCCTCCTTTAAAGCTTAAAAATTCCATAACATCATTGGAATTAAGGAGCTCGTAGACCCCTTTAGCGATCCTCCCGGGCCACCCTCCAGCACTCAAGGGAGGCACAAGGACCCTCCTTTTTTTGTCCTGTATCACGAGCCCTGTGCCCCTTACATAGTCGACTATCTCCCTCCTAGCCCTTTGGTCTAACCCTCTCACGACATCGCTTTCTACGTGTATGTGAAAGCCCCTCCGTCCTGAGAATACTATGGAGATTTCTTGAGGTGAGAATCCAAAGTCTTGAATTAAGAAGTCTTCGACGAGTTTTATGGTCTCTTCTTTGGCTACTTCGAGGCACTTCTCACAGAACCAAGTCCTCGCCTCTATTCTCTTGCTTGAGCATTTGGGGCATGCTTCGGGAGACATGCCGCTACCAGCAGTACCACAGTCTAAGCACATCCACTTATCGTGTTGCTCTTTGCATGGAGTGTACACGTGGTCGACATCTATATCGAAAATGAGGTCGGCACCCATCCACTCTTTAGCGTCCATGTCTGGAGCCGATGGTTGTGCGTAATAGGCCGACGAGTAGTAGACATGGAGCGGGGAACTCTTGTGAAGGAACTCTTTGACTTCACTCCACTTCTCGAAGGCTTTATGTCTTACCATCTCGCCCTTCTTTGAAATCATGAAGGCAAACTCCCTTCTTCTGAAGTCCTTAGGCTGTTCCCCCCTCCACTCGACATAGTACTCTCTAAACAGCTTCTTTATAAAGCCCTCATTATCGAGCTCTTTTTTCAAGCTCCCCCCTCTTCAACAGCTTAAGCTTCTTGCTGTAATAAATCAGAGGGTGCTTGACTTTTTGACAAAGGGCGTCATCTGCCATGCAGAGGCTAAATGTCCTCAAGGTCGCACAGCCAGGTGGAGAGTACCTTGTCCTAGATCCTATCTCGCCCGCTATATGTCTTAAGTGATAGAGCGTCTTATTTTCATCGAAATCAGGCATTTTGCGAAACACTTCGAGTAGCTCTTCAGGCCTCTTCCCTATAGATATCAAGAACGTGGCAAGTGTAAAGCGAGCCATGTGAGGGAGGTTCTTACCCTTTTCGGCGTCTTCAAGTAGCTTCGAAATACAAGGTGGGAAAGCTGAGGGCTCATACTTGTTGACGTACGTTGTGTGCACATCAACCTTTGGGAGGATGCCTTGGACCTCTTTGTCTAGCTCTTCGATTATTGGTTTGAGGGCACTGGGTATTTGGACTTGCTCTGCTTGGTCGGCCCTCTCTAAGATCCTTACTCTGTAGGCCTCGGCCAAGAGCCTAGAGAAGTCTTTTCGGGGCAACTCGACATAACCATTTACGAGCTTTCTATTTACGAGCTTCCAATAGGCGTCTAATACGTTAACAGACGTTTTGAGGTAGTCGTCAAACCTGATTAAGAGGTAGTCCTCTTCCCTTCTGACGTGCCAATTGAAGCCATCAACTGCTAGGGACATCATCTTCTCAAAATCTTCCTTAAGAAGGTTCACTAGGATCCTGTTCTTCTCGGCCTCAGCATACACATTGATCAACCTTGTGTTGTTCATGTACTTTATCAACAATAGCGCAACAGGATGCGACAATATCTCTACGTCTAGGTCCCTCTTATAGACTGAGGTCACGCGAGAGTATACAGCCTCTCTTATCCTCTCAACACTTCTTCGAACTACTTCTGACTCGGGGGATAATATGACGTTTATCCCTAAACTCTCTTCGAGCTCTTTAACTAATTTAGAGGCCAAACTTATGAACGGATATGTCGCGGCATCTAATTTGGAAAAAATCATGGTCCTTCTTCTTTACTCCTCAAGTCTAGGAGCTAAATAGTACCTTATGGTTCCTCCACCTGGAATCGGAAACGTCAGGCTTAGGGGCATTCCAGTTGAAAACTCGAGAGTGGCTACTTCAGCGGCCTTGTTCGCTTTAACCATGTCCATTAAGTACTCCAAGCTATAAGAGGCAATGGACTCCTCCTTGACCTCTAGCTCTAAGAGGGCCCCCGTTTCGGAGGTTAACGTCGCTTCAACCTCGCCTTTATCGCTTTGGCCCCTCACTACGATCGCGTTGCTCCGTCCTTCTAGCTTGACGTAGTCGCTCACCAGCTCTACGTCCTTCAAAGCGTCCTCAAGTATATCGGCCATTACCGTGGCCTTAACGTTAAACGAAAGTGAGGGCGTTGGCAACTCTTCGTATTCTACGTCTATCAGAGGTAAAGCAAAGCTCCTTGAGGCCTTGCCCTTCAATATGACTTTTAGCCTCCCGCCGCTAGGCGGTACTTCGAGCTGGACCTTTTCTTTTGCGCTCCCCCTCTTAACTATATTCTTCAACTCATCAAAGTTGAGGCCTATGATAAGCTCTCCGTCACACTGATACTCGTCAAAAGCGTCTCGGGGCATCTCAAAATCTATCATCGCTATCTTCGATGGATCCATAGCCCTCAGCCTCAGCCCGTCCTCGCTTATCTTGATAGTACCCTCGCTTATCAGCGAAGATAGTGCGTCAATTATCCTGTACCACAATCGCGCGTCTCTAAATACGGCTTTAAACATAAGTTGCCCTCCTAGCTAGAGTTGTGCGAATTTCAATATTTAACTCTAATCAACGCGCCTCCTAGTTAATGGTATTCCCTCCACGTCCTTCCGCATTTTACGCACCGATAGAACCTCGTCATACCCTCATCGCCTCTGCGCGTCTGAACCATCCAGTAGTAAGCTTCGTTGTGCCCGCACTCTGGACAAGAAGCCGCCGTCTTTGGCATGGCCTTGTAGGAGCTTCCCTCTTCGACGACTACCACTTTCTCCTTCTGTGTGTGAGCTATTTGCTCTCTCTTTACAAGTTGTCTCCTCTCTTCGGAGTAACCGCAACGCCTACAAGTCCAGAAAGACTTTTCGCTATCTCTTTTTAACGTCATAAGGGTACCACATCTCGGGCACAGAGGTAACAGAGTGCTCACCTCAAACGGTCCTGCTGATTATATTGCGTATTATTTCGTAAAAAATCCTCCTTGCGACTCTTAAAGCTTCTGGAACATCGCCTTGGACGCATAATCTCTTAATTTTTTCATGGGAAATGAGGACGTCATCCCCCTTCTTCTCTTTAACTACTATTATTTCGACTCCTCTCTGTTTTGAGATGTCTAAAAAAGTCTTTTCGACGTTGATTTCGAGGTCCCTCAAAAGCTCCTCATCAATGAGGATGGTTCTTGCTTGATCTAGATATCTTGACCTGAAAGCCTCGTCGCTTTTCCTCTTTTCATCCAAAACCCTTACTTCTAAGCTCTCAAACCAGAGCTTCCCTCTGAACAGAACGCTAATTATAACCTGCCTGTCCCCGGCTATGGCCAGAACTCTTTGCTCTCTCTTCATGATGAAGAGGCCCTTTCTTCGCTTAAAGCAGAGCTAAAGATATTCTTAAATTTCTCAAGAGTTGTGACTATGTCTTCCGCCGCCCTCTTTAACGCCTCTTCAGGCCTCCCATCTTTGGCCCTCACGTAAAACACTGGGTTGGAAACAAGCGGATGGTCGATTCTATAAGCTGCGAATTCGACATTAGGGTTTCTCAGCAAGAAATCTCTCAGTAAATTGCAGAAGGTGTGCCCTTCTCCTATTATCTCTAACTTCAGGCTTCTCTCGTCCCTCTCCAATATCCTTATCTTCATCTTATCAACCACTACAGCTTAAGGTTTGTCGAGTACTTCGCGGAGAGCTTCCTTTCCTCCTGCACTCTACATTTCAGACAATAAAGTTTTCTATTCCTAATGGTCATGGGGGTTTGGCAATTAGTGCAGAAAGCTGTCACCACACCTAGTCCTCTTTCTTTTATCGACAATTGATAGGGCGGTCTCGGGTTTATTACCTTAGCCCTCAAAATGTCAGTCACTCTCACCATATCGGATAAAAACTCCACGAACTTGTCGCTGACCTGGCTTATGTGAAGCATCCCGTGAAGTGGCTCGCTTAAGACTAAGTCTTTGTCCTCAATCTTCCTTATTAGCACCGTTGCGACGTCTTTTTTCATCCCCACGACCTCTCCTAGCACTACATCGCCTCTCTCTATAACAAGGGGTCCCCTTTTTATTAATGGATGAACCTCTACCTTTTTCTCGTTGACCTTCAAAATGGCTACGCCCAATATCATTGACCTTACGGAGCCGCCATCTACATAAGTACCCTCTCCTGGTAGAAACTCCTCTATAACGCCTATTTCCTCTCCTGGAACTACGACGTCTTTCAACACCTTTTTGCTCATGAACCTTCACTCTTCCTCATTATTCTATAAAGGTCCACCTTAACTTTGTAGCCCTTCTTGGCATGGAACTCAAAGGTCGGTCTTATAGTTATTTCAAGGGGTATGACTCTGTCAACTATTCCGCCCAAGCTCTTGATAAACCTTTTCAGAAACTGCCTGTTCTTCCAGCCCGATTTGTGAAGGCTGTAAACTATGGGGGCTATTTTTAGGGCGGCCTCTAAGAAGGGCCTATCAGCTCCCTCCCTTTTCACTCCGTAAGGAGGGTTTTGAACTACGACGTCGGCCTTCATGTTAAGTTTTTGGACTGAAGCCAGAATCCACGAGGTTCTATCTTCGACTCCCAGTTTCTTGGCGGATTTGGCGGCCACCCTCAATGCGACTTCGTCTATATCGACGCCGACGACGTAGCTCGCGCCAAGTAGTGCTGAACCTATGGCTAATCTCCCAGTTCCGCAACCTAAGTCCACGAGCACCTTCCCGCTTATGTCGCCGTATGTCGTTTCTATGGTCCACAGTATATCGCTCACCTCTTCACTCATCAATGTGTACTGCTCCAGCGAGACCTTGGGCTCTGGATGCTCATCTACTTTCGAGAGCAATATTGCGAGTTGCTTTTTCGTTAGATTCCCAATCACACAAAGACCACTCCTCGAGCTTTAATTCCCCAGCTACTATTAACGCTTCAAGAACTGTTAGCACGGGCCTCCTATAGTTCATGTAGTCATCGATTGGGATTCTGGGACAGGCCGTTATAACGAATGCATCAGGCTCTGGAAAGTTTTCTAAGGCTTGCGGCGACACTTCGTATAAAGTTAGAAGACAGACCTTCTTCCCCCTCTTTTCGAGTAATTTCTTCACTCTCATCGCGGAGTAGAGATGCCTTTGCCGCCATTTACATCCTACAATTATGCAGTAGTGCCTGGCCTCCTCCATAGCTCTGAACACGTAGTAGTGCCTTGCCGACTTCACTTTTTTTACTTCGTGCCCTATCTCCTTCGCCTCGCCTCGGTAGGGATCGCATAGCACTACTGGTACTCGAGTTGCCAGCCCTAGACCTAGGGCGTGAAAAAGACCTCCGCCCAAGTGTATGAAGACCTCAACCCTGTTTTTGATGGATAGGGCTGAGGTGTAATCGCAACCCAAGACCTGGCCAGCGTACTTGACTCTATTAGAGCCAACGCCCACGTGGACCCGATAGCCCTCTTCTTCAAGGCGTTGCCTGACTAGCGCTATGTAGGGTACCTCTTGAAGGGATGCCGTGACCCCTACGTCAACGACGTCCTTCATGGAACATAAGACGTCAAGAGCTTTATTGACAGCCTCAGAGAGGAACTTTACTCTCGAAAAAGCTTCTACGAAGAACGTGTCGATGCCGAGTTTATTGGCGTAAGCGAAAGTCTCTGGGAAGGGGGTGTGCCCATAGTGAGCAATTCCATCAGCGCCAACTTTCAGTGCCTCCTCGAACGCCACGTCGCAAGCACCGTAGCAACTCGAACCTGAAACCATGACCTCGACATTTGGCATCTCTCTGCTTACTTCTTCTACGACAGAGCATGAATACTGTTTCAATCCGTCGGCGAACTGTAAGAGCAACTTCTCTATGCCTCTTTTGCGCACAAAGTCCAAGACCTCGTTAATCTTCAAGTCGTACACGTCTAAAGCAAGAACTGAAAGGTAGCGCTATAGATTTAAGCATATCCGCTAACAAGGGATTTGAGATCGATGTTAAGCAAATTAGGTGCATCGCTTCGAGAGGCCATAAAGAAGTTCTTGGGAAGGCCTGTAGCGGACGAGCTAGCAGTCAAGGAGCTGATAAGGGACGTGCAGAGGGCCCTCTTGATGGCAGATGTCAACGTCGAGCTAGTCCTCAAGATAACTCAAAAGATTGAGGAGAGAGCCCTCAAAGAGCCCGTGCCCTCAGGCTTTACTCGGAGAGAGGTGACGTTAAAGGCCCTCTACGAATCCCTCGTAGAACTCTTAGGAGGGGAGAGACAACCCGACGTGCTATACCCCACGAATAAACCAATCGTGCTCATGCTAGCAGGGGTGCAGGGATCCGGTAAGACCACTACTGTTGCTAAACTAGCATGGTTCTACAAGAGGAAAGGGTATCGCCCGGGCGTGGTCTGCGCGGACACGTTTAGGCCAGGGGCTTACGACCAATTAAAGCAACTGACTATGAAGGTTGGAGTCCCGTTTTATGGCGAGAAAACTGGGGATCCCGTGGAAATAGCCCTTAGAGGTGTCGAGGTCCTTAAGAGCATGGGATGCAACGTAATAATCATTGATACGGCTGGGCGGCACAAAAGTGAACACGCTCTAATGGAAGAGATGAGGCAACTGTCTGAAGCCATAAAGCCAGATGAGGTCATGCTCGTGATCGATGCCACGATAGGCCAGCAGGCCAAACCCCAAGCGGAAGCGTTCAACAATGCGACTAAGATAGGCTCGATAATAGTCACCAAGCTGGACGGGGCCGCGAGAGGAGGAGGAGCCCTCTCGGCTGTTGTCGCCACCGGCGCGCGCATCAGGTTCATAGGAGTTGGCGAGGACATTGAGGAGCTTGAGGTCTTCGAGCCGTCGAGCTTCGTGAGCCGCCTCTTGGGAATGGGAGACCTCAAGTCACTGACAGAGAAAGTGAAGGAGGCATCACTCAAAGAGCAGGAGATGAAGGGCTTAGTCAGCGGCAAGTTCACGCTGGAGGACATGATCAACCAGCTCGAAGGGCTTAAAAAGTTGGGTCCGCTTCGAAAGATTCTCGAGATGATACCGGGTTTTGGCCTGAGCCTGCCAGATGAGGTCGCAGATGTGGCGCAAGAAAAGCTCGAGAAATGGACCGTCATAGTCAAATCCATGACTAGAGAAGAACTAGAGCGTCCCGAGATGATAAATAGGTCTAGGATGAGGAGGATAGCCCGAGGTAGCGGCGTAAAGGTCAAGGAGGTCAAGGAGCTTTTAGACGCTTACGAAGCGATGAGGCGGATGATGAAAGCCGTGCTTAGGAAGCAGAGAAAGGGGCGCCTCCCTCTACCCTTTAAGATGTAGGGGACTCGTTTGAGCGGTCGAGGTCCCGTGCATGCTAAACGCCGCATCGAAGGTGATCGAAAAAGCCTTGAAACTGGCCGAGAGGGCCGCACTTTGCGACAAGTGCTTCGGTAGGTTCTTCGCCAATCTGGGCTTTGCTTTGAGCAATGAGGCGAGGGGCTCGAGCCTGAAGACCGTTATATGCATGATAGCCTCAAGCCTCCTGAACAGGGGGGACCAAGAGGCTTTAAACGCTTTGCGGAACGTTGCGAGGACAGGCTTTAAGGTCGCGAGGGAGCTTTTAGCTAAGAATGGCCTTGAAGTGCCTGAAGCATCTCTATGCGAATTGTGCGGGGGGCTACTTTACGAGCCGTTGCAACGACTCGCGGGAAAAGCCGTCGCCGACTTGCTCAAATACGACTTCAATACTTATCTCGTCGGGTGCAAAGTACCTGGTAGCATAATAGAGAAGGAGGACAGCTTAAGATCTTACCTCGAGGTGGATTGGGGAGAGTCCATAAAGAGGGAGATAAACCGAGAGGCAAGCTTGATCATAATGTCTAAGACCGGGAAAAAGCCAGACCTTCAAAGGCCCGACATTGTCGTAGTGCTAGACTTTCATAAGATGGACGTGGAGATAAAGCCAAGCCCTATTTTCATATATGGGCGTTATAGAAAGCTTGTTCGTGGGATACCTCAGTCCAGGTGGTTCTGCTCTAAGTGTAAAGGGGTTGGGTGTCCTGAGTGTAATTGGACGGGAAAGCAATATGAGCTCTCGGTCGAGGAGCTCATAACCAAGCCAATGATAGAGGCTTTCGAGGCCCGCAGGGCCCGATTTCACGGAGCTGGAAGGGAGGACGTGGACGTGAGGGTCTTAGGTTCTGGGAGGCCTTTCATCGTAGAGGTCGTAGAGCCCAAGAGGAGGTTCATCGACTTAGAGGAGTTGCGACGGGGGATCAATGAGAGTTCTCAAGGAGTCGTGGAGGTCTCAGAGCTGTCTTACACCAACAGGTCGATGATAGGGAAGCTGAAGCTCTCGGCCAAGGTTAAGAAAAAGACTTACAGGGCACTCGTGGAAATGGAGGAGCCTCTAGAGAGGGAGAAGCTTGAGGTGCTCAGCAAGTACTTTCAAGGAGCCACCATAAAGCAGTGGACCCCTAAGAGGGTCTTGCACCGTCGTGCTGACAAATTGCGAACGAAGAGGGTCTACGAGATAAGAGTGGTAGACGTTAAGGACAGGACCTTCGAGGTTTTAATAAAGTGTCAGGGGGGCCTTTACGTCAAGGAGCTCATACACGGAGATGAAGGTAGGACTACTCCGAGTTTTCAAGAAGTCTTGGGCACGAAGCTCAAGGTTCTAGAGCTGGACGTCCTAGACGTCGAGGATTAAGCCGTAGCGCTGAGGGGTTTTATGTGCTCTGGCGTAGTTATTATTATCTTGCGCTTGTTGCCGAGCTTGGTTTCAATTATGTACGCCTTCCCTCTCTTGCCTATTACCACTCCCGTAAGTCCGTGGTACCTCCTATGAGGAGCCGTCCTAATGTTTGAAGGGTCTATGTCAAAGCAAACTCTGTCACCTATTTCGTACTCGACGAGCAGGTAGCTCAGCCCCCTCATGCCACGCTCGCGTGGATGCTTCGACAGCAAGCTTCTACCCCTGCTCCTCAGACCTTTGGAACGCTTCATCCTCATCACCTAGTTTCAGAGCCTTCTGAGGGCTTAGCTTGAACAGCAGAGTCCCAAGCCACAAATATATTTATTTTCCTCGCGAGAAATACTCTTCAGATCGAGTTCTCACACTCGTGAGGGCTTAGAGATGAAGGTATTGAAGCTTGAGGAGATTCCGTTACCAAAAGTGCGAGACTTTCTCGAGCTAAGGCAGAAGCGAGGTCCTCTGGAGTCATACCAGACGGCCGCTCTCTCTCACGCTTCTAAGTTCTCAAAAATCCCCTCTGAGAGGGCCGAGAAGCTTGTTGAGGCCCTCATAGATAAATTTAAGATCTCTAAGGCGACCGCAGTGCAGATAGCGAACGTCTTACCCACGTCGATAGAGGAACTTAGGACATTACTTGTTAGGGAGGGCAAGGTCTTTCTAACCGAGGACCTCGAGAAGGTTCTAGAGTTAATTCGCACGTACCTTGAGTGAGTCTTCCACTGACTTTTAAGTGGAAATAGGTGTCAAACCTTGTGGGCTAGAGATAAGAAGAAATTTGAAGAATACGCGTACATACTCGATTTCCTTCCTAGAGGATACCTGAGGGAGAACCGTCCTCACTTCATGGGCAAGCCGATAGCACAAGCCGTCGGTGAGGACTTCTTCATGCTACTGGAGCTGGTACCAAAGCCTAACGTCCCCTTAACCTCTGGAGAAAGGGTCTTCATAGGAAAGGGCTTTAGAGAAAAGATAGATAGGATAACGAGGAGATTAAGCTTTGAAGAATTGACGGCTTTTGCTAAAGATGAGCTACCTCGAATAATAGAAAAGATAGTGAGGGAACGCGAGAGTAGATTTGTGCAGTTCTTGAACAGTGCTCCACCCCTTACCACTAAGATGCACTCTCTTGAGCTCTTGCCTAGGATAGGGAAGAAAACTATGTGGGTGATAATCAAGGAGAGGGAGAAGGCTCTCTTCGTCAGCTACGAGGACTTTGAGAAGAGGACGGGAGTCAACAACATAGTCGGCATTATAATTGAGAGGATTTTAACCGAGTTAAAGGGCAACGAGAGGTACTATTTATTTACCGTACCACCAGCTCCCAAAGAAAAGGCCATAGGGCCATGAGTTTGCGAGAACGAACCTTGGCCCTTATTAAGAAGTACTCCATAGCGCCGAAGAAGGAGCTAGGCCAGTCGTTTTTAGTGAGTGAGAGAGTTGCACAACGGATAGTGGAGCTCTCACAAGTGGATGGCCTTGTGGTTTTAGAGATCGGGGCGGGACTAGGGGCCTTGACTGAGCCGCTGGCCTCTAAAGCAAGGCTCGTCTATGCGATCGAGGTCGACCCTCTGCTTTGCAAGGCTCTTCGAGAGGAGGTGCTGAAGGACTACAACAACATTGTGTTGATAGAAGCCGACTTCTTAGAAGTCACGCCCCCCTCAGTCGACGTCGTAGTTTCCAACGTCCCCTACAGCATCGCTACACCTCTGCTCTTCAAATTGGCGCGAGAATGCACCTTCAACAGGGCTGTTCTAACGTTGCAGAAGGAGCTAGCCCTTCGCATAACATCGAAGCCCGGCACTAGAGACTACGGAAGGCTTACGGTCTCTCTCGATGTCTTCTTCTCCTCCCACATGCTCATGTCGATTAGGAAGAGGAACTTCTACCCTGAGCCCGAGGTGGACTCAGCCGTAGTCGCACTCCAAAGGCGCTCGCCTTCGTATGAGGTCAGAGACTTGGACTTGCACTTAGAGGTCGTCAAGTGGCTCTTCACCCAACGCAATAAGTTGCTGAGAAGAGCCCTGCGGACCATAGCGTCGAGGCTTTCACAGCTGAGACTAGATGAAAGGGCCTTCTCCGATGCAAGGTTGCAAGAGTACATGAACAAGAGAGTCAGGGACCTGAAGCCATCGGATTTTGCCCATATATCAAACGTCTTGAAGGACTACTTGACGCGCTGAAGGGGGCGGACTTGAAGCTCGTCTTCGACGGTATGGTCATACATGTGTGGGAAGGAGTCTATCCGCCTTCTGACGACACATTCCTGTTGTTGGACAACTTGAACTTAAGCGGTGGGGAGCGCGTGCTCGACATAGGGACCGGGACGGGAATCTTGGCGATAAAGTGCGCACTAAAGGGGTGCTACGTAGTGGGTCTAGATGTGAACAGAAAAGCCGTTCGTAATGCGAAGTTCAACGCTAAGATAAACAACGTCGACCACTTGACATGCTTCTTGTGTTGTGATGCGACGACCTCTCTAAGGAGCGAATGCGACTTCGACGTCATAGTGATGAACCCTCCTTACTTGCCGTCAACGGGGGACCCGCGCATAGACGAACCGTCGTGGGACGGCGGCCCTGACGGCACCTCTCTAATCGCTAAGGTAATCGATGACTTAGGTAGGTTGTTGGCTGAGAAAGGGAAGTTATACTTTGTCATCTCATCCCTTTCGGACTTCACGAAGATCATGTCGAGGCTCAATATTGCTAATTTTAACTCAGTAGTAGCGGCTAAGAAAAAGTTGTGGTTTGAGGAGCTCCTCCTCGTGGAGGTGAAAAAGTGCCCCAGTTCAGGGTAGTCCTCGTGGAGCCGCTATACGAGATCAATATAGGCTTCGCCTGCAGAGTCATGAAGAACTTCGGCTTCAAGGAGCTATGCCTCGTAAGGCCTCGGACCTCCATCACGGAGTCGTCAATGATATTCGCGGCGAAGGCCCGCGACGTCCTCGAGTCCGCTATCATAGTTGATAGCCTAGAAGACGCCGTGAAGGACTTCGACTTGAAGATAGGCACGACTGGCAAGCTGGCTGGCCCTCGAAACGTCCTGAGGAGCGTAGTCCCTCCTTGGCACTTGCATGATCTGATGAAGTGTGAGGGTAAAGTGGCATTGATCTTTGGTCGAGAGGACATAGGCTTGACGAATCAGGAGCTCTCGATGTGCGACGTCCTCGTTAACATACCCACGAGCGAGGAATACCCCGTAATGAACGTCACTCACGCCATGGCGGTGATACTCTACGAGCTGTCCAAAGCCCACATAAGGCCCAAAGTGAAGCTGGCAAATGCAAAATTGAGAGAGGTCGCACTCAAGTACTTCTCTGACATATTGGAACTAGTCGAATACCCGAAGGAAAAGGAGCCGAAGGCCAAGCTAGCGTTCAAGAGAATTTTGGGCAAAGCCTTCATTTCCCAAAAAGAAATACAGATCTTGCTGGCCTTCTTGCATAAGGTGCACCTGAGGCTTAGCTCCGACGTCACGAAGAAAAGTTAAAAAGGTCCAGCCCCTTAAGGGGGGAGGTGCGTAGCGTATGCCTTTGAGGCCAGCTCGTTGCTACAGGCTCGTTAAGGGACCAGCCTACACGAGAAAGGAATATGTACACGGCGTCCCGCCGCCGAAGATTACTAAGTTCACTATGGGGAACACGAAAGCTGACTTCCCCTTGGTAATACAATTAGTTGCCAAAGAGCCAGCGCAGATAAGGCACAACGCCTTGGAGGCCATGAGGGTCGCGTGTAGCAAGTACTTATCCTCGAGGCTCGGTGAGAACAACTACTTCCTCAAAATTCATCCATACCCTCACCACATACTTAGAGAGAACAAGATGATGGCCTTTGCTGGGGCTGACAGGCTCCAGGACGGAATGCGCCTCGCCTTCGGCGATCCTATAGGAACTGCGGCTAGAGTGAAGGCTGGGGACGTCGTTCTTACAATAAAGGTTCCGATAGATAAAGGAGAGGTAGCAAAGGAAGCTGCGAGAAGAGCGGCCTCGAAGTTACCTATGCCCTGTGAGATAGTGATCGCAAAGAACATCGCTAAAAGTTAGCTAAGCCTATCGCTGTCCAGAGAAGGAAGTAATTATCATCAGCGCCAATAGTCCAATAATCATAAATATCCACATCCAGTTGAACATCTTAGACCTCTTCTCCCTCTTCACGAGCTCTTCCTCACACAGTCCCTCGCAGACAGGCGGGTTTCTGCTGGCTGGCACGACCCCTCCACATATCACGCAATGCCTGTGGTCTGGTACGCTAGATTCCTCGACCCTCTTCTTTTTAGAGGACGTCTTGGACCACCTTACGACGCTTTATTAAGCCGACCTTTAATAAATGTTGTGTGTGAAAAGCCTCTCTTCGCGAAGGCCTCAATTAAAGTTACGCCGAGGCCCCGGTGAGACATTTTAATTTTACTTTAATATTCGTAGAGGGGTTCAGGACTACGGGCTCGATCCGTTAGTTAGATAGGAATCACTTCTTGTGCCTTCCTTTACCTTCTGCTCTAAGCATCTTTTCAAGGATTATCCTTCTCTCGACCTGCGCGACGAGGCGACGCACCCTGACGACTGCGTCGGGGTTAACCGATATGCTGTCTATACCTTGGCGCACTAGCCACTCCACGAAGTCCTCCAAGTACGAAGGTCCTTGACCGCATATGCTCACAGTTACCCCATGCTTGTGCGCGACCCTGATTAAGTGGCTTATGGCCCTCAAGACCGCTGGATCCCTTTCGTCGAAGTAGCGCGGGTCGAGCTTTGGCATGATCTCTGAGTCACGGTCGACGCCAAGTACCAGCTGAGTCAAATCGTTGCTTCCTATGCTAAAGCCATCAACATACTTGCAGAACTCATCGGCCATGAATATAACGCTTGGGACCTCGGCCATTGCCCATACCTTGAAGTCTCTTCCCCTTTCGAGCCCCTCCTCCTTCATGATTTGTAGGACCTTCTCCACCTCCCAAGTAGTTCTAACGAAAGGTAGCATCACCCACACGTTCTTGAGGCCCCACTCGTCCCTCACCTTCTTGATAGCCCTGCACTCCAACCTGAATGCCCTCTCGTACTGCGGGCTTATGTAGCGGGAAACGCCGCGATAGCCGAGCATCGGGTTTCGTTCTTCGGGCTCATACTTCTCGCCGCCCTTCAACTCTCTGTACTCGCTCGACTTGAAGTCGCTGAACCTGACGATGACAGGCCTTGGCTGGACCTGCCTAGCCACTATCGCTATGCCCTCGGCCAGTTTATTCACGAACTTGTCTTCTTCGCCTATCTCCAGCAAATAGAGTGGGTGTTCTCCTATGTAGGACGACAGTATAAACTCAATACGCATCAAGCCTATCCCGTCAAATGGTAGGTTGGCATACTCTGCGATCCTCTCGGGGACCCCCAAATTCATGTAAACCTTCGTCCCCGTGGGTATGAAGTGCTCCGCAAAAGGCATCACCTGCTGCGGGATAGCCGCCTTGACCTCCTCAGCCTCCCTCTTTGCTAGTTCCTCGACGACGCCCTCATAGACCACGCCAGTTGCGGCGTCAACCGTGTACTCCTCGCCGCTCTTCATGACCTTGGTCGCGTTGCCCGTACCGACTATAGCTGGGATCCCAAGTTCTCTGCTGACTATGGCGGCGTGACAAGTCATACCACCTTCATCGGTCACTATGGCACCTGCGAGCCTCATGTACGGGACCCAGTCAGGATTGGTCATAGTGGTCACGAGTATGTCGCCCTTCTCTATCATTTTTGATGCTTCGTCAATGCTCTTGACCACCTTAGCTTTGCCAGCCCACACGCCCGGGCTAGCTGGTAGGCCCTTGGCGACCACCCTCCTTTCCCTGACCTCAACACCAGTCCTCTCTCTCGCCCTCTCCCTCCTCAACGACCACACGGTCTCGGGCCTAGACTGAACTATGAATATGTTCTCAGGGAACTCCATATCCTGATCAATGGCCCACTCGATGTCTTGGGGATACCCGTAGTGTTGCTCTATTTTGAGGGCTAGCTCTGCCAACTTTACGACCTCTTCATCGGTCAGGCAAGGTGCCTTCTTCCTCTCAGGCGAGACCTCGACCTTTACGGTTCGCCCCGAAGAGGGATCTCTGACGATTTCGTAAGTCTTCTCAGCTATCTTCTTCTCCAATATCTTGAGAGTTCTTTTGTCGACGACATAGGTGTCCGGCGTTACGGAACCACTAACAACTGCCTCTCCTAGACCCCAGCTCCCCTCTATCACTATCTTGTCCTCCTCTCCCGTAACGGGATGGATGGTAAACATTACGCCCGCTGCCTTCGCATTGACCATTTTCTGAACGACCACGCTCATGAGTACCTTGTCGTGATCTATTCCCTTCTCTTGGCGGTAGAATATGGCTCGTGGTGTGAAGAGCGACGACCAGCACTTTTTGACCTTGAGCAAGACCTCCTCTTCGCCCTCGACGTTCAAAAAGGTGTCCTGTTGACCAGCGAAGCTAGCTCCGGGCAGGTCCTCAGCCGTAGCGGAGCTTCTAACAGCGACGAGGACATTCGCCCTCCCCACCTTCTCACACAGCTTTCTATAATTCTCAACGATGGCCCTCGCTATGTCTCCTGGAATCTCCTCCTCCTCTATGATCCTCCTAATTCTCGCACTTACATTCTCAAATGCCTTGGGGTCCTTGCTGTTCGCGATCTCCTTGAGGGCCTCGCTTATCTTGCTCTTAAGACCAGTCCTCTCTATGAACTCCTTATATGCATATGAAGTAATAGCAAAGCCAGGTGGTACTGGTATCCCTGCCTTCACCATCTCTCCTAGGTTAGCACTCTTGCCGCCTACGAGCGCTAAGTCGTTCTTGTCTATCTCCTCGAACCACAATACATAGGCCTTCTCCTTCATGTTCTCACTCGAGGTCTAACGTCCTAGCTCAAGAGGAAAATTTAAGCGTTAATCTGTCTTAGCACTCATCCTCTTTGTGTAGTATTTCTTCGTGTAATAGCCAAATTCCTTGCGAGGGCCGAAGCTCTCTAACCCTTGACTATAGAGTTGTTCCCTCAGCTCACTGGCCTTGGTCCTTGAGATCTGATTGGTCCTCTCCAAGAAACCTATGACCTCCTCGGCCTCTTGAACATTCTTGCAACGCCTTATGTAGTCGATGGCGTCGGGCATGCCGACTTGAAAGTCCTCGTCACTCGTCCTAGAGCCTCTAACCTCAATACACATGATCCTCTTCTCTAATTCTCTAGCGAGGTTCGGGTACTTCCTCCTTAGCTCCTTGACGTCTATCTCTATCATGCTACTTCCTCTTCAACTTCTTAGTAGCTACGATTGATATTACGTCGTTCTCTTTTAAAACGCTATCCTCTCCAAGCCTGATCTTCCTTCTAGCATCGACAGCGTATATGAAGCTCTCGCCCAGCTCCGTGTGGATCATGTACGCCAGCTCTCGAGCGGTCGTTCCGCGCGGGACTAAATAGACGTCTGGGAGCACATTGCCCTCCGTGTCAGTCAAGCTGTCAGGGTCGGCAACTGGATACACAGGAATCATGTTCAGTCTCTTGAAGTACATCGTGTTTAAAACTTCTTGGACGCCTGTGGATCCCCAAACGTCTAGAACTCGCTGTTTTATGATCTCCAAAGCCCTCAATTGCTCTGATGTCAGCTTCTCACGGTTGACTATCTTAAAGGTGTCATCGCCAGGTGTGTACTCGATCAGACCCCTCTCGGCGGCTCTTCGGAGGGCCAATTCTGCCTCAGCGCTGCAGGGGATCACAACATCATCGCCATAAGCCCTCTTGAGCCTCTTGATGTTTTCGATGCTCTCGGGAATGTCACACTTGTTGGCAGCTATGACGAATGGCTTGGCCTTCTCGAACAGGTGCTTGACGAATGCTATTAAGTCTTCCTCGCTCCACGCCCCAAGTCTCTTCTCCTTTAGGTCAAGCTCTTCAAGAACCTCTCTCACGTGCTTCAAGGAGATCTTGAGGCCGCTCAGCCTCGAGGCCAAGACCTCTTCTGCCTTCAGCCTGCCGTGCTCAACGGACCTCGATAATTTGGTCCAGTCCTGCTTCAGCATCCCCAAGATCCATAAATGGACTTCCCTCTCTATCATCTGGAAGTCCAAGAGGGGGTCGTGGGAGCCCGGGGGACAAGGCCTTCCCTCGGCATCCGTAGAGCCAGAAGCGTCGACTACGTGTATTATCCCGTCGGCCTCCCGCATTTCGTCCAAGAATTTATTTCCGAGGCCCTTGCCCTCATGCGCTCCCGGTATGAGCCCTGCGAGGTCTATTACCTTTACGGGAACGTACCTCGTGCCGTCTCGACATATGGAGTTTCGGGGGTCGTCCTTGACGCCGAACTCTTTGCACACGCACTTGACCTTCAAGTACGCGATTCCCACGTTGGGCTTTATGGTCGTGAAGGGCCGTGACTCTATCTTGACAGGCAACATGGTTAAGGCGCTGAAGAGCGTGCTCTTTCCGACGTTCGTCTTCCCGACCAATGCTACCTCCGGCATTGTAGCCACTGTATAGTGGCATTGCCCGAGGTATATTTCTTGCCAAGGCCTCATGAACTCGAGGCGCTAAACTATAAAAGTGTTCTAAGTGTAAGACGCTCCAACGACGTGGGTGTGGGCCAATGACAGAGTTTAGAGTGCTCGTCACCGATGATGTCCACGAATCATGTGCAGAAATTCTCAGGTCTAAGGGTTGCCGCGTCACCGTTAAGTCCTCGCTGACGAAGGACGAACTGATCGAGGCAGTTAAGAAGTACGATGCCATTATAGTTAGGGGGAGGACGAAGCTCACCAGGGACGTGATAATGGAGGCACGGAGCCTAAAGGTTATAGGGAGGGCTGGCGTGGGGCTCGACAACATAGACCTCAAGGCTGCCTCTGAGAAGGGGATAAAGGTCGTAGCATCGCCTCAAGCATCCACAGTTGCAGTAGCCGAGGCGACCATGGCCCTTATCTTAGCACTAGCCAGGATGATACCCGAAGCCAACAAAACGTTAAAAGAGGGGCAGTGGTTGAAGAGCAAGTTCATGGGCTTTGAGTTGAGGAGCAAGGTCTTGGGCATAATAGGATTCGGCAGGATAGGCAAGGCCGTCGCCAAGAGGGCCTTGGCCTTCGACATGAAGGTGATGGCTTACGACATAAGGGACGTAAGGGAGGAGGCCGAGAGTATGGGTGTTAAGGTCGCTACGACGCTTGAAGAACTCTTGAGGGAAAGCGACATAATAACGCTTCACATACCTCTGAACGAAAGCACGCGACACATGATAGGTGAGAGGGAAATATCTCTCATGAAGAGGGGTGCCATAATAGTAAACACTTCAAGAGGAGGGATAATAGAAACGAAGGCCCTCTTAAAGGCGTTGAAGGAGGGCAAGTTAGCGGGGGCGGCACTAGACGTCTTCGAGAATGAACCCCCAAAAACCGAGGAGGAGTGGGAACTCATAAGGTTGCCAAACGTGGTCGTGACACCTCACATAGCCTCTCAGACGTGGGAGGCTCAGGTAGCGGCCGCATCGATGATTGCTGAAGAGGTGTATGAGGCTCTCTGCGAAACATCGCCTACGGTGCGTTAATAAGGAGAAGTCGAGTATTAGTTTGCGGTGACCAGACATGGCATCGACTATCATAGACGCCCTCAAGAAAGCTGGCTTAACGAGGCTCGAAGCCGAGGTCTATCTCTTCTTGGTTCAAAACCCTCAAGCAAGCGAAGGCGATCTACGTAGTTCACTGAATGCTCCACCAAGTGACGTTAAGATGACCATTGCCTCGCTTTTACAAAAGGGCCTCGTGAAGGTGCTAAATGGTGAAAAATACGATGCCATCCCTCCATCAAAGGCTGCTCAGATACTCCTCGAAATCAAGACGAGGTCTGTAGAGGTCGAGCTGGCTGAGCTGAGGAAGCACCTGCACGCAATGAAAAGCGACTTAGAGGACAGGTATTGGGAGAGGAGGTACGGCATTAGAGATGAGCTCCTGATCGAGCCTCTTGACGACCTAAGGTCCATGGAGGTTAAAACTGCTGAAATGATATCGAGAGCGCAATGCGAAATCTCCATATTCACGGCCTCGTTTGAGTGGTATCCTAAAGTGAGGGAGTTATTGCTCGACGCGCTCCATCGTAAGGTCGCAGTGAGGGTCTTGATGCGCGTTATGGATGAGAGGTCAAAGAGCGTTGCTAAGGACCTTGTAGAGAACGGAGCAGATGTAAGGTGCGCGACTGAGGAGTGGTACCCCGTCAGGGGCACATTAATTGATGAGAGCAAGCTTGTCTTCCTCATCTGGACCACGGAGAGGAAGCTTTCCTATTATAAGCCGCACTATACGGAAAACCCAGGTCTGATAAAGGTGTTTAGCGACGCCTTTAATCGAAGATGGGAAAGGGCCAAGCCCATGATCTTGTAAACTCGGATTGATCGTGCTATGAGTCAAGAGGCTAGGCTAGTGGCCGTAGAATATGCAGTCTTCGTACATGCAACTGAAGACTTTGACAAGGTCATTAAGGCCATCGAGAACCTTATGCCTCCTAAGCTCCGAGATCGGAAGAAGATTGAGGTCGAAGAAACCTATGGAC